>OICT01000124.1_pt1 | contig 44583 bp, 32 predicted proteins | sample 1581331 | NCBI WGS metagenome assembly OICT01 (sample SAMEA3882544, study PRJEB24775) | human gut metagenome | biome: human-associated habitat; feature: intestine environment; material: feces | place: Netherlands | collected 2009/2010 | reverse complement strand
GAAGCTTCATTCTGACAGCCGTCATCTTAGGCAGTTTCAAATATTTTCCTTCCAGAAAGATATTTCCATTCACTACGTTTGTTGTATAAGATTTTCTTGATGACTTCTTTGATTTGAAACGCGGAAATCCTGCAGATGGTTCACGAAAAAACTTATGGAATGCGCTTTCCAGATGCATCTGTACATTTGCTAACGCCAATGAATCCACCTCTTTCAGCCAGGGATATTCTTTCTTGTAACTGGCTGGTGTGTTCCTTAACATCTTTTTTTCTTTTTTATAATGTTCCATTTTGTCAGCAAGCATACAGTTATAGATAAATCGGCTGCAGCCGATTGTTTTTTCTATTTGCACACGTTGTTCTGCATTTGGATAGATTCTTATTTTTACTGCCCGATTTATTTTCCTCACCTTATTCCTACATATGAATGATTTCAATCATCATTTTTTGAACAATATGTTCTCTTTTTATTATTATAATACAATCCCAACATGCGAACAAGTGTTTTCTTTTTTGTTTATAAAATTCTTTTGAGCATTTATGCTCAGATCTACAATTCATCTCCCACCTATAGAGGAAGGAGAATTCTTGCTATGTTATGTTAAAATATTGCGATACATATTTTTCAGAAAGATGGAACTGTTCCCCAAATTCCTTTAATGATATCTCCCCTGTAAAACTCTGCTGTATGTATGAAATCATCTCTTTTTCTACAGTATTTCTTCCACTTTTATCATTTTCGATTATAAATCCATTCTCCCACATGTGAAGAATAAATTGTAAAAGAATTATTTTTGTCTTTATCTGAACAGCTATTTCCAACTTCTTTTCATCATTTTTTGCCATATATATTTCGGCCAACTGCTCACACAACTCTTTTGCTGCATCCTTGGTCTTATCATCAAATGACCATTTTTTAATGGAGTAAGCAATTTATCATCTAACATGTCATCTGTGCAAAAAGAGATATATTCAAGTGGAAAAAGGAAAGTAAAATAATCCACTTTTTACATATATAATTTCCAGTTCATCATGCCAATGTACCGGTATCTGAAATGATCGTCCCTCATTTTTTATATGATATGTACTAAACGGATCATCCTTTGTACCATGCGGTTTATTTTCCTTTAATTCAAAGTACATAATCTCTCCTATACTTCTATAAGACCTTTACTTTTCCATTTTCCACTCTTCCATCTAAGTACCATTCCCACAGCTCTCGCACATTCGTCACCTGCCATAGCAATATATGATCCTACAGCCAGAAGTCCCATGTGTATTCCGAGAAAATAAGTTCCGCCAACTGCAAACAAATACATAAATATTGCACCTAGTATAACCGGGAAAAGTGCGTCTCCACTCGTTTTTAATGCCTGACCATATACAAGGTTTGTTACCCTTCCAAATTCAAGAAAGACATCTACTATTAACAACTTTACCACAAGATTTATCATCTGTGTATCATCAGTAAATATATGCACGATAAAATGTCCTGCCAATGCAAATGTCACGGAAAAACAGGTCGCTGTGATGATACCGTATATCGCAGCTTTTCTCGTTCCCCTGTTACATTCCTCAAACTCTTTTGCTCCGATTCTCCAACCGGTCATAATTGCATTTGCCTGAGCAAGGGCAGCTCCCACACAATATGAGAAATTTGCAATCTGTACAGCATATGAGCGTGCTGTAACATTCATTCCATCCACATCCATCTGATTCATAAAACGCACAATAAAGGTCATTGCGATGTTGTAAAGTGCTGTTTCAAGCGCAGAAGGAAAACCAATCTTAACAATTTGCGCAAATATCTTTCTTGATGCAATTCGCTCAGGACTCTGTTTTGCTTTTATAAGCACAGCCCCCATACCTGCTACAATAATAAGATTTACAACTCTTGAAATAACCGTGGCAACAGCAACTCCCATTACACCCCAGTTGAATACAAATAAGAATACTGAATTAAGTATTATATTGAGAACATTTCCAACAACAGTTCCTATCAAAGAATGTTTTGTATATCCAAACACTCTCAAATAACTGGAAAAAATAGGAATCAGTGCATTTAAAAAACATGCGCCGCCAACAATTCTAAGATATATTTCAGCCGGCTCAAGCAAAGCCGGAGCAATACTTACGATTCGAAGTATCCCACCAGAAAAAGTAGCAAGAATGACAGACATTACGATACCTATCAATGCGTTGAATATAAGTCCAAGTTGTCTTGCCTGATACGCTATCCCCGGTCTTCCGGCTCCGATATTTTGTGACATAACAGCTATCATACCCGACGATATTACGCCGAACATGATAATAAAAACACCTATATATGTATTTGCTGTTCCCACTGCTCCTACAGCCTGGTCGCTTACAGATGATAGCATAAGCGTATCGACCATACCTGAAAGCATATAAAATAAAGTTTCTAAGCATATTGGCACAGATAACTGTGTTAATGTTTTTCTTTCAGCTGCCATAGTTTTCTCCTCACATACAATTCAAGAATACTATATCAATAATACGATATATTTCTATGTAATTCTTGTATAATATCCTGTGAAAATTGCACTATTTCTACTTTATCTTAAAAAGTACTAGATCGTGTTACTGAAAAATGGACTATGAGCATTAGCAAGCAATTCACCGATACGCATTCCGGTCCCAGTTTTCCATTGCCTCGCTGTATTCGCAACGCACGGTGACCCGGTTCTGGCTGTCTAGGGTGCAGGTAAACAGGGTGAGCGGCCACTCTCCGCTCGTCATATCGTCCACACTCCAGGGAGTCAGTGCCTCCGTTACCGCCACATAGTAAGAAAACCGGTTTCCCACAGCATCTGTAAAAAAAACCTCGCTTCCTTCCGGAAGAGTTCTTAATCCCCCAAAATGAGACTGATAATTATGCGCTGCGATTACCAGATCCCCCTTGTAGGCGCTTCCGGAATAACGGCAGGGTGCCAGCCTTAAAGAAGAATAACTCCAGCTGCTGATAACCGGAAGTTCCAGATTCAGCGCAGGAATCTCCAGAATTCCTATACACGCCACATCACCCAGACTTTTCAGCGTGTATTCAGGCATATCCATATCCGGGTTCAGAAGATAGTCCGGTATGTTCTGTTCATCTTCTTTATCCGAAGCATCAGGACTCTCTGATGCTTTTTTGTTTTCCTGCAGATATTCTGCCAGGATTGCCTCCTCGCTCTCCCGGGCACGGTGTCCGTCCCACAGATTATACACCAGGAGCAGCACTGCTGCTGTCACCAGAATCAGTCCTGCTCCTTTTAAAATATTTCCAATTCGATTCTTTTTCTTATACTGCATCTTTTTATTTCTTTTCTTCCATGGATTTTCGCAGCTGCTTACCTACTAACAGACAGATCACACCGGCCAGCATAAGAAGAGGAATCGGCCACCAGAGCTGCCCTGTCTGCGGAAGCTTCTGTGAAGAATTTCCACCATTTTCTCCAGACGTTCCCGTTTTATCTGGTGATTCTGGTTTATCTTCTGAATCTGCTGTTTTAGTGTTTGTCAGCACAACGGTGTTTCCCTCTCGGCTGGTACTCACAGTATAGCCTGACGGTACTTCTGTTTCCACCACGCTCCAACTCACCTGTGATGAAAGATCTTCCCAGGTATAGGACCACTGATTCTCCTTTTCCAGAATCTGACTGTCCGCAACTGTTGTTGTTCCATCCTGATCTGTTCTCAGCAGATCAACCTGCACCGAAGCCGGACGTTCTTTTGCCTGATCCTGCTTCCATACCTTCAGCACATGGATCTTTGTCTGGGAAACTTCTATATTATCACTTTCTTCCTCGTCATACTTCATGTTTACCTTTATATGTAGCGGATCTTTCTGCGAAGCATCCGGAAGTGCGATCAGCGAAACAGGCGGAACAGATATCTTTGCCTTTCCATTTTCCTGCAAGTCGATTGCCTGACCTTTTACCAGATAAAGCCCATTTGAAAGATTTTCAAAGCATACGGTTTTGTCACTTCCTGATTTCAGCACTGCATCTGCCTGGATTCCGTCACGTTCCGCATAATCCGCAAGCGTACGCGCTGTTCCTCTCCATTCATCTGATTCCAGGGAAACCCGATAATTCTGAAATTTTTCTGTCAGTGCAAAACCACCTGTATCTTTGTAGTCTGCCACACGATACAGCGAAAACTCCAGACCCTCGGCCGGACATCCAAGAGAAATACTCCCCTTTGTCTGGTCTGCTTCCGCCGCAGCCAGGACCGGTGTGTTCATCAGCATCCCGGCCAAAACAGCGGCAAAAGCCAGCATACATATCATTCTCTTTATTCGACTGTAACAGCTCTGCCTGTATTGGTACTTCATCTTCTTCTCCCACTGGTTTGTTTTGTTCTGATTCGTTTTGCTCTGGTTTGTATGGTTGCTTTTCTTCTTCTGTTTTTACTTTTCTTTTTTCTTTTTGGAACGCGCTCCGACACGTCCACTGCAATAAAACTGATGATAAGAAGCGGAATTCCAATGCCTACTGCAACAAGCACAGTACTCACCTTTGCGGCATCCGATGTGATCCTCGAATTATCTCCCGACCGGTTTGCGATCCTGTGACCGCGCACCAGCAGTCTCTCTGTGTTGATTCCATAAGGCGTACAGGTAAGAAGCGTACACAAATCCTCGCCTTCCTCAATATTCAGAAGGCCATAATCGATCGGTTCCACGATATGAATCTGGTCGACTTCATATGTAAATACCTGATCATAAATATGAAGCAGAAAAATATCACCCTTCTGCAGCCTGTCAAGATCCGTAAAAAGCTTTGCGCTCGGAAGTCCCCTGTGCCCGGAGAAAACACAGTGCGTTCCACTACCTCCAACCGGCAGGCTGGACCCTTCCATATGGCCGACTCCCACCTGTAAAACCGAAGCATCCACTGTGTGATAAAGGGCAAGCTTACAGTCTATTTCCGGTATGGTGATATACCCCATCATTCCGGTTCCGTCTATATCCAAAAGACTCTTATACCACTCATCCTGCTCCTCCGTCGGAGTAAAACGGCCTGGATTTGAAATCAGCGTTTCATTATATTTTTCCGCCTGCTCAAATGCCAACTTCTTTTCCTGCTCATCCATCTTTTCAATCCGGTCCGAATACTCTGCGACCGCCTGCGTCTGATGCTTGGAGTTCCAATAATTACTGACTGTCGGATACAGCAACAAGGACAGACCTGTAAGAAAGACCAGCACCGTGGTAATTGTTGAAACATGCTTTCTCATCTTACAATCCTCTCCTTGCTGCTGCACAGGGAATGCCCATTCCCCGCACAGCGAAATTACTTTAACTATTTTTCATTCGTTGCTTTGTGATCAGTACCACACCGGATACAAGTGCAAGAACTGCACCCAGGAAGTAGATCAGAGATGTACCATTGCCACCTGTGGTTGGGAGGATGGTACCAGTGTTGTTCAGGACTTTGACTTCATCTACAGATGTTGTACTTGTTCCAACAGTAATAGTTCCGTCTTCCTTAATAACTACTGTCACCGGATCTTTCAGTTTGTTGTAACCTTTTGGTGCTTGTGTCTCTGTGAGATAATATATACCTGCTGAAAGACCTTCAATTGTAAATTTACCAGACTTCGTGGTAGTTATTTCTGTTTTCTTCTCTATTCCTACTTCATCAGACTTTACTACACGATAGGTGTCATCTTTTGTAGTATCTTTTGTAAAATTAATCGGATTTTTTCCAGTATCATTTTTACTTAATGTGAATGTTGCATCTGCAAGCGCTGTATTACTTCCTGTATATTTAAATACTGGAATTTCATAGGTTTTTGTAATAGTTACACCGTGGTTTGTTTTACTACTGTCTCCATACTTTAACCATGTATCATTCTTATATTCATTTTTAGGCCTTGCCTTCTCGTTTAGAGTTGCAGCGTAAGTAACAACAATCTTATCATTATCGGTAAGTCCGTCACAGAAACTATCATTAAAAACGATTTCAAATGTACAACCATCCTTGCCATCAAGAGCTATATCTTCAGCTTTTTTTAATGAATATACATCATTTACAACCGTATCTCTATATTTAACTACTATAGTACCATAGTCAACTGATAGTCCTTCATCCATCTTATCATGCAGCACATACTTCCTTGCTCCAGACTGTGCTGTGATTGTCGTCTTGAATTTTACTGTATCACCAATGCTTGCTGTATTACTATCTCCCCAAGTATCATCTGCTTTCTTAACTTTCTTTTCTACTGAAGGAACATTGTTCTTTTCATTAATAGAAATATCTTTATGAGTCGTATCAAGTGCACAAAGTGTTCCTGTACTGGATTCTATAAGATAATATCCAAGAGAAAGATTCTCAAATTTTACAGTTTCCTCAGTCGCCTCCTGTGTTGCATCCGCTTCTATTCTCGCGGTCGAAGAATCTGACGGATGAGCATATTCCAATGCTTTTTTTATAAAATTTGTTTTTCTCTCTGCGTTATCTTCACCTATCCAAGTCACATAATTATTATCAATTTTCACATATTGAGTATCTATATCTGTACCTTTAATGAATGTACTCCAATCATATGTTGATGATGTTTTATATGTTCTGACCTTATAAGCAAAATTATTTCCATTATAACTTTCCAAATCTAGAATACGATATATTTTATACGTTTCACCTTTTGCTGCTTTATTAATAGTAATTGTTCCTTTATCGTTATCAAAAGTTCCACTTGTTGTTCCTTCTGCGCTTACCACGCTGGCCATTCCCAATACCATCATAACAGAGAGCATAATGGCAGCAATTTTCTTAATCAGTTTCATCTTCCTTCTCCTTTGTATTACCTGTTGTTACAGGCTCTTTTTTTTATATTGATCAGCATCTGCAGTCCGGCGAAAAATATCAATACCGCTCCTGCAAGCCTGAAAATAAGGGGACCATAACTGCCTGTAGAAGGCAGTTCTTTTACACGGATCTGGTTGGTAACTGTCACCGTGTTTCCATTGACTGCGCTGTTCACCCCTGTGGTTGCACAATCAATCTTTGTTGTTGCATACGATGTGAAATATTCCATTTTATTCACCGTTGCAACTGTGGTGGAATCTTTAATCGGATTTCCATTATCATCAAGTTCAAAAACATAATATGTCTTTGATAGGTCTAAATTAACAAACTTTTCTGTCTTAGAAGTTTTCTCTCCTGCCAGATATGTAATGGTGATCGTCTGAAGCGGTGTTGTTGTACCTGATATAGTTCCATCAGAATTTGTCGTGTTTGTTGTTCCGTCTGCATTCTCATACAGCCCAAACTTATACGTTCCACTCACCGAACTTGAATCATGACCACCAGGATCCTTGAACTTCTTCGCCACCGTAATCTCACCTTTGTGATTAAAGACAGTCAGTTCATAGGTCGACTTGTACTGTTTATGAATTCTCGAATCCTGTATACAAGCCTTCACATCCTCCGAATAATCTTGGCTATTTTCTTCTTTCCTTGGAACCATAATATAAATCGGTTCGCTGTTTTCCACATATCCCGACGGTGCCTTGGTCTCTGTCACTTTATAGATAGTGTTGTAATTCATTGCCGGATCTGCAGATGATCCTGATCCAAAGGAAATTACTCCATTTACATTGGTTGTTCCGGTCCACTTCTTACCTGATTCATCTGTAATTGTGCCATTTAATTCTCTTTTGCACTCGATTATCTCAAATTCAGCTCCTGATAATAAAGAAGACAGATTGTTCTGATCCTTCTTGATGATATTCAGAGTTATATTAGCTCCTGCTGATACGGTTCCTCCTGCTGCATAGGAATAATTCTCCACTTTCACACTGTCTCCACCAGATGAGGAATATTGCTCCCAGTATGCAGTATTCGAGAAGTTTACCGATTGTCCTGGCGGTGCGTCTACCGTCGCAGTATAGGTAATCGTAACCGGCACATTATATGGAATTTCTATTTTTAGTGTATTATTTTCCGTATCAAATGAAGCTGTATAATCAACACCAGCCTTCGTCTTTGAATGAATTACTGTAATCGATCCCGTATCCAGAATCAGTGAGGAACTCAGCTTGTCAATCAATGTAAGTGTCGTACCATCTTTTGTCGAAAGTGCCTCTCCGAATTGATTTGCCTCAATTGTGAAATTTATTTTCTCACTTTTCGGATTTGTTGTCGTAAATGTTTTTTCAATTTTCTTCGGTGTTATTTCTGCCGGGGAAGTCGCTGTGCTGATATCCTGTCCATCTGTTGTCTGGAGTGTAACCTGATTCGTAAATGTCTTTGTTTCTCCTCCAAGCAGTACAGCAGGATCGGTCACCCTGCATACAACCTGAACGTCAACAGAATAAGAATCCCTTTCTTTTCCTGCAACAAAATCACCCAACTCAATCAGAGCCTGATTACCTTTAACATAATAAGTAGTTGATATATCATCGTTATTATCAGACTTTGCAATCGTATTTTTTGATTTCCATCCCTCATCAAGTCCTGTAATTTCATTCGAATGGATTGAGCCACTGTTTCTCTGTTTTTCTCCAACCCATTTGATTCGAATATATGCCAGTTCCATACCATCCGGTATCGCCTCCAGCACCCGATAGGCTCCTGACAGTTCCCCTGCATAATTCACCTTAAACGCCCAGGCCGCATACTGCCCTGCACCCAGCAGTGCATTTGTGACAATCGTACCTCCATTACCCTGATCTGCACCATCTTCCTTGCTGGTTACTGTTGTTCCATCATAGGTAAATGTCTGTCCAAGTTCCTTCAGGATGTCTGCGCCTCCACACAGAAGCTTATCTGCACGGCCATGGTCTATCCAGGTCTTGCCATTGTCACTTGTACTGATATGATTTCTAAATGTAAAAGCATCGCGATATTTTGTCGGCAATGACTGTGGTTCTGTCCTTATGATGAAGTAAAGCTTGGCATTTCCAAGTTCAATCTTTTCATTTGCATGCAATGACAGTTCACTGTGATTATCCGTACCTGTGAAGCCTTTACCGTTAGTCAGTTCCGTCGAAAACTTATCAGTTACATTGTTAAGTCCTTCAGTCTTCTGAAGTTCTTCCAGACTATTGTATCCGATAATCGTCTTATCATCCGGCAATGTTCCCATATAAATTCCTGCCAGTGAATCTGAATGCAGATAAGAGTCTGTTAGACCTGAATCCGTTGATATGGCATCCCGGAAATATGTATCCTGCATAATTGCCGTTCCTGATACTTCGATCACCCAGTAGAGTTTTCCATTTTGCCAGGTTGTCGCGTCTGTTTTGGGTTCCTCATAATACCAGGATTCTTTTTTGACATTCATTTTGAACGAACCGGAGGCTGTCACCTCTCCCTGAGAAGATATCCCTTCAAGTTGGAAACTATTCTTTCCTCTTATCACCTTTCCTAACAATGAGAATGTATTAGTGACCTTTACCTCGCTAAAATTACTGTTAACCGGTTTTGCATAGTATGTAAATTTATATGCATAATTTACTTTTGTCCATCCAAGATCCGATGGTTTCAAAGCAAATGAACTTAGACCGTCAATCTTCACCCATTTTGTGTCTTTTACTTCATAGTCTTTCGTATCTGAATTGTACTCACGAGCTTCTACTTTTGCATATCCGATGTATTTCATCTTATCCGAACTTAGTGTATCCGTCATCGACACCTCTGTTGCATCCCAGTCGCCCAGTGTCTGATTGACATCTACGGTATATGGATAGCTTCCGGCAGGGACGGTGAATGAGGTGTCTGTCTGAGAATCAATTTTTTCCGGTTTGCCAGACGACTCATTATATTCATACTTGTCGCCGTTCATCGGGATTGTCTGCTCTGTCTCAGTTCCACTTCCTACTACTTTCTTATCCCATGTGTAGTTACCGACTGTTTCATTGGCATAAACTCTGTCCAGTCCATAATTCCACTTTTTAGATGCATTCGATGCATTTACATAATATCGATTTTTCACTTCTACATGGTCTGACTTCATTGCAGCCAGCGCTTCCGGTTTTACAGTAACTGTGTAAGTTGCATAATAGCGATCTCCATTCTGCACAGTTATTGGACTGTTCGGTGTCCCTGAAATCTTGAAGCGGGTTGGATTCCCATTCAAATCGTCCCAGGTCGTTACATAATTATTATCACTTTTTGCCCAGCTTACAGTGTAATCTGTTACCTCCACTTCCTGTTCATTCTTATACAGTTTTACTGAAGCTCGATCATAACTGATATATGGCAGTGCTTTTGAATCCACATGATAACTGTCTGATTCATCATCCAGATAATCCATAAACTCAAAATCCTTCAGTGGATAGTTACTTGTCAGATCAAATTTGATTTTATATCTTATTGTATAAGATCCATCTTTGTTCCGTACAATGTCGCCATCTCGCTTCTTCGACATATTATAACCAATAGTTGGTTCAAACGTCTTATCAGCATAAGTTCTCTTATAAGTTTTGGAATACACCTCTGCTTTATTTATAATTTTTTTACTGTTTAAAGGAACCTTATCCTTCAGCTTGACATAATATGTAAGCGTGCGGATCTCACCTGCTGCCATATTGCCAATTTTCCAGACCATACTTCCCGGTGCAGTGATGCTCGCATTTTCTGACGGAATAGTTTCATCAGTTGTCGTATTTCCCAGATAGACTGTTCCATGATTCTTGCCTTCTGCAATTGTCTCATATGGCTTCTGACCATTTGGACTGGCAGCAAGAGTTTTGACTGTAGTATCAATTCCCGCATAAGAATCTATACAATCCGAATTGATCACGATCGTATCAACCACCGACACATCTGGGCAGCCATCTTCTCCTGCTGTCACAGTGATGGTATAAGCAAGGTAATTTCCACTCTCTGTGGATATCACCTGAGAACTGGTACATGTTTTCTCTACACTTATCTGTCCATACTTCGCAACGGCATCCAGACCGAAATTCAAATAATAATTTTTATTTGCTACAGACACGGTTGTCTTGCCATTTTCTGGCGGAAGCTTACTCAAATCCACATCACCCAGCACATAAAAATTTCCGGTAATTGTAGTTTGTTTTTTCGCAATAAGCCCATTTAAATAAGTTTCCTCAAAAGTAACAATTATTTTTCCACTCTCACTTGTAACCGTTCCTACCCTGGCATTATTTCTATCAAAAATCGCACCTTCCGTCGTCACATTACGCAGCAACTCCGGATTCTTCGGAAGATTATAGGTCAGTTTGCACTTATAGTTATTTATCAGATTCTGGATCTGTATATCCTTATACTCAACCTGCAGCTTGATCTTTGCAGTTGCCGGTATCAGCGCCGCATTATCTGCCGTACTGAATTCCTGCCAGTTCTCATTATCAGGCAGTTTATAAAACAGCTTAACATCACTAAGTCTATCTTTGTTATTCTCCGCACTCAGATCAAATCCGCCTGCTATACCTCCCTCTGGCATCACTGCCTCGTCTGCTGCCGCTGCAATGGCATCCTCTTCTCCCGAGGCAAAATCGACGTCCATCTCCTCTTCCGGGTCTTCGGTAATCTCGACATTATCGACGTCATCGCTTTCCTCTTCGATTGGCTCGCACGATACAAAGTCTATATCCTCTGAATCATCACTGGGGATGGTACTTTGGACGGTGTTTTCGTTCGCTTCCTGTATCGGTGTTTGTTCTTCCTGTATTGCGATCTGTTCTTCCTCTTCACACGTCGTCTTCTTTTCCAGCGTAATTGCCGGAAGGATCAGTACATATACTGTACAGAAAACAACAACGCAAGAAAGGCACAGCATTATTTGTCTCCAACGTTTCAGCCGTGCCTTATCCCTTAAGATTCTTCTGATATAATCTGTTCCCTTATTTTGCACAGTTCCACCTACTCTTTTCTGGTGTATCTGATGCCTTTCTTTTCCGTCTTTTCCTTCGATACTTTTTTATATAATACGGACATTCCTTGTCCAGGTTTTACGATCTGTTAATTCTGTCTCATACTTCCTGCCGCATTCAATGGCCAGATCCGAAATACGATCTGCCCTTCAATCTGATTCTCTGAGACATCTCCTATGGACGCAGTTCTTGAATCGACCGACGTAGCTCTGTTGTCCCCCATAAAGAACCAGTGTGATTCTGCCACCTGATGCGGAAGCTCAATATCACAGTTCCCAAGTGACATTTCTTTAAGATATGGTTCATCAAGTGTCTGGCCGTCAACCGTTACCACTCCACCTGCATCAATATCAACCCACTGCCCAGGGCCTGCAATCACACGTTTGACCAGAAGCTTGTTGCCCTGCCAGAATGCAACAATATCTCCGGTTTTCAGATGTTTGTTCTTTACTGAGATTACGATCTGCCCCCGCTCCAGAGTCGGTGACATGGAAGAACCATAGATCTGCAGGACCGGCATCCACAAGGTCGCCACAAGCACGGAGATCGCTGCCACAACGATCAGCACTGCAGCTGTACCGCGGAAGGTCTGGCGATAAGCCGCGCGACGATTTAATCTTTTTTGTTCTTTCTCAGCTTCTTCCAGCGTCGGCGCTTCCTTTAAAGGATCTGGTCTTCTCATATCACAGATCAGATCGATCAGTTCTTTTCTGCTTAAATGCCTAAGGTCATTCTTTCTCTTTTTGTTCTTTTTGTTATTTTTCATACTCTAACTCCGGGAGCTTTTAAACTGCCCACGTTAATATTACAATTACTCATAAACACATATGATAGAATTATAAGTAATTTGACATATCGTGTCAATCCAATAAAATATAAACTTTGGTCAATTTCTTATGGTATGAAAAAGACCGAAAAAGCTTATTTTTTGAAGCTTCTCGGTCTTTTTTATTATATTCAGTCTTACAATCTATATTCTGTCGCTTTTATTGCTTCTCTATTATTCTACATTCTTTGTCGCAACAATATCTACGCCTGTGTCTGCCACATTTTTGAGAATCACATCTCCAATGTGAACCGGTGCCGGAACCTCAATTCCTTTCAGTGCTTTCACACAGTCAAAGATTTTTCCTTTCGGAATGTCTTCTTTTGTCTTTACCGATACCATGTCAATGCTGCCGCAATAATCGGATTATCCTCAACTGCTTCATAAAAAAACTGCTCACCCTCTCACAGCTTCACTTTCCAATTACTTGTTTAACGTGTGTTTACTATAATATGTTGCACAAATTATTGCGAGTAATTTTCATAAAAATATACTTTTTATACAAAGTATACATTTTACCTATTTGTGTTATGTATATTTTTCTTCTTTCTGGACTTGCGGACAATTCTTCGGATCAGGTTTATTATAAGAACAATTATTATAATAATGATCAGGCCGATACATACTATGATTGCGGTAAATTTATTCGGTTTTTTCACCAGATCAAGTATATTTTTGCTGTCATCCACAACCTTACGATCATGGGTTGTCGCATAGTATTCAGATACATTTGCAATGCCGTCTCCATCTGCATCATCAAAAGACTGCATATATCTTGCAATCGCATCCCATGCTTTCAGCTCCTTATTGCCTTCCATGACTGCATGATCTTCCAGATTTTCAATTGGATTTCCGTCTTTATCCTTTGGCTCAAGAGACAGAAGTCCGTAAGACATTTTCATTACAGAACCTAACATCTGTCCGGTGTACAGATCTGTTACAACATGATACAGCTTATCATCCTCAATCTCTGTCCTTTCTCCATCTGCTCTGGTCAGATAGCAGTCTGTCACTTTATTCAGGATCATTCGATGCGGGTTGTATGTAAAATTCAGGCCACTGCAGTATAATCTTGCAGTCGTCATAAAATCAGAAATGGAGGCGTCCACTTCAGCCACCAGCTTCAGTTCTTTTCCTGTCAGGTATGCGTTGATCAGAGGATATCCGGCTACTCCGTCTTTGCCAATTCCAAGTGAAAATGAATTGTATACATCTTCTACGGTAATATCACCCTTTGTATACGTGTCACGTACAGTCCCACTCGGTACAACCGCTACATCTACCGGGTCTCCATCATAATACTCTGAATTTTCCACAGCATATACGTAGGCATCTGCCATGATATCCCCAAGATTCAGTTCTTTATGCTCTGTGCCCATTTCCTCCAGGCTGTTAAATTCCACATCGTTCTGCGCAAGAACTTCTTTTCTTGTGTAACCAAAGTCTGCAAGGTAATTCGTATCCACCGTATCCATCAATGCGTCGATGCGCTCCTGTGTTGCCTTGTCGGCTTTTACATCCTCAGATACAGGAATCAGCTCATAAGCGCTCAGATTCCAGCGTCCGTCGGAATTCTGCGTCATCGAAAGAGAGCCAAGATTTCTTCCGTATTCACCGCAGGACACGATGTATGTGTTACCGTGCCGGATTGCCTTCTGCAGCTCTGAATGTGTATGTCCACTGATGATCAGATCAAGATCCGGAACCGCCTTGGCAAGGAGTTCGTCCTCAGACTTGCTTTCATCTTCCCAGGTTCCACCATGAGAAATACAGGCGATCATGTCTGCTTCTTCGTTTTTCTTGATTTCTTCTACTGTTTTCTTAACGGCCTCAACAGGATCCTTGAAAGATAATTCACAGGTTGGTGCGCATTCCAGGGCATCTTTTCCGAAGACACCTACAACGGCGATCTTTACGTCACCTTTCTGTACCATTACATAGTCCTTCACACCATATGTTTCAAACGCTGACTGTATCTGTTTCTGACCGTCGTTTAGCCCAGCCTTTTCCATGCTGTCCCAATCCACATTGCACACTACGATCTCAGGCAGTGTCTCTCCGGAGCTTTTGGCTACCTTAAGCATGTTGGCAAGCCCCTGGGATCGATAGTCGAATTCATGATTGCCAAATGTAGTCACATCATATCCAAGATATCCAAGCATTCTAAGCTCCGCTGCCTCAGTATCATATACCGTCTGGATCAGCGTTCCCATTGAAAAATCACCGCCATCCAGTATGAGTGTATCTGGATCTTCTTTCTTTTTTTCATTAATCAGTGTCTTTATTTTTGCAAATCCGCCGACTTCTTTTTGTTCTCCATTTACGATCGTGGAAAAGCTGTCCAGGTGGGAATGCGTGTCATGAGTAAACAAGACATCTATCTGTTTTGTATCATCTGCTGCCTTCACCGTAACAGCCTGTGCAAGCGGCATAAGCATTGCAATGGTAAGCACGACCGACAAAATACTTTTCCGTAATATCATAGATTTCACCCTTTTATCCATAACTTTCTGATATGATTTGAGTATACGTGATTGCCACCATGTTTGTCACGTATAATTGCGTTAGAATAAGACAAAGAAATCCTGTACAGAAACAGTTTTACTGCAGCCGTACAGGATTCTTCTAAATTCTTTTATTCTCTTTATTTTGCTCTTGCCATTGCTTCCTGATAATCTCTTGTGTCTGTGAAGATTTCTTCTTTCCACGGATTCTTTTTCTGAGCTTTCGCACGTTTCAGAATGTATGCAAAAATAAATACATTTAAGGCCCTAAATGCGTAGGTTGGTGCTTTGTTGCGATATGCTCCACGGTTACGGTGTATTGTTCATATTCTGTTTTCGGGAATCTTTATGAAATCTTCAAAATTGCCCGGTATGCTATCCGTAAAATCAAAGAAAGGACTTGATTATATGGATATGATTTTGAAAACGACTGACCTCTGCAAAAATTTCAAGGGGCAAATGGCGGTAAACAATGTGTCACTGAACATCCGGCGCAACTCGGTTTATGGTCTGCTGGGGCCGAATGGGGCTGGCAAATCCACGATCTTAAAAATGCTCACCGGCATTTTGCGCCCCACATCGGGAAGCATCGAGTTTGACGGCCACCCGTGGAAGCGGAATGATCTGGAGCATATCGGTGCTTTGATTGAGATGCCCCCGCTTTACGAAAATCTGACTGCATACGAAAATCTCAAAGTCAGAACTACATTGCTCGGCCTGGACGATGCACGAATTAACGAGGTATTGCAAATTGTCCAGCTCACGAATACCGGCAAGAAACGGGCCGGGCAGTTTTCTCTTGGTATGAAGCAGCGGCTTGGTATTGCTATTGCATTGCTGAACAGTCCCCAGCTTTTGATTCTGGATGAACCGACTAACGGCCTTGACCCTTTAGGGATTGAGGAACTTCGAGAGTTAATTCGCTCTTTTCCCTGCAAAGGGATTACAGTTATTTTGTCCAGCCATATTCTGTCAGAAGTCCAGCAGATTGCAGATCATGTGGGTATCATTGCTGGCGGCGTCCTTGGATATGAGGGAGAGCTTCGCGCCGGTGAAGATTTGGAACAACTCTTTATGGATGTTATTCGCAGAAATGGTAAGGAGGGATATTAAATGGAGATGGCATATATTCAGGCAGAGAACCTAAAGCATAAGAGAACTTTCACAAAAACGCTGATCGTTCTGGCCCCGTTTGTAACTGCGCTTATGAACTTTTTTGCCCCTCTTTGGTTCCAGCTCAATTCTTATAATTGGTGGTATATCCTGCTTTATCCTGGATTCCTTACGCTCACCTGTGCCTTGATTGAACAGCGGGATAATGGCAAACTAAAATATCGTGCCGTTGCTTCATTGCCTGTTTCGCAGAACAAAGTCTGGAAAGCAAAAATTGGAGTGGCCGGTATTTACTCCTGTGTGGGGAATTTCATTTTCCTGGCGCTAAATCTGTTGGGCGGTTTTGCAATATTAGTTATCAACGAAATTCCCCTGACAATCGGAATTTGGCAGGCTGCGGCCGGAACAGCTTGTATTGTCATTGCAAGCCTATGGGAAGTTCCGCTGTGCTTATGGTTATCAAAAAAAGTTGGTATCTTTGTCACGGTTATTCTTAATGCCGGACTTGGAAGCGTTTTAGGGATTTTCACGGCTACAACCTCTTTGTGGATGATCTGCCCGTATAGCTGGGTGCCGCATCTTATGATTTCCGTGTTAGGTATTTTGCCTAATGGTGAGCCGGTTGCAGATCAGAGTACGGCAATGGCATTTTGGATGATTATACTTGTATTGGTCATTTCGCTGGCCTGGTTTGCGGCGCTGTCATTTTTAACTGCAAGATGGTTTGAGAAAAAGGAGGTGGGGTAACTATGGTATCTGTGGTTCGCTGCTGGAAAGCAGAATATCAGAAGTGTAAACATAGCATTTTGCTCTATATGCACAGCATGATTCCGATTATATGTGCGGCGATTTTTGCGGGTTACTATCATATATCCAGATGGGAACTGGCAACCAAAATCAGTGCCTATCTGGAAGTGCTGGCCGTTGCGTTCCCGTTTCTGATCGGCATTATTGTGGGCCTGGTTGTTCAGATCGAAAATCAGGCCGGGCATTATCAGCTTTTGTTGGGAACAATCCCATCTCGCATGGCAACGTATATTGGTAAACTTGGTTTTCTGATGATCTGTGCTTTTGGCGCAACATTTTTAGCGTTAGGAACATTCGCTGCACTATATAGGGATGCTCCGGCAAGCCTTTACCTGAAAGCAGGGATTCTATTGTTGATTACCATGCTTCCCATTTACCTGATTCATTTGTTTGTGGGAATGAGCTTCGGAAAAGGTGCATCTATGGGATTGGGAATTGCAGGGAGTTTAATAGCTGCCCTTATGATAACAGGGCTTGGTGACGCTACATGGAAATATATTCCCTGGGCCTGGGGCGTTCGTGCTATGGATTACACTGTGCTTGCATGGGATAGCCCCCAACTGTATGCACAGGTAAAAACCGATTTTTTCAGCGGTATGATTATTTCTGTATGCTGCACTGTTTGTCTGCTGATTGCCAGTTTGGTTTGGTTTCATGGTTGGGAGGGAGGTAAAAACAGTGAATAAAAAGTGCCTGTTTGCCGTGGTAATTGTGCTTGTAAGTCTTATATGCTTATCGGCCTGCGGTGCGCTCCGCGATACCGCCGATAAAAATAAGGCGTTAAATGAATCTCTGCCGTATTATGAGCTGAACGCCGCAAACTATGATGAAATTTCATATAACGGCCTGACATATACCATAACGGATGAATGTCTTGAAATGTCAGAACTGCAAGAAGAAATCGGGCAGGTATCGAAACGCTTCAAAAATGTGGCGGGGGAAGATTTCAGTTTCGGCTACGTTTACAGTATTGTGGATGTGGATATAAGCAATGCCGTAGCTGTAAATATCAACAATGAATATCGGAAAGCTGACATTAAAAATAATGATGAGTAACCTCGACAATGTGGTATAATGGGGCGGGAGGTGATTTTTTGACCCACTTACTTGTAGTTGACGATGAAGTTTCTATCTTGGAATTGATTAAGAACAGTTTGGGGAAAGATGGATATTTGATAACAGTCTGTCAAAATGCGGATGATGTAGACATCAAAAAGCTGCATTTCTATGACCTCATTCTTTTGGATGTGATGATGCCTGGCACAGACGGGTTTGAGTTTTGCAAACAGATCAGGAATATGGTAGACTGCCCGATTCTCTTTCTGACCGCAAAGACATTAGAGGAAGATATATTGTTTGGATTGGGCATCGGTGCGGATGATTATATTACGAAACCTTTTCGTATTCAGGAGCTTCGCGCCCGTGTCGCGGCACATTTACGCAGAGAAAAAAGGGAGCATCACAGCACACTTTCATTTGAGCCTGATATAAGATTTGACCTTTCCGCAAAGGTACTGTATGTTTCAGAACAGCCGGTTCCCCTTACCAAAAGCGAGTATTCAATCTGTGAATACCTTGCGAAAAACCGGGGACAGGTTTTTACAAAAGAACAAATCTATGAAGCCGTTTTCGGGTTTGATGGAATAGGCGATAACTCTACGATCTCAACGCATATAAAAAATATTCGTGCGAAATTGGAGCATTTCAAAATAAGTCCGATCAGCACCGTATGGGGGATAGGATATAAATGGGAGTGAAAAAGAAACCTACATTGAAAATATTGTTTCGCCAGTTTGCTATCTCCCTCATTGTCATGCTGGTAGCGGCAATTATTGTCCCTTCTGGTTTGGAGGGACTTGCTGTAAATGCTGGATTAGCTACAAGAGCAAATCTAAGTGAATTGCAGGTAAAAGAGATCATTCCAACGCTGACGATTGCCCCGGATATTACAAAGGTTGTGATTCCACAGGGATGCGGCTACTTAATTCTGGACAAGAACTTTAATGAGCTTTACAGCAATATGGACGATGATGAAAAAGAAATTGCCCTGCTGTACGCAAAGGGAGAATATATTGAATATGCTACGGGGAGGCAGTTTGCACTTGTTGTCCGGGAAAACGAATTTTGCGTTTTAAGGTATTATATTGGTTCTCAATTTACAGTGTCATGGCTACCGGAATATTTTCCATCTCCTGACACGCTTGCGTTTATCCTGATGGCTGTAAATTCGCTGCTGGTCATTATCATACTGACCGCCAGATTTGCTAAGAACCTGCGTACACAACTGACCCCGCTTTTTGAAGCAACTGCGGAGGTTTCAAAGCAAAACCTTGATTTTGAAGTAGGACACGCCAAAATCAAAGAGTTTGAAGATGTCCTTGCATCTTTTTCAGATATGAAAGATAATCTGAAAATTTCGTTAGAACGGCAATGGAAAACCGAACAGACACAGAAAGAGCAAATCGCCGCGCTTGCCCATGATTTGAAAACGCCTCTGACGGTTATTCAAGGAAATGCTGATTTACTCACAGAAACAAATCTTGATGATGAGCAACGATTATACGCTGGTTACGTCGTGGAAAGCTCCGGCCAGATGCAGTCATATATTCAAACCCTGATTGATATATCACGGGCGGCGGTTGGTTATCAGCTCCATATTGAAAGTATAGACTTGCCAGCGTTCATGCAGCACTTGTTCGGTTATATGGAATCACTATGCCGGACAAAAGAAATCCGGCTGCAAATGAATACTGTTTCACTCCCTCAAATGCTGAAATTTGATAGGGTGCTGATAGAACGTGCTATTATGAATGTTATCAGTAATGGGCTGGACTACTCCCCGCAAGGCGGAACGCTTTATGTGGATGTTCAGAGTAACAACGGTTTCGTGGAAATTTCAGTCACAGACGAGGGAACGGGGTTTTCTAAAGAGGCATTATGCCACGCACAGGAACGGTTCTATATGGGCGATCAAAGCCGCAATTCAAAGTTACACTTTGGTATGGGTCTATATATTACAAATTCGATTATGGAACAACATAATGGTCAGCTTATTTTAGAAAATTCAAAAGAAACCGGCGGCGCAAAGGTTACTATGAAACTTCCTTGCTGATTTTCCGATAGTGTAATGGACGTCTTTTATGTCCGTCCATTTTTCAAATCTTTATGGAATCTTCAAAAATTCCTCTTATCATGTATCTAAAGAAAAAACATCTGCCCAGCGGCAGAAAAGAAAAAAACCGCTGCTGGGCAGACCCATTTTCACGCTTAATTTATATTCACTGGTGGCGGTTTTGAGAAATCAAGGCCGCTGCTTTCTTTCTGTCATTCCCAGCAGTTAAAGGCATGGCGGCCCACGGGAGGACGCCGCCATGCTGTTTTACTATCATTATAATCTAATCCACTTCTACCGCTTAAAAAAAGCCTTGCCCCGCCACGGGAATATTCCGGCTATGAGTATGAACTATACCATGTAAGAAAACAACAAAACGCTTCAAATCGTCGCCCGGTAGGTTTACGACCTGCCGGGCGATTTTTGTCGATTTTCGCGGATTCTCATTTCCGGCAAAAAATCAGATGGAAAAGGAGGCGGTCAGCAGACCAGGGCCAGCATAGGCCCCTGACAACGGACAGGATCATCCTGCTCACTCCCCACGGAAAGGGGGTGAGAAGATGAAAGTTACCCCTGATGATTACGGGAGGCGCTGCCAGTTTGACCATTTTTGCAAGCTGGTACTGTACCATGAAGCCGTTGACTACTTCCGGGAAAGGAAGCGTCAGCGTGGCTGGGAAACATCCTTTGAAACGCTGCCGCTTTCGGAACTGGACACGCTATGCACGATAGATCAGTACCCCAGCGACAGTTTTATATTTCCGGCCTATGGCTGTGAGCTTCAGATCAGCGACGGGCTGGTGGCCGTTGCCTTTGCCAGCTTGCCCCAGCCGGGACAAAGCATCTTGATACTGCATTGTGTTCTGGAACTGACGGACGGCGAGATCGGCGCGGTGGTGGGAATGTCCCGCAGCGCCGTCCAGCGGCACAGGACTAAGACGCTGGAAACCATGAGAACAAGACTGACGGGAGGTATTGCAGAATGAAGCAGGCCAGATATAAGGAGCCTTTGCCCCTTGCAGTGATCGAGGCGGCCCGCGCCGGTGACGCCGGGGCCGTGGAACAGGTCTTGCAGTATTACAACGGTTACATAAACAAGCTCTGTAAGGTGCAATTATGAGAAGTTCCTTTTATACACATAGATTGTACCAGAATGCAGCCTCGTTTTCAACGAAAAGCCACTGACCCTGAATAATTCAGAGTCAGTGGCTTTTTCAATGCTACTTGAACGGTAATTTGAAATGTTGTCCTTATGCGTAGGTAACTTTTGCTTCCGCTCTTCTTCATTATGGATTCGTTTGCTCTTACAGCATATTCAGCACGAGCGTCAGGACGATGAACGCAGCGCCGACCCACTTGGTGGCACGCGCAAGACGGGCATCCGTGCTCTTGGCCTTGTTCTTGGCCATGAAGGAATCGGCCACGCCGCCGATCGCACCGCTTAAGCCGGCGGACTTGCCGCTCTGGAACAGGACGATGCCGATGACGATGAGACCGCAGAGAAGCTGAAGAATCGTAACGAATAAAGTCATGGTGAAAACCTCCAAATTGTTGAACGTGTGATCACGCTATATTCACAGGTACTCATAATACCATAGAAAGGTGCGGAAAGCAAGCCTATTTTTCAATTTCTGCCGCTTTCTGCGCTCAGAGCATTGCGACCTTGGGGTGCGGCAGGCTGATGGACGGAGCCTCGGGCGGCTTCGGCTTTTTCGGGGTGGCCTCCTGCGCGTGCAGCGCGCGCTGCGCCGCGGTGAGCATCAGCTTGATGCGGTTGAGCTGGTTCACTTCGCTCGCGCCGGGGTCATAGTCGACAGCGACAATGTTTGCGCCGGGATAGGCCGCGCGCAGCGCCTTGATGACGCCCTTGCCGACCACATGGTTCGGCAGGCACGCAAACGGCTGGATGCACACGATGTTCGGCGTGCCGGAGGTGATGAGCTCTGCCATCTCACCGGCGAGGAACCAGCCCTCGCCGTACTGGTTGCCGATTGAAAGGAAGGGCTTGGCAAGCTCCGCCACATGGTTGATGGCCATGGGGGGATCAAAGCGCTTGCTGGCCTTCAGCGCTTCGATCGCGGGGCGGCGCATGCGCTGAAGTGCCGGAATGCCGAGCTTGGCGCTGGCCGAAGCAGTCCACCCCTTTCCAAGGTGGGTGTGCTTGAAGTCCTGCTCATAGATCGTGGCGGCAAAGAAATCGAGAAGATCGGGCACGACCGCCTCTGCGCCCTCGCGCTCCAAAAGGTCGACGACGTGGTTGTTGGCGAGCGGCATGTATTTGACGAGGATCTCACCGACAACGCCGACGCGGGGCTTGCGGATCGTTTCGTCGATGGGGAAGGCGTCGAAGTCCTCGACAATGCCGCGGCAGAGCTGGGCGTAGCGGTACTTGGGATGCTCGCTCGTGAGCGAGTCGATGCAGATGTCGCGCCACTTGCGGTGCAGCGCGTTCGCGCTGCCTTTTTCGAGCTCATACGGGCGCACGCGGTACAGGCAGCGCATCAGCAGGTCACCAAGCACGATACCGTGCGCGGCGTCCAACAGCAGTGACGGCGAGATGCGGAAGCCCTCGTTCGTCTCCATGCCGTTGGCGTTGAGCGAGATGACAGGGATGTGTTCAAGGCCCGCTTTTTTGAGCGCGCGGCGGATGAAGGCGATGTAGTTGCTCGCGCGGCAGCAGCCGCCGGTCTGCGTCATGATGAGGGCGAGGTGGTCGGTGTCGTACCGGCCGGAGGTCACGGCCTCCATCAGCTGGCCGACCGCCGTGATCGAGGGATAGCAGGCGTCGTTGTTGACATACTTGAGGCCCGCGTCGATGGCGGCGCGGTCGTCGTTTTGCAGTACCTCAAAATTATAGCCGTGGTGGCGGAAGATAGGCTCGAGAATGTCAAAATGGATGGGACTCATCTGGGGGGCGAGGATGGTGTAGTGCTGCTTCTGCATCTCCTTGGTGTAGTAGACGCGCTCGAACGGCTGTACGTGAGAGGTCGAATGGATCCCGCGCTCGCGCCGCATGGCGACGGCGGCGAGAAGCGAGCGGATGCGGATGCGCACCGCGCCGAGGTTGTTGACCTCGTCAATCTTGAGGCAGGTGTAGAGCTTGCCGCCCTGCTCCAGAAGCTCGCAGACCTCGTCGGTCGTGACGGCGTCGAGACCGCAGCCGAACGAGTTGAGCTGAATGAGCTCAAGATCGTCGCGCCCGCAGACGAATTCCGCTGCGGTGTAGAGGCGGGAGTGATAGACCCACTGGTCATTCACGCGCACGGGGCGCTTGGGGACAAAGTCGATGGGCAGGCAATCCTCGGTCAGCACCGTCAGGCCGTAGGCCGCGATGAGCTCGGGGATGCCGTGGTTGATCTCGGGGTCGACGTGGTAGGGACGTCCGGCGAGCACAATGCCGCTGCCGCCGTTTTTCTCCATGTCGGCGAGTGCCTTCGCGCCCGCGGCGCGGACGTCGGCCTTGGCCCTGCGCTGCTCTTCCCACGCGAGGTGGGCGGCATGGCGCGTTTCCTTTTCAGGAATGTTCCATACTTCCTTACAGAACTGGACGAGACGGTCGGAGGCGACCTTCTCGTTCGTGAAAGCGAGGAAGGGATGCAGGTAGCGCACGGAGCCGTCGGTCACGGCTTCGACGTTGTTCTTGATATTCTCGGGATATGAAACGACGATCGGGCAGTTGAAGTGGTTCTGCGCGCCCGGCACTTCCTGATGTTCGTAGAACACGCAGGGGTGGAAGATGGTCTTGACGCCGTGGTCGATAAGCCACTGGGCGTGACCGTGGGCGAGCTTGGCAGGATAGCACTCAGATTCCGACGGAATGCTCTCCATGCCCAGCTCGTAGATCGCGCGCGTGGAGAACGGGGAGAGGATGACGCGGAAGCCGAGGTCGCGGAAGAACGTCGCCCAGAACGGGTAGTTTTCGTACATGTTCAGCACGCGCGGGATGCCGATCTCGCCGCGCGGCGCATTTTCCGGCTCGAGCGGGGGATAGGCGAACATGCGCTCACGCTTGTAGGCGAAGATATTTTCGCCGGGTTTGGCAGCGCTTTCGCCGCGCAGGGCTTTTTCGCAGCGGTTGCCGCTCACATGGCGGCGGCCGCCGGGGAAGACGCTGACCGTGAGCATGCAGTGGTTCTGGCAGCCCTGACAGCGTGCGGCAGAGGTCTTGTACGTGAGTTGCTCGATCTCCTCAAGCGGGAGCATTGTGCTCTGCTGCCCGTGGTAGCGGTCGCGCGCGAGCAGTGCCGCGCCGAACGCGCCCATGATGCCCGCGATGTCGGGACACGTGACCTGCGCGCCGGAGATGCGCTCAAACGCGCGCAGCACGGCCTCGTTGAAGAATGTGCCGCCCTGTACGACGACGTGCGAGCCGAGCTCGCTCGCGTCGGAGAGCTTGATGACCTTATAAAGAGCGTTCTTGATGACGGAGTAGGCAAGGCCGGCGGAGATATCGGAGACGCTTGCGCCCTCCTTCTGCGCCTGTTTGACGTTGGAGTTCATAAACACCGTGCAGCGCGTGCCGAGGTCGACGGGGGCCTTGGCAAAGAGCGCTTCGTGCGCGAATTCCTGCGCTGTCATGCCAAGAGAGTTGGCGAAATTCTCGAGGAACGAGCCGCAGCCGGACGAGCAGGCCTCGTTCAGAAGCACCGTGTCGACCGCGCCGTCCTTGAGCTTGATGCACTTCATGTCCTGTCCGCCGATATCGAGCACGCAGTCGACCTTGGGGTCGAAGAACGACGCGGCGGTGCAGTGGGCGATGGTCTCGACCTCGCCCTCGTCGAGCGAGAACGCGGACTTGAGCAGCGTTTCGCCGTAGCCCGTGGAGCAGGAGCGCGCGATATGTGCGCCTGCGGGAAGATGCTCGCGCAGCGTATGTACCGCCTGCATGGCGGTCTGGATGGGATTGCCCTGATTGTTGGCGTAGAACGAGTACAAAAGCTCGCCCTTTTCGCCAACTAACGCGAGCTTTGTCGTCGTCGAGCCTGCGTCGAAGCCGAGAAAGCAGTCGCCATTATACGTTGCAAGATCGCCGCGCGGCACGACCGCCGTATGGTGACGGGTGCGGAAGGCCTCGAGGTCGGCTTCGTCTTCAAAGAGCGCCGGCAGGCGCTTTAATTCAAAATCCATCTGCACGCCGCTGTCGAGACGCTTGATGAGCGCGCTGAGCGGCTGCGCCTCGGCGGGCGTTTCGTCGATGGCCGCGCCGGTGGCGGCGAAGAGATGAGAATTTTCAGGGTCAATGGTCGTCTCATCCGTCAGCTTCAGCGTGCGGATAAACGCGGCCTTGAGTTGGGGGAGGAAGTGCAGCGGCCCACCTAAGAACGCGACATGGCCGCGGATGGGCTTGCCGCAGGCAAGGCCCGAAATGGTCTGGTTGACGACCGCTTGGAAGATCGAGGCGGCAAGGTCGGCCTTCGTCGCACCCTCGTTGATGAGGGGCTGGATGTCCGTCTTGGCGAACACGCCGCAGCGCGCGGCGATGGGGTAGATCTGCTGATAGTGCGCGGCCTCGCGGTCGAGACCCGAGGCATCGGTCTGCAGCAGGGCGGCCATCTGGTCGATAAACGAGCCGGTGCCGCCGGCGCAGACGCCGTTCATGCGCTCTTCGAGCCCACCTTTGAAGTAGATGATCTTGGCATCCTCGCCGCCGAGTTCGATGGCGACATCCACCTGCGGCGCGACGCGCTCGAGCGCCTGCGCGACGGCGACGACCTCCTGCACAAAGGGGATGCCGAGCGCCTTGGCAAGGTTGATCGCGCCGGAGCCGGTGGCGCGCAATTCGAGCGCGCACTCGCCGAGCGCTGCGCGCGCCTGCTTGAGTAAGTCGGACAGTGCGCGCTGTGTGTGGGACAGATGGCGCTGGTACTGCCCGAAGATCATTTGTCCGTTTTCATCCAGCACGACGAGCTTGACCGTGGTGGAGCCTACGTCGATGCCTGCTTGATACGTTTTCATGGGGAACCTCTCTTTTCATGTCGATGCGATTTGGCGGTAAAAGAGTCCCGCCGGATTTTCAGATTGTTATTATAATTGTATGCCGCAAAAGGACAAGAAGTAAAGTTTAGGGTCTGTTAAGAAAATGAACAAAAATTTACAAATATTTTTGGCTTGACATACCTCGTAACTCTATGTATACTACAAGCATAGACACTCTATGTATTATCGGAGGTGCAACATGAAGAAAAAGAGCATTGACCACACGCAGCTTCTACTGCTCAAGCTCCTCTCGACCGAGGACATGTACGGCTACCAGATCATTTTAGAGCTGGCGCGCCGTTCGAGCAATGTCTTCGAGATGAAAGAGGGCACGCTCTACCCCGTGCTGCACGGCATGGAGCGCGAGGGGTATGTGGAAGCCTATGAAAAGGCAGCGCCCACCGGCCGCGTGCGCAAGTATTATCACCTGACGCGCGCCGGCCGTGCCGCGCTCACAGAAGAGGAGAAAGCCTGGCAGGAGTACAGCGGCGCGGTGAACGCCGTGCTGCACTTTGCGTAAAAAAGGGTGAGGCTATGGACAGAAAGGAATATTGCGATCGCGTGCTCGCACAGGTCGGCCGGCTGACGAGCGATGAAGCAAACGATCTGAGAAATGAGCTCGCCGGTCACATCGAAGACCACGCCGAAGCGCTGGTCGAGCACGGCTATACGGAGGACGCGGCCTACGGGCGTGCGGTGGCGCTGATGGGCGATCCCGAGGAGACGGGGCGGGCGCTGCGCGCGCAGTACGGCGGCTGGTGGCTCGTCATCGTGCAGCGCGCCGCGATTTTCGTCACGGTCATCGCCTGCGTGCAGGGCTTTTTCATGCTCCCGATGCTCGGCGGCGTGTACGAGAGCATCCGCGAGCGCGTGAGTCCGGCGGTGAACAGTATTTCATGGGAAGAGCTCGACGGCGCGGCGGACCTGCGTGAGCGCATTGCCGTCGGCAATGACATTGTGCAGCTCAACCGCATCGAATACGGCGTGCGCGAGGGAGAGCGGCAGGCGGTGCTCTGGGTGAGCAGCTATGACCGCATTCCGGGTCGAAAGGTCTATGAGCGTTTGATCGAGACAATGTCGCTGCAAAGTGAACGCGGCGAGACGATGTACGACTATGAGGATACAGGACGGTATCCGGGCTGGTATTCAAGCTGCCGGAGCAGCAGCGGCAGCTTGTATGTGCACTACGGCCAGCATACCGTGCCGCTTGAAGTGGGCGATACTTACGTGACATTCGTCTACGACCGCTTCGGCGAGCGCATCGAGACGAGGATCGAGCTTCCGGAAGGGGAAACGCAGCCATGAAAAAGCAGAAGATCGAAAAGCGGCCGACGAGGGCGCGCCGCGCGGTCAAGAGCGTTGTCATCATGCTCTGCGCGCTGCTCATCAGCAATATGCTCGGCGGCGGACACCTGACGCGCGCCATGGCTCTGCGCGACGGCGAACAGCGCTACGGCGTGTATGAAAAGACGCACGAGATCACATCCCTTCCCGCCGAGAACATCTATAAGACGCTGCGCGTCACGCTGATGGCGGGGGAGAATGCGACCTACTGCGGCGCGAGCCATTTCTACACCTTGCTTGGCTGGCAGGACGATTTCGGTGTGCCGCTTGACTGCTCAGACGGTGAGAGCATTCACGCGGGCTGGTGGGATATGGCGCGCAACGGCGTAAGGGATATCTTTTACTGGGGACGCGTCGACGATGCGGCGGTCGCCAGCGCCGTGATCGAGCGATATCGCGCGGTTTCACAGGATGAAAACGGGGACTACACCTTTGAGAAACGTGAAGCATTCGCCGCTGAGTTGATTGAAGACGGCGATTATCGGTATTTCCTCACTGGCGGAGTGGCGACAGAGGCCAACTATGGCGACTATGGATGGGATCGGGTGTATTTTGTCGGATACGACGCCTCGGGCGCAGAAGTGCTGCGCTATGAGATCGAGCGGCAGATGAGTACCTCGTTCGCTTAAAAGAAGATCAGGGAGCGCTGCGGCGATGCCGCGGCGCTCTTTTTGCCGAATAGTAAACAAAGATGAACTTTCGATGAATTCTCGACCGCGCCGGTTGACGGTAAAAGGTCAAAATGGTATCCTACTCTGGAATTCTTATTTTGATTTACTCAGAAAGAAGGCAGGATATGCTGAAGCTGCAACAGATCGTCAAGGATTACCAGGCGGGCGACACCACCGTCCACGCGCTGCGCGGCGTGAGCTTACAGTTCCGTGAGAGCGAGTTTGTCGCCATCCTCGGCCATTCAGGCTGCGGCAAGACGACGCTGCTCAACATCATCGGCGGCCTTGACCACTATACGAGCGGCGATCTCATCATCGGCGGCAGATCGACGAAGGACTTCTCCGACGCCGACTGGGACAGCTACCGCAACCACTCCATCGGCTTTGTCTTCCAGAGCTATAACCTCATTCCGCACCAGACGGTATTGAGCAACGTGGAGCTGGCGCTCACGCTCTCGGGCGTGAGCAAGAGCGAGCGCCGCGAGCGCGCGGTCAGGGCGCTTGAGAGCGTGGGCCTTGGCGATCAGCTCGACAAAAAGCCGAACCAGATGTCCGGCGGCCAGATGCAGCGTGTCGCCATCGCGCGGGCGCTCGTCAACGATCCGGACATTCTGCTCGCCGACGAGCCGACCGGCGCGCTCGACAGCGAGACGAGCGTGCAGGTGATGGAGATCTTGAAAGAGATCTCCAAAGACCGCCTCATTATCATGGTCACGCACAACCCCGAGCTTGCCGAGACCTACGCGAGCCGCATCGTGCGCTTAAAGGACGGCGAGATCGTGGACGACAGCGCGCCGTATGAGGAGGCCGTGGAAGAAAAGCCCGCCGCGGGCAAGAGCAAAAAGACCTCAATGAGCTTTGGCACGGCGCTGTCGCTGTCGCTCAACAACCTGATGACGAAAAAGGGACGGACATTTTTAACGGCCTTTGCCGGCAGCATCGGTATTATCGGCATCGCGCTCATTCTGTCGCTGAGCAACGGCATCCAGACCTATATCGACCGCGTGCAGGAGGATACGCTATCGAGCTATCCGCTGACCATCGAGGCTGAGAGCATGGACATGTCCAGCATGGTCAGTTCGATGATGGGCGTCCATGCGCAGGACGAGGGCGACGGGGAGCAGCATGACCTCGACGCCGTCTACTCCAACAACATCATGTACGACATGATGAGCTCGTTTGCCTCGGCGGAGACGCAGACGAACAATTTGAAGGACTTCAAGACCTACCTCGAGGGCGACGACGAGCTTTCAAGCCACATCAGCTCCATTTCCTATGACTACGACCTCGGCATGAGCATCTATGCCAAAGACACCGACGGCAAGGTCTTCAAGTCCGACGTGACGGAGCTTTTGCAGACCTGCATGAGCGAGCTCTACGGCGGCGATTACAGCAGCTATTTCGAGCGCTTCGGCTCGGCCTACTCCGCGATGGAGACCTGGGAGCAGATGCTCCCGCCGCAGGATAGTGAGAGCGGCGAGCTCGTGGGCGACCTCCTGCACGAGCAGTACGACCTCATTTACGGCTCCTGGCCGCAGAATTATGACGAGGTCATGCTCATCGTCAACAAGGACAATGAAATTTCCGACCTTGTCATCTATTCGCTGGGCCTGAGCGCACAGGACGAGGTCGTGGAGTCGATGCAGCACATGCTCGACGGCTCGGAATTCGACAGCAAGGACATCCAGAGCTGGAGCTATGAAGACCTGTGCAATATGAGCTTCAAGATCGTCCTGCCTGCTGAGCGCTACCAGTACGATTCCGCAAGCGGCACATATACCGACGTCAGCACGACGGACACGGGGCTCGACTTCCTCTATAACTCCGACGATGTCGGCACGCGCGTGAAGATCGTCGGCATCCTGCGCCCGAATGAGAACGCGGTATCCTCGATGCTCTCCGGCGCGATCGGCTACACGTCCGCGCTGACGGACTACCTCGTCGAAAAGGCGGGACAGACCGAGATTTTACGCAAGCAGAAGGCCGACCCCGCGACCGACGTCATCCTCGGCCTGCCGTTCCTGACCGACGACTACTCCGTGAGCGACGAGCAGAAGGAAGCGGACGTGACGGACTATCTCGAAACGCTTTCCGTCACCGAGCGCGCCGCAGCCTACACCGCGATGATGAGCGTGCCGAGCGAGGAGTATCTTTCCGCTATCGTGGACCAGCAGATGGGCTCGCTCGACCGCGCGAGCATCGAGCAGATGGTCATTTCGACCTACGCCCAGCAGATGAGCGTGGACGAGGCGACCGTCAAGTCCTATATTGCGCAGATGGACGACGAGACGCTTTTCGGCTACGTGGAGCAGTCTATCCGCGAGCAGGTGACAGAGCAGTACGCCGCGGGCGTGCAGGCGCGGCTATCTAACATGACGAGCGATCAGCTCGCCATGGCGCTCGATCTGGCGCTCGAAAAATCGCCCGCTGTCACGCCGCTGACGAGCGAGCAGTACAACTGGCTTTATGATAACTACATGCCTGCGACGGTCTCGAACGGCACGTATGAGGACAATTTGAAGCTGCTTGGCGACGTCGACCTCGCAAGTCCCAAGACCATCAACATCTACGCCTCGACCTTTGCCGACAAGGACGCCATCGCCGATGCGATCGAGCAGTATAACAGCAGCGTTTCCGAGGATGACCAGATCGACTACACCGACTATGTGGCGCTTCTGATGAGCTCGGTCACGACGATCATCAACGCCATCAGCTATGTGCTTATCGCATTCGTCGCGATCTCGCTCGTCGTGTCGAGCATTATGATCGGCATCATCACGTATATCTCGGTCCTCGAGCGCACGAAGGAGATCGGCATTCTGCGCGCCATCGGCGCGAGCAAGCGCGATATCTCGCGCGTGTTCAACGCGGAGACGCTCATCGAGGGCTTCTGCTCGGGTGCCATCGGCATCGGCATCACGCTATTGCTGATCATCCCGATCAACCTCGTCGTGCACCACTTGACGGGTATCGAGAGTCTCAACGCCATCCTGCCGCCTGTCGGCGGCGCGGCGCTCGTGGTCATCAGCATGGCGCTCACGTTTATCGCGGGCCTCATCCCCTCCGGCATCGCCGCGCGCAAGGACCCTGTCGAAGCGCTGCGCACCGAATAACACGATATTTGACCTTCAAAAAGGACGTTTTCCGTCGGAAAACGTCCTTTTTCTCTTTTACCGCGATTTTACAAAAGGCGACTTTCTGATTTTACAACCTGCCTTTATGATGGCAAATGTAGCAAGGAACAACATCTTGGAAAAATGGAAAGGAAGTATTTCAAATGAAAAAGTTTCTCACTCTTGCGCTGACCGCTGTCATGGCGCTGAGCCTGCTGACCGCCTGCGGCAGCAAGAACGACAACAGCGCCGACACCAACACTGACGGCAGCAACACCGAAACGACCCTCTCCGGCACCGTCTCGACCGACGGCTCCACCTCGATGGAAAAGGTCATCAACTCTCTTGGCGAATCCTTCATGGCCATGAACAAGGACGTGAAGTTCACCTATAACCCCACCGGCTCGGGCTCCGGCATTCAGGCCGTTAGTGAAGGCCGCTGCGACATCGGCCTTTCGAGCCGCGCGCTCAAGGATGACGAAAAGGCCTCCGGCCTTGTTGAGACCGTCGTCGCGCTCGACGGCATCGCCATTGTCGCAAATCACAATATTCTTGCGGTCCATGCCCATCTGGAGAGCGAGATCCTTGTGCAGCTGGAGCATGCGCTGCTCGCCGTGCACGGGGATGAAATACTTTGGCTTTGTCAGCGCGTGGATGATCTTGAGCTCCTCCTGGCACGCATGGCCCGAAACGTGCAGCATGTCCGCGCGGTCGTAGATGACCTCAACGCCCTTGCGGAAGAGCTCGTTGATGACACGCGAGACGGTGTTCTCGTTGCCGGGGATGGCGCTGGCGGAGATGATGACCTTGTCGCCGGGGCCGATGTCCACCTGCTTGTGGGTGGAGAACGCCATGCGGTACAGGGCGCTCATTTCCTCACCCTGGGAGCCGGTGGTCACGATGACCTGCTGGTTCAGGGGCAGTCCCTTGATGCGGTTGATGTCCATCAGCGTGTTTTTGGGCACCTTCATGTACCCCAGCTCCGTGGAGACCTTCATGATGTTCTCCATGCTCCGGCCGGTAACGGCCACCTTCCGCCCGCAGGCCGCCGCGGCGTCCAGCACCTGCTGGATGCGGTGCACATTGCTGGCGAAGGTGGTCACGATGATCCGCTTGTCGCACCCGGTGAACTGCCGCTTGAACGTGGCGCCCACGGCGCGCTCACTCATGGTATAGCCCGGGCGCTCCACATTAGTGGAGTCCGCCAGCAGCGCCAGCACACCCTGCTTGCCCAGTTCACCGAAGCGCGCCAGGTCGATGACCTCCCCGTCGATGGGCGTGGAGTCGATCTTGAAGTCGCCGGTGTGTACGACCGCGCCCATCCGCGTGTGGATGGCGAAGGCCACCGAGTCGGCGATGGAGTGGTTCACGTGGATGAACTCCACCTGGAACTTGCCTGCCCGCACCGTCTGACCCGGCTCCACGGTGATCAGCTTCGTAGAGCTGGCCAGCCCATGCTCCTGCAGCTTCAGCTTGATCAGCCCCGCGGTGAACCGCGTGCAGTAGATGGGTATATTGATCTGCTTGAGCACATAAGGGATGGCCCCGATGTGATCCTCATGCCCGTGGGTGATGAACAGACCCCGCAGCCGGCTGCGGTTTTTCACCAGATAGCTGACGTCGGGAATGACGCAGTCGATGCCGTACATATCGTCGCCCGGGAAGGCCATGCCACAGTCCACCACGATGATGTCGCCGCCGTACTCATAGACGGTCATGTTCTTGCCGATCTCATTCAGACCGCCAAGGGGAATGATCTTGAATTTTTCTGCCATAAAAGAATAAATGCTCCTTTTCAGATAAGATAGAGCGCGTCGCGGCGGGTAAAAATGACCGCACGGAAACAAAGGCGTTCTGCCCCGCCCGCCTGCCCTGCATCGCAGGGGGAGGGAACAGTCTGTCGCCCGTCGTCAGCACTCGATATAGAGGGGAACGCCCTCGTTTGCTATATTGACCGCGGCATCCACGCACCGCGAAACAACCAAAAAATACGTGCCGTATTCAGCACTTTTCACAAAGTATACCACAGTTTTTCCCATTTGTACACCCCCAACTTGCCGACGGCATTTGATGGTATTTGACACCCGCCGCCCCGCCGGGAAAATTCCCCGCTGATTTCCCGAAAAGCGTATTGTCCCCGCCCGGCTTTCGTGCTATAATAAACTACTCTCAGTATGGAGTAGTATCCCCGGCGGGAAGGAGGCGCGTTCCCTTGAGCAAGAAGATCATACGCGGATTTCGTACCAATATGACGCTGTACAGCCTGTGCCTCATCGCCTTTGTGGCGGTGACGGTGCCCTTCCAGCCGCTGCTGGCGGCGGCGGAGGGCCTGGTGGCGCTTCTGGTCATTCTGGTGGGCCGCCGCCGCAACAAGATGGCCCAGGCCTCTGTCCGCCAGTACATGGACCGCGTCTCCGGCGGTATGGACACCGCCCGGTCCAGCAATATGCTCTACGCGCCGCTGCCCATGCTGGTGTTCGATGTAGCCACCGGCGAGATCCTGTGGTGCAACGATATGTTCACGGACCTGACCGGCCTGAAGGATAAGATCTTTGAAACGGCGGTAGACGCCGTGATCCCCGACTTCACCTACCGCTGGCTGCTAGACGGCAAGCGTGAATATCCCGAGCAGTTCCGCTGGAACGACCGTATCTACCGCGTCTTCGGCGCCCTGAGCCGCCCGGAGCCGGAGGGCGGCGACCAGCCCACCCTGGCCACCACCTACTGGATGGACATCACTGAGGCTGAGCAGATGCGCCAGACCCTGGAGCTGACCAAGCCCCTTATGGCCATCCTCATGGTGGATAACTATGAGGAGCTGATGAAGGCCTGCCCCGAGAATAAGCGCTCGGCGCTGCTGGCCGCGCTGGAGGAACAGCTGAATAACTGGGCCGCCGGCTCCGGCGGGCTGCTGCTGGGCTACGACCGCGACCGTTACCTCTACCTCTTCGAGGAGAAGGACTACACCGGCTACACCGAAAGCAAGTTCGACGTGCTGGAAAAGGTCCGCCAGGTCCAGGCCGGCGAGGGTGTGTCCGCCACGCTGTCCATCGGCGTGGGCCGGGACGAGGACAGCTTCGAGCAGCTGTTCAAGAACGCCTCCCTGGCGTTGGAGATGGCCCTCTCCCGCGGCGGCGATCAAGCCGTGGTCAAGGACCGTGTGAACTTCGAGTTCTACGGCGGCCGCAGCAAGTCTACCGAAAAACGTACCAAGGTCAAGTCCCGCGTCATGGCCAACGCTCTGGGTGAGCTGATCGACGATGCCAAGCAGGTGTACGTCATGGGTCACAAATACGCGGATATGGACTCCCTGGGCGCCGCCGTGGGCATCTGCTGTATCGCCCGCAAGCGCGGCAAGCCCTGCCAGATCATCATCGACACCGAGAACAACGCCGCTCACCCCATCCTGCGGCGTCTCTCCGAGCAGCCGGAATACGCCAATACCGCCATTTCCGGCCAGGATGCCTTTATCAAGTGCCAGCCCGGCTCCCTGCTGGTGGTGGTAGACACCAACCGCCCCGAGAGCGTGGAGTCCGAGGAAATGCTGGAGACGTGCAACCGTGTGGCCGTCATCGACCACCACCGCCGCGGCAGCAGCTACATTGAGAAGATGGCCCTGAACTACCATGAGCCCTACGCCTCCTCCGCCAGCGAGTTGGTGGCGGAGCTGATGCAGTATCTGGTGGAGCCGTCTGACGTGCTGAAATGCGAGGCCGAGGCCCTGCTCTCCGGCATCGTGCTGGATACCAAGAATTTTACCAACCGCACCGGCGGCCGTACCTTCGAGGCGGCGGCCTACCTCCGCCGTCTGGGGGCCGACACCCAGGATGTCCAGCGGATGTTCCAGGGGGACCTGAACTCCATGATCGCCCGCTATGACATTATCCGTCAGGCAGAGCTGTACCGCGACGATATCGCCGTGGTGGCCCTGGATGAGGAGTGCGACCGCGTCACCGCCGCCAAGGCGGCCGATGAGCTGCTGACCCTCAAGGGCATCCGTGCCAGCTTTGTGCTGTATAAAAAAGGTGACGGCGTGTATATGTCTGCCCGTTCTTTGGGCGAGGTCAACGTCCAGGTGATCCTGGAGGCCTTGGGCGGCGGCGGCAACTCCACCACCGCCGGCGGCCAGGCGGACAACATCACCGTGGCCGAGGCCAAGGCAAAGCTGCTGGAGGCCATCGACAAGTACTTTGAAAATTAAGGTAAAGGAGATACAGATATGAAAGTCATTCTCAAGCAGGACATCAAAGGCAAGGGCAAGAAGGGCCAGATGATCGAGGCCGCCGAGGGCTATGCCCGCAACTTTCTGATCCCCAAGGGCATGGCTGTGGAGGCCACTGCCGACGCCGTCAACACCATGAACCTCCAGGCCAAGGCCAAGGCCAAAGCCGACGCCGAGGCCAAGGCCGAGGCACTGGCCATCGCCGAAAAGCTGAAGGCCTGCCAGGTGAAGATCGCCGCCAAGGGCGGCGAGGGCGGCAAGCTGTTTGGCGCCATCACCGGCGCCGCCATCGCCGATGCCCTTCAGGCCCAGCACGGCCTGACCATCGACGGCAAGAAGCTGGTGCTGGACCAGCCCATCAAGAGCTTCGGCAGCTATGAGGTCAAGGCCAGGCTGGGCTACGAGGTCTCCGGCACCGTATACGTCCACGTCATCGAAGAGAAATAAGCGGGGAAAGCACCGCGCCGCAGGCGCGGCTATTACCGTAATTTTGAAAGGAGGTCTTCCCATGGCCAACAACACCGACGCCCTGCTGACGCCGTCCATGCCCCATTCCCCTCAGGCGGAGCAGGCGGTGCTGGGCTCCATGCTCATCGACGCCGACTGCGTCAAGGACGTGATGGACAAGCTGCAGGCCCAGGATTTCTATCTGCGGACCAACCGGGAGATCTTCGAGACGATCTACCATATGTTCGTCTACTCCCAGCCCATCGACGGCGTCACCGTGGCCGGCGAGCTGGAGAAGAACGGACTGTATAACGACAATACCCGTTCCTATCTGCTGCAGCTGATGGAGGTCACTCCCACCAGCGCTAACGTCATGGAGTACGTCCGCATCGTGCAGGACAAGTCGCTCATGCGCCAGGTGGCCCAGGCCGCCGGCAGCATCACCGCCATGGTGCAGGAGGGCGGCGGCGCCGCCGGCGATATGCTGGAGGCCGCCGAGCAGCAGATCTACGCCATCCGCCGGGGCCGCAGCGCCCAGGGGATGGTGACGGTGGGCATGGTGCTGGGCGACGTGATGAGCCAGTTGGCCGAGCTGTCCGCTAACGGAGGCCGGACCGTGCCGGGCCTGTCCACCGGCCTCTCCGCCGTGGATGCCAAGATCAACGGCATGAACAAGTCCGACCTGCTCTTGCTGGCTGCCCGTCCCGGTATGGGCAAGACCAGTATGGCCCTGAATGTGGCCCTGTCCGCCGCCCGCGAGTCCGGCAAGACCGTGGCCATCTTTTCCCTGGAAATGTCCAAGGAGCAGCTGGTCACCCGCCTTATCGCCAGCGAGGGCCTGGTGGAGAACCAGCGCTTGATCACCGGCAACCTGCGGGAGAGCGACTGGCAGCGCATCGCCGAGGCCGCCTCCGCCCTCAGCCGCATGGACATCCGTATCGATGATAACCCACTGCTGACCGTGGCGGATATGAACGCCAAGTGCCGCCGCCTGGAAAATCTGGGCCTGGTGGTCATCGACTATCTTCAGCTGATGACCTCCGCCGGCGGTAAGGGCTATTCCGGCGAGAACCGCCAGCAGGCGGTGTCCGATATCAGCCGTATGCTGAAGATCATGGCCAAGGAGTTGCAGGTGCCCGTGCTGTGCCTGAGCCAGCTGAGCCGTGCCAATGAAAAGCGCGAGGACAAGCGCCCCATGCTGTCCGACCTGCGCGAATCCGGTGCCATCGAGCAGGACGCCGACATCGTCATGTTCCTCTACCGGGACGACTACTATAACAGCGATGCCGAGAAGCGCAACGTGGCCGAGTGCATCGTAGCCAAGAACCGCCACGGCGAGACCGGCAAGGTAGAACTCCGCTGGATGCCCGAGTACACCGCCTTCGGCACGCTGGAGACCCGCTATGACGAGGATGAGTGAGCCCCTGGACCTGACCGCGTGGATGACGCGCTGGCGGATGCTCCCGCCCCCCGGCGGGCTGATCCTCTGCGCCGTGTCCGGCGGCCGCGACTCCGTCTGCCTGCTGGACTGCCTGTGGAAGCTGGGTCGGGCCCGCGATTTCCGCGTGGCTGCCGCCCACCTGAACCACGGTATGCGCCCCACCGCCCAGCGTGACGAGGACCTGGTCCGCGCCCTCTGCGCCGAACGGAACATTCCCTTCTACACCGAAACGGTGGACGTCTACGCCCTGTGCGCCGTCTGGCGCCTGACGGTGGAGGAGACGGGCCGCCGCGCCCGCTATGACTTCCTCCGCCGCACGGCGGATGCCCTTGCTGCGGATTTTATCGCCACCGCCCACCACCGCGACGACCAGGCCGAAACGGTCTTGCTGCAGCTGCTTCGCGGCACCGGCCCCCAGGGGCTTACCGGTATTCCCCCTGTCCGTGACGGCATCATCCGCCCCCTACTGGATACGCCCCGCGCCGCTATTGATGACTACATCGCGCAGAACCGCCTCCCCTACGTCACCGACGAGACGAACCTGGATACCCACTACGCCCGCAACCGCCTCCGGCTGGACATCATGCCCCAGCTGCTGGCGATCAACCCCGCCGCCGCGGCGCACATCGCCCGCACGGCGGACATCCTGCGCGCCGAGAACGACCTCCTGGACGCCCAGGCCGCCGCCCTCCTGCCGCCGGAGGGCACGACGCTCCCCTGCGCCGCGCTCCTTTCCGCGCCGGAGGCTCTGCGCCCCCGCATGCTTCGCCTGCTGACGGACCGCCTCGGCGCGGGTAAAAAGGACTTCACCGCCGCCCACTACCGGGCGCTGGAGGACCTCTGCCGCACCGGCGGCGCGCTTTCCCTGCCCGGCGGCGCGTCCGCCGTCTGCCGTGACGGTGCCCTGACCCTCTCCGACGCGCCCGCCCCACTGGACGAGGCGGCGCTCCGCCCCGGCGATAACCTCGCCGGCCTCTGGCACATCACCCTCTCTGACGCGCCCATCCCCGACGCCCTGGCACTGCGGTCCGGGCCCTGGACCGTTCGGCCCTGGCGCCGCGATGACCGCCTGACCCTGCCCGGCAGCCGCGGCAGCCGCAGCCTCAAGCGCCTGTTCGCCGAGCGCGGCATCGCCCCGCCGGAGCGCGATACCTGGCCCGTCCTCTGTCTGGCGGGCCGCCCCGCCGCCGTCTGGCGTGTGGGCATTGACCAGAAAGCCCTGCCGGAGTGTTCCGGCGACACCATATACATCACCATCACAAAAAACAACGGAGGATAACAAGCAATGGCAAAGAGTAATATGGATCAGGACATCCTGAAGGTCCTGCTGTCTGAAGAGGAGATCAAGGCCCGCGTCCAGGAGCTGGGTGACCGGCTGTACGACAGATTTAAGGACAAGAACCCCATGTTTGTGGGCGTTCTCAACGGCTGCTTCATTTTCATGGCGGACCTGGTCCGCGCCGCCCAGCTGAAAAGCGAGGTGGAGTTCATCGGCCTCTCGTCCTATAAGAACGCCACCAAGTCCTCCGGCGTGGTGCAGATCACCCGCGACCTCCAGCGCGACATCAGCGGCCGCGACATCATCATCGTCGAGGATATTCTGGACTCCGGCAATACCCTGTATTTCCTGACGGAGTACCTGAAGACCAAGGGCGCCGCCTCCGTTACCATCGCCACCCTGCTGGATAAGCCCGCCCGCCGCGAAAAGCCCATCACCGCCGACTACGCCGGCTTCGAGGTCCCCGACGAGTTTGTGGTGGGCTATGGCCTGGACTACTGCCAGCAGTACCGGAATATGCCCTATATTGGGGTCCTCAAGCCCGAGGTCTACAGCAAGTAAAACCGCGTCTTTTCCGCCAATACTTCGTTACGGCTCCTCGACGTACACACGGTACGCCGTCGTCGCCGCGCCTCGTCTTGGCGAAAAATCCGGTTTCTCCCCGCGCCGCAGGCGGAAGAAGAGCACGCGCCGGGAGGGCGCGGAACATCCCTCTTAGCATTTGAGAATAGGAAGTGAAGTATATGGAAAACAAAGGCGGAAAGCGCCTGGCCCCCACCGGCGAGCCGGTGAAAACCACACCTCCGGCCACCGCGGCCGACGAGGTAAAGACCCCCGCAGAGCAGCCCGCCCCCGCGGAGAGCGCCGCACCCGCCCCGGCGGAGACGGCGGCCCCTGCGGCCAAGCCCGCCAAAAGCCGCGGCCGCAGACTGTGGGACGACTACGGCTACCTGCTGGTGACGCTGGCGGCGGTATTCGTGCTGTTCAAGGTGCTGCTGCAGCTGGCCTATGTGCCCAGCGGCTCCATGGAGACCACCATCCCCACCAAGTGCCTGCTGGTGGGCTGGCGTCTGCCCTACCTGGTGTCTGACCCGGTGCCGGACCGCGGCGACATCGTCACCTTCTGGGACGAGGAGCTGAACAAGGTCCTGGTAAAGCGCGTCGTCGGCCTGCCCGGCGAGACACTCTCCTTCAAGAACGGCTATACCTACGTCAGCGGCGAGAAGCTGGATGAGAGCTATTTGCCCACCCAGGGCATCACCACCCTGCCGGACAGCATGGCCGAAAAGACCTTCACCGTGCCGGAGGGCTGTATGTTCGTCATGGGCGACAACCGCACCGGCTCCAACGACAGCCGCCTGCTGGGCGAGCCCTATATTCCGATAGAGGCCGTCCAGGCGCGGATGCTGGTGGCCATCTCCGTTGGCAGTGACCAGAGCTGGCAGGGCATCCGCTGGATCGGCTGAGAAGGGAGACGGGGAGACATGGAAAGAAGACGTTTCAGCGGCGTCATGCTGCTGTTCATCGTGCTGGCGGTGGTGCTCATCACCCAGGTGGTGGGTAACCTCGGCCGTTCCGGCGACGTGAGCTACAGCGATATGCGCGCCTATTTCACGGCGGAGAAGGTCAAGTCCTTCACCGCCACCGACACGCGCCTGGTGGCTAAGCTGCAGGACGGCTCCAGCGTCAGCTGCGCCCTCCACAGCTTCGACACGTTTTATAACGACATGAACGATCTGGTGGTGTCCCAGGCGGAAAAGGGCGTCATCACCAGCTATGACTACGCCGCCGGCAGCGAAAACGGCTGGCTGCGTACCCTGCTGCCCTATGTGCTGGCGGCCATGGCCTTCATCCTGCTGATGAACCTGATCGCCCGTATGGGCGGCCTGGGCGGCGGCGCCGTCAACGATAAAATGGCCCGCTTCGGCGAGGCCCGTATCCAGGATATCCCCTCTGACGGCAAGAAGGTCACGTTCAAGGACGTGGCCGGTGCCGATGAGGAGAAGGAGGAGCTGGAGGAGATCGTCCAGTTTCTGCGCGACCCCCAGCGCTATACCGAGCTGGGCGCGCATATTCCCAAGGGCGTGCTGCTGGTGGGCCCTCCGGGCACCGGCAAGACGCTGCTGGCCAAGGCCGTGGCCGGCGAGGCGGATACCGCCTTCCTCTCCATTTCCGGCTCCGATTTTGTGGAGATGTATGTGGGCGTGGGTGCCAGCCGCGTCCGTGACCTGTTCGAGCAGGCCAAGAAGCAGGCTCCGGCCATCGTCTTCATCGATGAGATCGACGCCGTGGGCCGCCAGCGCGGCAGCGGCCTGGGCGGCGGCCATGACGAACGCGAGCAGACCCTGAACCAGCTGCTGGTGGAGATGGACGGCTTCGCCGCCAACGAGGGCGTGGTGGTCCTGGCGGCTACCAACCGCGTGGACATTCTGGACCCGGCGCTGCTGCGCCCCGGCCGGTTCGACCGCCAGGTGTTCGTGGGCCTGCCGGATATCAAGGGCCGCGAGGAGATACTGAAGATACACGCCAAGGGCAAGCCCCTGGCGGAGGATGTGGACCTGGGCTCCGTGGCCCGCGCTACCTCCGGCTTTACCGGTGCGGATCTGGAGAACCTGCTGAACGAGGCGGCGCTGCTGACCGGCCGCCGCGGCCAGCGCTTCATCACCGAGGAGGCCATCCACCAGTCTGTCATCAAGGTCATCGCCGGCCCGGAGAAGCACAGCCGCGTGGTGCCCGAGGCCGAGCGTCGGCTCACTGCCTATCACGAGGCCGGTCACGCCGTGGTCATGCAGGCCCTGCCGGACCTGGACCCCGTACATCAGATCACCATCGTTCCCCGCGGTCAGGCCGGCGGCATGACCATCTATCTGCCGGAGGAGGACCGTTCCTACCTGTCCCGCCGCTATATGCTGGACCGGGTGGCCGGCCTGCTGGGAGGCCGCGCCGCCGAAGAGATGATGCTGGGCGATATCTCCACCGGTGCTTCCAGCGACATCCAGCGGGCCACAGCCATCGCCCGCAAGATGGTGGGTACCTACGGTATGTCGTCCAAGCTGGGCAACGTGGCCTTTGACGCCGGCACCGACGAGGTGTTCATCGGCAAGTCCATGGCCCACACCCGCCCCTACTCCGAAAAGACGGCGGCGGAGATGGACGCGGAGATCCGCGCCATCATCGACGAGGCCTACGAAAAATGCCGTGAGATATTGGCCCGGTATAAGACGGAGCTGACGGCGGTGGCGGAGTACCTGCTGGAGCACGAGACCATGGACGGCGATACGTTCAAGACATATTTCACGCAAAGCGGCGAAAGCCGTCAGTGAGAGTGATATAACGATATGCGGAACCGGCAGGCGCATCTGCGCCCGCCGGTTTTTTGCGCAAAAAGCGATACCGGTTTTGTGCACAATGACGGGACAGGCCGTCCGCCATAGGGAGACAATCAAGGGGGAAAGTTTACCAACACAGGGCGTTTGTCCTCTGAACAAGGACATACTGGCGATCATTACGGATTCTTAACGCCATGTCGCTGATGCAAAAGCTGTGATTTTTAGAGGTTGTTACAATTGTTTTTGCCAAATATTTTCGCTAAAATACACATATTCTGTGAGCGGTCGACAGACTTGACCGCTGCAAGGTGAATTTAGGAGGAATTACCATGAAAAAGTTTTTAGCAATGATGCTGGCGCTGGTCATGGCTCTGTCTCTGGTGGCCTGCGGTGAGCAGGGCGACAGTCAGAAGGGTGATGATTCCGCTTCCGGCGACAAGGTCGTCAAGATCGGCGTGTTTGAGCCCACTTCCGGTCAGAACGGCGGCGGCGGCAAGAAGGAGATCCTGGGTATTGAGTATGCCCACTCCCTGAAGCCCACCGTTACCATCAACGGCGAGGAGTACAGTGTGCAGTTGGTCTATGCGGACAATGCTTCCGACCAGGCTAAGGCACCCACTGCCGCGCAGACCCTGATTTCCCAGGGTGTGTCTGTGGTGATCGGTACATATGGTTCTGCTTGCGCGATTGCTGCCGGCCCTCTGTTCGAGAGCGCTAAGATCCCTGCCATCGGCACTTCCTGCACCAACCCCCAGGTGACTGCGGGCAATGACTACTACTTCCGTGTCGGCTACATTGATCCGTTCCAGGGCGCTGTGATGGCCAACTTTGCGTTCAATGAGAAGGGTAGCAGCAACTGTGCCCTGATCATCGAGTCCGGCGATGACTACTCCGCTGGTTTCGGCAACTACTTCCGTCAGGAGATGGAGCGTCTGGGCGGCAAGGCTACCACTCTGGAGTTCCAGAAGGGCGAGGCTGACTTCTCCACTATCATGGCTTCCATCAAGTCCGAGGGTTACGACGGCATCTTTGCTCCTGTTTCCATCGAGACCGCGGCTATGATTATCTCTCAGGCCCGCGATGCCGGCATCACCTGCCCCATCATGGCTGGCGACACCTGGGATGACATCTCCATCGCCCAGCGTACCGGCAGCAAGGCTACCGATATTTACTTCTCCGCTTTCTTCGATGCCGCCGATACCACCAATGAGGCCGGTAAGGCTTTCGTGGACGGTTTCACCAAGTGGGTGGCTGAGGATGCGACCCGCGTGGAGAACAACGGCGGTGTGTCCGACGTTATCTCCAGCGTGACCCCCTGCGGCTATGACGCTTACATGGCAGCTGTGGGCGCGATCGAGGCGGCCCAGTCCACTGACGGCGCCACCATCCGCGATGCGCTGGCAACTCTGGAGATCTCCGGCCTCATCACCGGTGACCTGAAGTTCGACGAGAACGGCGACGCTATCAAGAACTACGCGGTTATCAAGACCATCGAGAACGGTGAGATTGTGTACTTCAGCACCTTCAACGGTTTGGAGTAAAAGACGGCATACGTCGAGTCTGAGACGAACCTCATTGTAGGATAACAGCCATTGTGGGGGGAGCGTGCGCTCCCCTCACAATGCAACTTTCATGACTCTTGCGTTTTTGGATGCCGATGGCATCGCCCCCGGTCTCCGAAAGCGCAAGATTCATATAAGGAGGATGCTTTACTTATGCATGACGCAGCGTATTATATCGACTTGCTGCTCTCCGGCGTAACGGTGGGCAGCCTGTATGCGCTGATCGCTATCGGCTATACGATGGTGTATGGCATACTGCGTCTGATCAACTTCGCACACGGTGACATCTTTATGATGGCGGGCTTCTTTATGGTGTATGCCGCCACCTGGATGCCGATGGCAGTGTGTATTCCCCTGGTACTTATTGCCACAGTGGCGTTGGGTGTTCTGATCGAAAAGGCAGCATACAGCCCCCTGCGTACCGCGCCCCGCATGTCAGTGATGATATCGGCCATCGGCGTCAGCTATTTGCTGCAGAATCTGGCCACCTATATCACCGGCGGTATCGCCCGTGCGTATCCCGACATCCCGTTCCTGACCCAGGTGATGCAGGTGGGCAGTCTGAATGTCAAACGTATCACCATTATCACCCCCATTTTGACTATCTTGCTGGTGGTGGTGTTGGTCATTCTTATCCAGAAGACTAAGATCGGCATGGCCATGCGTGCGGTATCCCGCGACTTTGAGACGGCGCAGCTCATGGGCATCAAGATCAACAGCGTTATTTCCGTGACTTTTGTTATCGGTTCGCTGCTGGCGGGCGTAGCCTCTATTCTGTACTTCTCCAACTATGGTCAGGTCAGCCCCATGATCGGCGCTATGCCTGGCCTGAAAGCCTTTGTAGCGGCGGTGTTCGGCGGTATCGGCTCGATCCCCGGCGCGATGATCGGCGGCTTTGCCATTGGCCTTCTCGAAGCGCTCGTCGCGGCGGTCGGTCTTTCCGTCTGGAAGGACGCAGTCGTGTTTGCAATTCTGATCGTG
>OICT01000111.1_pt1 | contig 47101 bp, 44 predicted proteins | sample 1581331 | NCBI WGS metagenome assembly OICT01 (sample SAMEA3882544, study PRJEB24775) | human gut metagenome | biome: human-associated habitat; feature: intestine environment; material: feces | place: Netherlands | collected 2009/2010 | reverse complement strand
AACAACAGCAGACGCATTCAATCAGATCATTGCAGATATGGAGTCCTTTGCAGAGCTTGCAGAGAACACCATGGAGAAAGCCAACTCCCAGGCAGAGTCTTTGGAGCAGATCGGTCAGGGAATTGAACAGCTGTCCGGCGTGGTACAGGGCAATGCAGCATCCTCAGAAGAGAATACCGCGATCAGTATTAATCTGGCAGAGGGAGCAGCCAAGATGCATGACCGTGTGAATATCTTTAAGCTATTCTAGAAAATGGCAGGAATAGAGTGAAGCTGTCGGAAGGAAGGTTCTTGTTGTGATTAATGATATATTTAAAGTGTTTGGAGAGCAGACAGCAGAAATCTTATTTCAGATCATTACAGAATGTATGGATGATTACCTGTATATATTTGATCTGCAGAATAATATCTTTGAGATTTCACAGTCAGCTGTGGAACGGTTTAATATGTCGAAAAATGTTCTGACAGATGCTGCAAATGAAGTTATGAAGGTAGTATATGAGGAAGACCGCAGGATGCTTGCAAAGCATCTTGCGGATATATGCGAAGGAAGAGAAAATGTACATAATCTTCATTACAGGTGGCTTGATAAAGAAGGTATGCCGGTCTGGATTAACAGCCGTGGTATCGTGATCATTGATCAGCAGGGAAAGGCAGAGTATCTGATCGGGTGTCTGAATGAGACCGGCAACAGGAGAAGAGCCGATAATGTCACGGGACTGCTTGGCGGTCCGGAATTCCTTGCTTACCTGCGTGCACAAAAAGAACCCATTACCAAGGGATTTTTTATGCATGTAGGAATTGATGATTTTGGAGCGATCAATAGCTCCAGGGGAGCTGATTATGGTAATTATATCCTGAAAAGCGTAGCCGGCTGTATGAAGGAATGCCTTTCAGACAAGCAGAGAATTTACCATCTGGTAGCGGATCAGTATGTGATCGTGGATCTGGAAGCTTCCTCCGCAGAAGACGCTGTGGCACTGAAAGAAAAGATTACAGATAAACTTCGTAATTTCATAGTAGCCGAAAATTATGAAGCTATATTTTCTATTTCTATTGGTGTTATAGATGCAGCAACATTTTGTGAGGGAACCGAAGAATGCCGCAAAAAGTTTGAATTTGCCTTGAAACAGGCAAAAAGCATGGGTAAAAATGGATTCTATATTTTTGACCAGGATGACTATGAGGTCTTTTTACGAAAAGGAAGAATCATAGCAACACTTCGTAATGCTATTGTGAACCATTATGATGGCTTTGAAGTATACTACCAGCCGATCGTGGACTGTCAGTCCGAACAGATCATTGGAGCAGAGGCACTGATGCGTTTTTCCATGATAACGGAAGAAGGGCGGGAGTTTGTTTCACCGATGGAGTTTATCCCATTATTGGAAGAGACCGGATTGATCATTCCCGCTGGAAGATATATTTTGAACGAAGCTGCAGCAATGTGCTGTGAAATGCAGAAATATATTCCTGACTTCCGGATGAATGTAAATGTATCCTATGTTCAGATCCTGCAAGGCAATGTGGAGCGGGATATTCTGGATGCAATTCAAAAATATTCATTACAGACGGAATGCTTATGTGTTGAAATGACAGAAAGCGGATTTATGGATATGACACCTTCGTTCTGTAAATTCCGTAAAACTCTGGACAAGAACGGGATTCCCTTTGTGATCGATGATTTTGGAACAGGATATTCGAATCTTCATTGTATTCGTGATATGAATCCAAGTTACGTGAAAATGGATAGGGATTTTACTGCCAAGGCGATGAACAGTGACAGGGATTATGAATTATATAAAAATATCATCCCCATGGTACATAGTATTAATGTCAGAATATGTGCAGAAGGCATCGAGGAAAGAGAATGGCTTCTGAAAATGAAAGAAATGAAGGTGGATTATCTGCAGGGATATTATTTTGGCAGACCCTGCGGGAAGGAACAGTTTCTACAGCAATATGCCAGTGGCATCAATGTTAAATAAAGAGAGTAAGGCAGACTCAGCTATGTGGGGCTGCCTTATTTTATGGTCTTATCAGAAGGATGGATCCATAACGGCTTCTTTCAGTTTTTCCAGGTCATTGGCATCAGGGTGAGACAATGCACAGTCAAAATTCTGGATCAATACATCAAGATTTGCCGGATGATCAGGAGCTTCCTTCATTTTCAAGTAGCGTTCCCGGACAGACTGCGGCATTCTGCCCTGACACATATACTCTCCGACGATAACATTGCTTGCGTCAATGAACTGCTTAACCTGACTCAGGATTTTCCGGAAATAGACATCACTGCCACCAAAGCCTGCAGTTCCAAACAGAAAAATCTGTTTGTTCTTTAACTGCGATAATAGCTGTAATGTCTTGGTATCTGCATTTCCCTTGTCTGTCCAAAATCCGATATAGAGCAGTTCGGAAGAAGGGATCACTGTGTCGGACACACCGAAATACTCACATTCATCCTGTGGTAATGCCTCGTGGATCGCATCAGCCAGCACCTTGGTATTACCTGTTAAACTGCTATAAAGGATGGAATATTTTTTATTCTTCATATCATGTTTTCTCCTTTCATAGGATCATGAAATTATCATATCGCATTCCTATTTTAGTTCGGAAAGCATGATTTGTCGAATGAATTTTCCATAAACATTTTACGGGGGCTGCCCCGGTATCATTTAATGAGGTAGAAAAAGTTGACAGAAGAGAAATATACGATCCGAAAGTATAAAAGAATTTTATTTTATGTGGTGATCCTTGTGCTGCTTGCAGCCTTTTTTTAGGGCAGCGCATTTACCCCAGTGAGAGGGACACGGTCACGGAGGAAAGCATTACTTTTACGGGAACCTTTTACCGGGTGCTGGCAGACGGAACAGAAGAAGAGATTCCAGTTCCGGGCAGATGTGATGTGCCTGCAGGAGAGCTTCTGGTCAAACGGTCAGTGCTTCCACAGGATTATAAGGAAAATACGATCGCCATCAGGTCCTCCCTGGAGAATGTGCGTATTTACATCGGAGGGGAACTGAGGACGGTGTATGATACGGAGAATACCAGACCTTTTGGGAAAAATTCTGCCAGCCGGTATGTGTTCTGCGAGACATCAGGAGAGGATGCGGGAAAGGAAGTGCGGATCGAACTGCAGTCCTTTACCCACAAGTATTCCGGTGTCGTCAATACGGTATATTGTGGGGATAAATTAGATATCTGGGCATATATGTTCCACTGCTATTTTATGGTAACTTTGATCGCCTGTACGATGTTGTTTGCCGGACTGGTCGTGCTGATCATCAGTCTGGTGCTCGATATTGTATACAAGACGAGATTTGATCTCGAGTACCTGGGATGGTGCATGATCCTGGGAGCAGTGTGGATGCTGGGAGAATCGAAGCTGCGCCAGCTGTTTGTTTCCAATGCTTCTATTCTGTCGAATATGTGCTTCTTTGTTGTGATGATCTGCCCGATTCCGATCCTGTTCTATATTGACAGTGTGCAGCAGGGAAGATACCGGAAGGTCTATCATGTGGCAGAGTGTACCACTTGTGTGAATTTGGTACTATGCACGGCCTTACAGGTACTGAATATCGCAGATTTTATCTCGACAATGTTTTTGTCCCACATGGTGATCGCAGGAACCTTCCTGACGGTATTTTATCACCATTTGCAGGGATCTTATCCAGGGAACAGCGAAACATTACAAGCTTCCGTTGATCGGACTGGTGGCTGCCATGATCGCAGTCATGCTGGAGGTGACAGCAGTGTATCGAGTGGTGTCTCTGTCCGGAATCTTTATCGCAACCGGACTGGTGGTCCTGTTGGTCGTTACTCTGATCCAGACGATGGACCGCATCCGCGAGCTGGAGCTGGCTAGGCAGAGAGAGGCAAGGGAAAGTCTGGATTATCTGACAGGTCTTCCTATGCGTCATAAGGGTGAGGCACTGATCCTTGAGAAAATGCAGAAGCAGGGTGGCTGTCTGGGATTTGTGGATATGGATAATCTGAAGAAGATCAATGATGTCTATGGACATAAGGCGGGGGATCGTGCCCTCAGACTGGTAGGAGAGGTGCTCACAGAGTGCATGGAGAATGCCGTGGTCTGCCGGCTGGGAGGAGATGAATTCCTGTTCTATCTGCCGGAGGTATCGGAAGCAGAGATAAACATGCGGGTGAGAAAGCTGTTTGACAGCTTTCGTGCGGCAAAAAATGCTGCGGCGGAGACTTCAGCGGCATCCCTGTCCTGCGGTCTGTGCATGTGCAGACAGGGAGACAACTTTGAAGAATATTATATAAAAGCAGACAAAGCATTGTATTATGTCAAACAGAACGGCAAGAATAATTACCGGTTCTATGAGGAACTGGAAGAACAGTAGCCGGATGACACTGCGGTATTCCGGCGATGATCCTGGCAGAACGGAAAGCCGGCTGGAAGGGCTTTGAGAGCAAATATCAGCATGGACTGTTAAAAATGTACGCACAGCATCCGTAAGCTCCATGAAGGGTGCTTACATGGAATAAACGGGATTTCATAAGGAGAAGATGCGATGGATATAAAAATTAACGATTATTATGAGCCGGAACATTTTAAGGCTCTGAATGAAGCGGACTATGATGTGTCCCATTCCTGTGATTATGAGAAAAATGCAATGCACCACATTCATGAATCACAGAGATTCTGATCGTGGAATCCGGAAGTGCGGATTATTACATTGATGGCAGGAAATATTATGTGGAAGCCGGTGATATTCTCATTATCGGCTCCAGAAAATCCCATATGCGGAGGATGGACAGACTGCCGTTTGCCAGATATGGGCTGGCAGTGAATCCATCCTATTACAGAAGACTGAATCTGGGGGAAGACATGCTGAAGGTATGGCAGGGACCTTCCCCGGAGGAGTTCGTGCAGCATTTTAAGGACGTCCCCACCGATGTGTTCTCAAGGATGATAGAACTGCTAAAATGTCTGTATGAGGAGCAGCGGCAGAGACAGACGTTCCGTGGGACGATGGAGAGAAGCCTTGTGACGCAGATCGCAGTCCTGCTCTACCGGCAGTGGGGCTTGTGCAAAAGAGAGGAAGAGACCTCATCTATGAGCCGGCAGATGTATGATATCAAGGAGTACATAGATGAGCATTATCAGGAGCCGTTAGATTTGAACAGCCTGAGTGATAAGTTCTATCTGCATCCGGTAACGATCAGTAAGGAATTCAGCCGCTGCGTCGGACAGCCGCTGACAAAATATATCAACAGTGTCCGGGTCTGTGAGGGAGCCAGACTGCTGGAGAATACCGATGAAAGTGTGACTGCGATCGCCACTTTGTGTGGTTATGACAGCGTAAATACTTTCCTGAGACAGTTTAAAACGATCATGGAGATGAGTCCGTTACAATATCGCAAAGAAAGAATGGACTATTTGCATCAGACCAGATAACAGAACGCCCGGAGTTTTGAAAAACTCCGGGCGTTCTGACTAAAAAATGATGAAAACGGGCAAAAAACTATACAGATTGCCCAAAGCCCTTATGCTATGATAAGACCATCAGAAAGATACCGGCCGGTACGTAACCAATGAGATGATTAAGGAGGAGTTACTTTTATGATGAAGAAGAAAATTTTAGCCGCTGCCCTTGCAGCTATCTTTACTGTGGCATCACTGACCGGATGTGGAGCATCCGCAGACGAGAATACAACAGCAACCGGAGCCAGTTCAGAGGCAGCAACTGCAGCAACAACAGATACTGACAGCATCGGAGATGTTAAGCTGACTGTATTGTGTGGATACGCAGGTGAGGATCCTCACGGACAGTATGTATATTCCTACGCAGAGGAATATATGAAAGAGCATCCCAATGTAAAGATAGAGATCCAGGCGATCAGTACCAATGATATCTACACAAAGCTGTCTGCTATGGCAACCACCCCGGATGATCTTCCTCAGATATTCTTTACCTCAGCAGATGCCGTTGCAACTCTGCACGACCTGGGTCTGACCAGAGATCTGACCGGACTGATCTCCGATGATCTGGCAGGAGAATTTGCCAACGGTGTACTGGATTCCTGTAAACTGGATGACGAGATCGTATATTTCCCGGTAGCATTACAGCCTCAGGCTATCATCTATAGAAAGGATCGTTTTGAAGAGGCAGGTCTTACGATACCCACTACCTGGGATGAGTTCATTGACTGTGCGAAGGCACTGACCAAGGATTCCAATGGTGACGGTGAGGTTGACCAGTGGGGCTTTGGTATGGTAGGCTCCAACAACTCTTCCGGACAGAGCCGCTTCATGTCTTATCTGTGGTCTAACGGTGTGGACTGTGTGACCGGTGAAGACGGCGACTTTAGCACCGACCTGAAGGCTGACAATAAGACCTTTACTGATGCTTTTGCAAAATGGACCCAGATGAATAACGATGGAATCGTTCCTATCGGTATCACCGAAGTAGATTATCCTACCGCAGCAAACTATTTTGCAATGGGTTATACCAGCATGTTCATGACCGGTTCCAATGCACTGGGTGTTGCTTATGCGAACAACCCCGATCTGAAGGGTAAGTTAGGCTCCTTCAAGCTTCCCGGAGATTATCCCGGAACCATGTTAGGTACAGAGGGTTATGCAGTCAGCGCTTATGCTACCGATGAAGAGGCTGCCGCAGCTATTGATTATCTCCGTTTCTTCGTAGAACATGATGATCAGATGATGTTCTGGCAGAGCAGTGGTAAGATCCCTGCTACGGTAGAGGGACAGAAGGCTGACTACATCACCGGTGACGATTATGCGGGTTATCTGCAGCAGATCGCAGACGGATGCCGTCCTACCGTAAGCTTTGCAGGTATCAGTGGACTGAAGAGTGCTCTGGGTGATGCATACGCAGCAGTATTTTCCAAGGAAAAGACCAATGATCAGGCAGTCGCTGATCTGGAAAAAGCTGTAGCTGAACTTATGGAAGACTATAACTAAGAGTAAGTGACAGATTCCCGGAGCCTTCGGACTCCGGGAATTATCAAAAGGAGGGAAACCGGAAATGTTGGGAAAGAAAACCGGCAAAAAGAGTAAGATCAAATACCAGTATGACGGATACTTATTCTCCTTCCCCATCGTGCTGATGATGGGAGCGTTGATTCTATATCCTATGCTGTACGGCTTCTATATCAGTTTCTTCAATACGAACCTTGTAACAAAATGGAAGTTTGTGGGACTGAAATATTATATGGCTGCATTTACAGAGCCGGAATTCTATCAGTCGGTTCTGCTGACGTTGGGATTCATGGTACTGGTAGTAGCGGGACATTTCATTCTGGGATTTATTCTGGCGAGTCTGCTGAACAGGGAGTTCAGGGGAAGAACCATATTCCGTGTGATTTTTATGCTTCCCTGGTTTTTTCCGGAAGCAGTGGTGGCATTATTGTTCACCTGGATCATGAATCCCATGTACGGTATCATGAACAGCATCCTCAGAAGCCTGGGATTGATCAGCACGAATCTGTCATGGCTGGGAAGTAAGGAGCTTGCCTTCCCTTCGGTCGTATTCGTATGTATCTGGAAAGGATTTCCCCTGGTAATGACCATGATCCTTGCAGGACTGCAAAGTATTTCAAAGGATTATTATGAAGCAGCGGAGCTGGATGGTGCAGGAAGATGGAAGCAGTTCAGATACATCACGCTGCCGGCATTGAAGCCGATCCTGACAACCGTTCTGATCCTGGACTGCGTATGGTGGTTCAAGCAGTATACACTGGTATACACCATGACAGCCGGAGGACCCGGCACTGCGACCAGCCTGATCAGCCTGAGTATTTATGGTACGGCATTCAATGATCTGCGCTTCGGTAAAGCGTCTGCCTGGGGTATCCTGGTATTTGTGATCTGTTATCTGATCAATCTGGTAAGTAAGGTGGTGATGAAGGATGATGAATAAAACACGTAGAAAAAAGCTTGATACGGTCCTGACGTATGTAATCCTGATCCTATTGGCGGCATTTATCGTGATTCCTGTACTGTGGATGCTGTCCACGGCATTCAAGACAGAGGCACAGACCTACTATCCGAACCCGAAGTGGCTTCCGGATCCGTTCTCGCTGGAATCTTTTCATAAATTTTTCAACACCTACAACTTTGGTAAAATGACGGTGAACAGTCTGATCACCTGTCTGGCAGCCATGGTCATCTGTGTGGCATGCGCCTGTCTGGCAGGATATGGGATCACACGATTCAAATTCAAAGGACGTAAGCAGCTTTTGAATTTCCTGCTGATCACTCAGATGTTTCCCAGTGTTATGCTGGTAGTACCTTTTTATGCAGTACTTTCCAAGTATCATCTGACCAACACATTATTAGGCTTGATCGTCGTATACGCAGCCACCAATGTAGCATTCAGCACATGGATGCTAGTATCGTATTTCAAGACAGTGCCCATAGAGCTTGATGAGGCAGCGAGAGTGGACGGGGCCTCCAGCTTCTGCATTTTCCGGAAGATCATCCTCCCTTTGATCCTTCCCGGTATTGCGGCGGTGGCGATGTTCGTGCTGTTCAATGGCTGGAATGAATATATGTACTCTTCCGTACTGGTATCTAAGGATTCTCTGAAGACATTGACCGTAGGTATTGTCGCTCTGAATTCCCAGTATCAGATCAAATGGAACGATCTGATGGCAGCATCGACGGTATCCAGTCTCCCTCTGGTAATATTGTTCGTATGCTTCCAGAAATATTTTATCGCCGGAATGACCGGCGGCGCTGTAAAAAGCTGAGTATATGAGGAGAAAATAACAATGGAACATATTACGATCCGTGACATCAAGGTGTTCGTAACGGCACCTAGAAATATTAATCTGGTGGTAGTAAAAGTAGAGACCTCAGAGCCTGAATTATATGGTTATGGCTGTGCAACCTTCACCTGGAGGCATAAGGCTGTAGTAACGGCCATCGAAGAGTACCTGGCTCCCATGCTGAAGGGCAGACCGGTAGAGGACATTGAAGGCTTGTGGCAGACCATGATGGGCAGCTCTTACTGGAGAAACGGCCCGGTACTGAACAATGCCATTTCCGGTGTGGATGAAGCACTTTGGGATATTAAGGGTAAAATGGCAGGAATGCCGCTGTACAGTCTGTTAGGCGGTAAGTGCAGAGAAGGAATTACAGTATATCGTCATGCAGACGGCGGCTCTGTGGAAGAAGTAGAAGAGTGTATCCAGAAGTACATGGAAGAAGGCTATCGTTATATTCGCTGCCATATGGGTACCTACGGAGGCAACTTCGGCGGCAGATGTCAGAGCATAGTAAAGCCGGAAAATGCACCGGAAGGAGCATATTTCGATCCCAGAATGTATATGAACAGCGTATATCATCTGTTTGACAGGGTGAGAGCCGATATCGGATGGGGCGTGGAAGTGATGCATGATGTGCATGAGCGTCTGTCCCTGGCGCAGACCATAGAATTTGCTAAGGAACTGGAGCAGTACAAGCTGTTCTTCCTGGAGGATTCACTGGCACCGGAATATGATGAATTTTTCAAGACCCTGCGTGAACACACCACTCTGCCGCTGGCAATGGGCGAGCTGTTCACCAATCCTGCGGAGTGGAAGCCGTTAGTACAGAATCAATGGATCGATTTTATTCGTGTTCATTTAAGTGATATCGGTGGAATCACTCCTGCGAGAAAGCTTGCACACTATTGTGAAGCCTATGGAGTAAGAACTGCATGGCACGGTCCCAATGACCTGTCTCCCATCGGTATGGCTGCGCAGATGCATCTGGATCTCAACTGTCATAACTTCGGAATCCAGGAGTTCTCCGGATTCTCCGAAGAAGAGCAGGCAGTATTCCCCGGCTGCCCTGTAGTAAAGAACGGTTATGCTTATGTGAATGATAAATCCGGCATCGGTGTGGACTTCGATGAGAAGGAAGCGCTGAAATATCCGGAGGTTCAAATGGATCATAGCTGGCTCTTCTCCAGACTTCCCGACGGCACTCCCGTGAGACCGTAAATCATCACACAGACCCCGGCGGTTATCTTTATGCTATGTCTGTGCTGACACGAATGAAAATGCGAGATATTGATACAGGCACATCAGCTTGGCTGATGTGCCTTTTTATATAAAGTTTTTTATAAAAAGTTTACAAAATTTTACGATAATGTTCAAAAATATACAATTTATCAAAAGTGATGTAGACAAACAATAAAAAGATGGGTAATATGTATATGTAATCAGCCAGATGAACGATAAGTATGTACAATATGCTACATATTTAAAGCAAGAAATATAAAATAAGGAGGAATGTTGCCGATGAAACAGTTCAGCTATATCATTAAGGATGAGATCGGTCTGCATGCACGTCCTGCGGGACTGCTCGCCAAGGAAGCGAAAAAGTATCAGAGTACAGTGACACTTTCCTGTAAGGGGAAATCAGCTGCAGCAAGCAAGCTGATGGCGATCATGGGAATGGGCGTGAAGCACGGAGACAATGTGGAAGTCACGATAGAAGGAGCGGATGAAGATACCGCCGCAGCAGAGCTTCAGAAGTTTTTCCGTGAGAACCTCTAGGAGAAGACCTGCACGACAGAGTTTGGAAGGTAGAAAATGGAAAAATATATTGGAAAATCCGTATATAAGGGAACAGCGATCGGACCTGTCAGTGTTTTGAAGAAAAAGGACAGTCTCGTTAAGAGGATCCATATCGATAACACAGAGGAAGAACTGAAACGGCTGGATGCGGCTAAGGAACGTACGATGACGCAGCTGGGGCAGTTATACGAGAAGGCTCTGCAGGAGGTCGGAGAAGTCAATGCAGCCATTTTCGAGGTGCATCAGATGATGCTCGAGGATGACGATTATCAGGATGCCATTCACAGCATGATTCAGAACGAAGAAGTGAATGCAGAGTATGCGGTGGCAGTGACCGGTGATAATTTTGCAGAGATGTTCGCCAACATGGATGATGAATATATGCAGGCCCGCTCTGCGGATGTCAGGGATATCTCCAACCGGCTCGTCCGCAATCTGTCCGGGGAGGAGCAGATTGACTGGAGTACCATGGAGCCGTCGATCATTGTGGCAGATGATCTGACTCCCAGTGAGACGGTACAGATGGATAAGAGTAAGATCCTGGCCTTTGTCACAGTACATGGCTCAACGAATTCCCATACTGCGATCCTTGCACGTATGATGAATATTCCGGCACTGATAGGGGTACCGTTGGAACTGGAGAAAATCCATAACGGGACCAGGGCTATTGTGGACGGCAGGGAAGCGGTATTTTACCTGGATCCTGAGGAAGAGCAGATCCGGCAGGCAGAAGCGGCACAGCAGACGGAACAGAGACTAAGAAGCCTGCTGGCAGAATACAAGGGACGGGAATCCGTGACAAAGAGCGGACGCAAGGTCAATGTATATGCAAATATCGGCAGCGTATCGGATGTGGCATATGTACTGGAGAATGATGCGGAGGGTATCGGCCTGTTCCGCAGTGAATTCTTATATCTCGGAAGGGACTCTCTTCCGGATGAGACAGAACAGTTCAATGCTTACCGTCAGGTGCTGCAGATGATGGCAGGGAAAAAGGTCATCATCCGTACCCTTGATATCGGCGCAGACAAAAATGTAGATTACCTCGGACTGGGCAAGGAAGATAATCCTGCCATGGGATACCGTGCGATCCGGATCTGTCTGGAGCAGCCGGAGATCTTCAAGACACAGCTGAGAGCACTTCTCAGGGCGGCAAAATACGGAACATTGGCTATTATGTATCCGATGATCATTTCCGTGGAGGAAGTGCTGGATATTCAGAAAATCGTGGCTGAGGTGGCTAAGGAGCTGGAGGAAGAAAAGCTTCCTTATGTAATTCCGGAACAAGGAATTATGATCGAGACTCCTGCGGCTGTCATGATGAGTGAGGAGCTGGCGGAGCATGTGGATTTCTTCAGTATCGGCACGAATGATCTGACACAGTATACGCTGGCGATCGACAGGCAGAACAATAGATTGGACAGATTCTATAATCCACATCATGAGGCAGTCCTGCGTATGATACAGATGACTGTTGACGGGGCACATAAGCATGGAAAATGGGTCGGCATCTGCGGAGAGCTGGGAGCGGATACGACACTGACCACACGATTTGTGCAGATGGGAATTGATGAACTCAGTGTGGCACCGTCCATGGTGCTGAATGTCCGTAGTAAAATATGCGAAATGGAGTGAGAGATTCATGAGAATATACAAAGCGAAAGATTATGCAGATATGAGCAGAAAGGCTGCAAATATCGTATCGGCACAGGTTATTATGAAACCAAACTGTGTTCTCGGACTGGCTACGGGATCCACTCCCATCGGCCTGTATAAACAGCTGGTGGAATGGTTCCGCAAGGGAGATCTGGACTTTTCTGAGGTTATGACGGTGAACCTGGATGAATATAAAGGCCTGAGCCGGGAAAACGATCAGAGTTATTACTATTTTATGCACCAGAATCTGTTTGACCATGTGAATATCCCGGTGGAAAATACACATCTGCCAAACGGAATGGAACCGGATTCGGAGAAAGAATGCCGTAGATATACGGAACTGATCCAGTCACTGGGCGGCGTGGACCTGCAGCTTTTGGGAATTGGACATAACGGGCACATCGGCTTCAACGAACCGGGAGAGAGTTTTGACAAGCAGGTACATTGTGTGAACCTGACAGAGTCTACGATCGAAGCCAACAAGAGATTCTTCGCATCGGCGGAGGATGTCCCGAAGCAGGCATACACCATGGGGATCAAGACCATTATGCAGGCGAAGAAAATATTGATCGTAGCCAGCGGCGAAGACAAGGCGGAGATCGTACAGAAAGCTTTCTTCGGCCCCATTACACCGCAGGTGCCGGCATCGGTATTACAGCTTCATAATGATGTGACACTGGTGGCAGACGAAGCAGCGCTTAGTAAGCTTTCTGAATAAGAAAGGGGAAGCTGATAGGTCATGAGAATCAGAAATGCAAATATATATACAGAAGAGCATCGGTTTGTCAGAGGGGATGCAGCCGTGGAGAACGGCAGGTTCGTAAGCTGCACCGGGGATCCGGCAGGTGAGGAAGCTGTTGTGGATGCCAAAGGCATGTATCTGATACCGGGACTGGTGGATATTCATTTCCATGGTTGTAAGGGCGCAGATATGTGTGACGGTACGAAGGAAGCACTGGATGTCATCACATCATATGAAGCATCTGTCGGTGTGACAAGTGTCTGCCCGGCTACCATGACGATCCCTAAGGATGAACTGCTGGAGGTCATGAAAAATGCCGGCAGCTATGAGTATTCCGGTGGATCCCACCTGGTGGGCATCAATATGGAAGGACCCTTTATCAGTCCGGCGAAAAAGGGTGCTCAGGCGGCGGAAAATATCATGCACTGCGATTATGAATATTTCAGTCAGCTGCAGAAAGCGGCGAACGGGCTGATCAAGCTGGTAGATATCGCACCGGAGGAGCCGGGAGCGATGGAATTTATCGACAGAGCCAAAGGAGAAGTGGTCATTTCACTGGCGCATACAGCTTCCGGTTATGATACAGCAAGGGAAGCCATTGAACGTGGAGCATCTCATGCGACACATTTGTATAATGCAATGCCGCCGCTGAACCACAGGGAGCCCGGCGTGATTGGAGCAGTGAGAGATTCAGAGAAATGTCATCCGGAGCTGATCTGTGATGGTGTACACATTCATCCGTCAGTGATCCGTGCAACGTTTGCGATGTTTGGCGCTGACCGCATGATCCTGATCAGTGACAGTATGCGTGCAACGGGACTGGAGGATGGTGAATATACGCTGGGAGGACAGCCGGTTACTGTCAGAGGCAATCTGGCTACCCTGCATGACGGCACGATCGCTGGATCTGCGACGAATCTGATGGATTGTATGCGGTTTGTAGTAAAAACAGTCGGTCTGCCGTTAGAGACGGCAGTGATGTGTGCCACGGAGAATCCGGCAAAGGAGATCGGCATTTTCAATGAAGTGGGCAGTATATCCGTTGGTAAGAGGGCAGATTTCGTACTCCTGGATCAGGAACTGAACATTGCAGCGGTATATATCGACGGAAAGGAGTTCACATGTTAGATTTTTTGAAAGGTAAGCGAAAAGGAAATTGTATCGGATCTCCCTGTAAGGGGAAGGCAGTTGCTCTTACGGAGGTGCCGGATCCTACATTTTCCGAGAAGATACTTGGAGACGGATTTGCAGTGATCCCCTCTGAGGGGAAAATATATGCTCCCGCAGACGGAGAGGTGACCGTGGTATTTGATACGCTCCATGCGATCACCATGACAACGGATCAGGGAGCGGAGCTTCTGATCCACATCGGACTGGACACCGTGACACTCAAGGGAGCCCCCTTCACGGCACATGTTGCTGCCGGAGACCATGTCAAAAAGGGCGATCTTCTGCTGGATGCGGATCTGGAGAAGATTCAGGAAGCCGGACTGCATATCATCACTCCGGTACTGGTCTGCAATACTGATGAATATAACAAGATCAGTATTCTGAAAGAGGGAGAGGTATCTCCCGGCGAGGACGTGCTCCAGATCTCTTAAGAGCGGTACGTCCGTATCAACTAATGAAACTGACCGGAACTGTTCCGGTTTAGTATAATGTAAAGGAGGAGAAATGTATGAAGTTTCTTCAAAAACTGGGTAAAGCGTTAATGCTTCCCGTAGCGGTTCTGCCGATCTGCGGTATCCTCATGGGTATTGGTTACTGGTTGTGCCCGGCAACAATGCAGGGTGGTGCGATCGAGGGTGTAAGAAATCTGATCGGTCTGTTCCTCGTAAAAGCTGGTGGTGCTCTGATCGACAACATGGCGATCCTGTTTGCAATCGGTGTAGGTGTCGGTATGTCAGAGAAAAATGACGGTACCGGAGCCATTGCAGCTCTGGCTTCCTGGCTGATGCTCACAACACTTCTGTCTACCGGATTTGTTACGACCATTATGCCCTCTATCGCTGAGGATGCTACCAAGACACTGGCATTCGATAAGATTGCGAATCCCTTTATCGGTATTATTGCCGGTATCATCGGTTCCATGTGCTACAACAAGTTCAAGGATACCAAGCTTCCCGACTGGCTGTCCTTCTTCAGTGGTAAGCGCTGCGTAGCTATCGTAGCAGGTGTGGTATCTATTCTGGCATCTGTTGTACTGCTGTTCGTATGGCCTTTACTGTTCGGCGGTCTGGTAGCTCTCGGTGAAGCCATTGTAGGTCTGGATGTAGTCGGCGCAGGTATTTATGCTTTCCTGAACCGTCTGCTGATCCCTACCGGATTACATCACGCACTGAACAACGTATTCTGGTTCGATACCATCGGACTTGGAGATCTGCAGCACTTCTGGAAAGGTGAGACAAGCGCTGATGTATCCTGGAGCCTTGGAATGTATATGTCCGGCTTCTTCCCTTGTATGATGTTCGGTGTCCCCGGTGCAGCTTTGGCAATGGTAAAATGTGCAAAGCCTGCCAAGAAAAAGGCAGCGATCGGTCTGGTAGCTTCCGCAGCAATCTGTTCCTTCATCTGCGGCGTTACCGAGCCCTTTGAGTTTGCATTCATGTTCTTAGCTCCCGGACTGTATGTGATCTACGCAGCACTGTACGGCATCTTCACCATGATCACTGTTGCTCTTGGCTTCCGTGCAGGCTTCAGCTTCTCCGCAGGTGCGATGGATCTGCTGTTCTCATCCTCCCTGCCTGCAGCAGCCAGAATCTGGCTGATCATCCCTCTGGGTATCGCAGCATTTGTTGTATTCTACTTCGTATTCCTCTTCGCTATCAAAAAATGGGATCTGAAGACCCCCGGTAGAGAAGATGATGATGTAGAAGCAGAGAAGAAGATCGAGCTGGCAAATGATGATTTCGCAGCAATCGCAGCAACCATTCTGGAAGGCTGCGGCGGCAAGGACAACATTGCAAGCATTGACAACTGCATCACAAGACTGAGACTGGAAGTAAAAGACATTACCGCAGTGGATGATAAGGTGATTAAATCTGCAGGCGTAGCTGGTGTCATGAAACCCGGTAAGACCTCCGTTCAGGTAATCATCGGACCTAAGGTTCAGTTCGTAGCGGATGCATTTTCCAAGCTTTGCGAATAATAAAGCACTGATAAAACTGAATATATGACCGGAAGAAAGACCTGCCTGGGAAGACCATGCGGGTCTTTCTTATACGCAGGCCCGATGCCTGCGGGATGTATTGTAATGTAATGGAGAGAAAAGTCATGAAAAAATCAACAGAAAAGTATAACCCGGCGATATATAGCATGTCTTCGGATAGACCGGATTCGCTGAAGCAGCGTGAAATTCATTTTCTGAACGGATCGACAGCCAAAATGCAGGCCGGATATTTCTCGGTGACAGAGGACACACGAGGGAAGGGGGGATACAATATCTATTATTATTGTGATGAGTGCCTAAGTGATAATGCTAGTGTGAAAAATAAGCATCTGGATACCTGTGCGACAACATTTCTGTGATGGCGGTTGAGAGGAATATGTTATCTTCCCAGACATAACCCGATATTATCAGAAATATAGCAGATGTACCCATGCTTCCCGGCGTAGGCGGCTGCCTGCCTGCGGATGGTGGGATCCGTTGCGTATTCCAGGGTGTAAGCGGTACAGCCGTGTGACATAGCCAGGTCCAGATACTCAGTATAGTATTCACGCGTGCTTTGATCATTTTTAGTATAGACATCCTTTGAAAAATCATACGCAGTAAAAACGTTCTCCTGGTTTACCCCATCGATTAGAACGTTTTTTTCTTTTGTAAGATATTTTTTTACAAAACAGTCCCCGCCGTTGATCATGATCTTTCTGCCGGTATGGTCCATATAGTCCAGAATCGTAAGGATTCCGTCATAGATGGATTCCTGCGGATAGTTATAGTATACATCCGTGTTATCGACAAAAAAGCCGTCCACACCCTTCTGTACCAGGGCGTCTACTCTGGAAGCTGTACATGCCTGCCATTCCGGAGCTGAGACATCGATCCATTTTTCCTCCGGCCAATTCTCATAGGCACCCAGAGTATATTTCTCAAAGTCTGTATCATAGGACCGGAAGCTCTCGATCGATCCGATATTGATATAGGAGTAGATTTCGCGGATACCATTTTCTCTTAAATGGGCAATGTCATTTTGGGAAAAATATTCCGCATCTATGACAAGCAGATCAATGTCAGAAAGTTTTTCTGTGATTTCAGAATCTTCGCCGATCAGGACAACGTATTTTTCTGCTTCATCGGAAGGATCAACGGAGCAGGCACTGAGCAGGGCGGCAGATAATATCAGAACGAGAACACATATTTTTCTTAAGAATAGTTTCGTTTTCTTCAATTAACGGCACCTCCTTTTTCCACGATCAGCACTCATATCTGCATCCAGATAATTATACTATAGATGGCATCGCATTGCATCTATTTTAGAGCGTTTGGAGGGAAGGAAGCAGGAAGAAAGCATAGATAGAAAATGTTGTTAAAATATCGGTAAAAATGGTGAAAATATCGAAAAATATTGCAATTTGTGGTATAATTTTTATGTAAAACTAAGATGATGCCGGGATCAAAAATTACCGGCTTTATGCGTTCAACGGTTAAGATGACCGGGAAAGTAGGAAGTTATATGAAGATTCAGGATTTTTGTGACATGAACAAATTCGAGCAGATTATGAAGAACTGGGCAAACAGCACGGGACTGGCAACCGTGGCTGTGGGTGCAGACGGAAAATACATCAGTGACTGTTATAATTTTACGGAGTTCTGTATTGATCTGACGAGAGGAAGCGCAGAGGGGAAAAAGCGCTGCGAGCAGTGTGACAGAGAAGGCCATGGTGTGTATCCCTGCCATGCGGGACTTGTGGATTTTGGTATTCCGATCACACTGGAGGATGGAACCGTGCTGGGCAGTATTATCGGAGGACAGGTGCTGCCGGAGAATCCGGATGAGGAGAAGTTCCGTCAGACAGCGAGAGAGCTGGGTATTGACGAGGATAAATATATTAAGGCCCTGAAAAAGGTAAATGTGAAGACTAAGGAGCAAATAGATGCATCTGCAAATCTGTTGGGAGATGTGATCAACATGTTTGTGAGATCAAGCTATGCTCATCGTAGAAATACAAATCTGGTAGGAGAATTAAAAGGCGGTATTGCAGATGCTGCACAGCAGATCGCAGAAGCGGAAGACAGAACGAAGGAGATCGACGGTTATAGCAAGAGACAGCAGATCCTAGCGCTGAATGCATCCATTGAAGCAGCCAGGGCAGGAGATCAGGGAAAGGGCTTTGCGGTGGTAGCAACGGAGGTCCAGAAGCTGGCGAGAGATATGGCAGCCTCCAGTGAAGCGATCAAGAAGATTCTCGGACAGTTATCTCATACGATCAACAATTTGAATCAGTAAGAAAAAATATAATATAAAGACCGCATTTCTGATCGGTGACAAGGATCGGAAATGTGGTCTTTTTGCATTATTACTATCAATGTATTCAGAAAAGAAGACGATATACATAGTAAGATAACTGTGAAAACAAACGGATTTGGCATCTATTTTCAAGGAGGAGATAAGTATGACAGAGATAGGGGTAAGCAGCATCGGTGCATATGCTGCGCAGAGTAATTACAGCAAGAATACCAAGAACAAGACAATGAAGGATACGACGAGTGCTTCAGGCACGGTCGATACTTCCAAAGCAAAGCAGACGACGGGGAATTATGGTCAGACCATCGGTCAGCCGGAGTTGTCGGAGAAGGCTGCGAAATACTATGAGCAGCTGAAGAAGAAGTACGGAAATTATGATTTTATTCTGGTCAGCAGAGATCAGAAGGAGAATGCAAAAGCCAATGCTGCAAAATATGCCAACGGCTATAAGACGGTTGTTCTCATTGATGAGGACAAGATCGAACAGATGGCAACAGACGAGAAATTCCGCAAACAGTATGAGGGAATCCTGAGCGGTGCCGCTGCACAGATACAGCAGTTAAAGACCAGCCTGCAGAGTTCCGGTGCGAATGTCAAGGGCTTTGGAATGCAGGTAAATGATGGAGGAACACTGTCATTTTTCGCTGTATTGAAGAAATCCAGCGCCGAGCAGAAGGCCCGGATCGAGAAAAAGGCTGAGCAGAAGAAAACAGAGAAAAAGGCTGCGGAGAAGAAGGCTGCTAAGAAAGAAAAGGAAGAACGGCTAAAAGACAAGAAGTCGGATAAGGTAGCAGACAGCAAGGAGGAAGCCGGCACAGAGGATACGGTAACGATCAGCGCCGGTTCCATAGAAGAACTGTTGTCTAAGATAGAAACCTACAATTTCAACACACGGAGTGACAGTGTGCAGACCGCAAGCGAACGGCAGGTCGGCCAGAACTTTGACTTCAGAGGGTAAGGTGAGGTTGCATGATTTCTATGGGGAAGTCCGGAGGTGTTTACGGGAGCGGCAATACCGGTTTGCCGCAGGCATTTTCCGGAGGAAGAAAGACGCAGAACAATCAGAAGAGTATCTTCGGAGCAAAAAATAAAAGTTCTGTTACCGATATCCGGCGGATGTTGGCGAGAGATGACCGGAACGGCCAGATGCAGGCGGCGAACAGCTGGAGCCAGGATTCCATCGTTACAAGTTCCCTGAGTTACAGTGAATCGCTGCGCAATCAGAGGCAGCAGACGAAGAACACGACGCTGGCGCTGAAGAAATTGAAGTACCAGTTCAAAAATATCTCGTCCAAGATACTGCGGAGCAAGACGTCCCAGGCGGCAAAGCAGGCAGCCGGGCAGGCGCGGAGAGAAGTCCTGCGCCTGAAACGGCAGAAGCAGAACAGTGACAGCGACAGTGAAGAGATCGAAGCAGCAATCGCTCATGCACAGGCTATGGAACGTGTGGCGAAGAAAAAGGCAAAACATCTCGAAGAAGAGGAAATGGTGAAGGCAGCCGGCGGAATCTGGCAGGGAGACCGAATCTGCGAAGAAGAGACGAAGGATGTGCAGGACGCAGAGGCGGAAAACGCGCAGAATGAGGAAGAAATGTCTGCGGAAGGTTCCGCGGATGAAGTGTCCGGGGATCTCTCTGCGTATGAGTATGCGGCGGATAGCTATGATATATCCGATTATATTGATCTCGGCATGGATGAATTCTATGCGCAGGCAGGAGATTTTATGTCGGAAATGAGCGACTTTACTTCTGAGATGATGCAGGAAATGTCTGACAGCCTGCGTGACCTGATGGAAGAGATGGGACTAGACGTGGAATCGGATACCGTGGTCTCGGTGAACAGGGAGATGGATCCCGCGGACCTCAAGATGATGAAGATTAAACACCGCAACAAAGAGATGAAAGACATCGTCAAGGCCGATGCGGAGTACCTGAAAGCAGTCTTCGACCACCTGGAGAAAATGAAAGACAACGTGGTCATTCCCACCGGAGGCGGCATGAGCTTATCTGCCGGATCCTCCGGGACATCTTTTTCTGCCGATGCCGCTGGAATCGGTGCTCAGGTCGCACCTGCTCCGGTAATCGATATTTCGTTATAAAGTAGTATTCTGAGGAACTTAGGGTATCCCGATTTTCATACATTAAAAGACATGAAAATCAGGATATAATTTTCCATTTATTTTAAGGAGGTAACAGAGGATGACTGCGTATGAAAATGATGTATTGATAATACCAAAGAAATACAAAAAGATGTCTGTTTCCGAACTAAATAAGGAAAAACAGAAGCTTTGGGAAAAAATAAAGAGTTCAAAATCACCGCAAAGGGAAAAAGGGAAAACGGCAATTAACTTTTATTTCTAATGCATACTTGAAGTCAAAAGGCACTGGATTCATCCGGTGTCTTAATTTTTTTGGAACCTTTTTATCCACTTGCGACTCATATATAGTGAAGCCGGCGATAAGAAGGAGGTGTTACCTTAGCAGTCATGACAAAAGAAGAGTTTGTGCAACATGTGAAGAGTGACACGCTTCCCATGTACCGACTGGCGTATTCGATTCTGCAAAACAGTGCGGATGCGGAGGACGCGGTTAGTGAGGCTATCGTGCATGCTTATGAGAAATTAGACACATTGAAAAAAGCAGACAGTTTTCGTAACTGGATCCTGCAGATTGCAGCCAACGAGGCGAAAAAAATCTATAGGCAGAACAAGCGCACCAGTCCGGTGGAATGGGAAGAGAACCTGTCTCCGGAATTCTACGATGAGCATCATGAGTTGTGGGATGCGGTGATGCAGTTGGACGGCGGGTATCGGGATGTAATCGTTCTGTTTTACTATGAGAGGTGCACAATCCCGGAGATCAGCAGGATCCTGGAATGTAGGCAGGGCACAGTGAAATCCCGTCTGCATCGGGCGAAAGAGCAGCTGCGGGCAATGTTGTAGCAGCGGAAAGGAGCAGGAGATGCAAAGCGATTTTTTAGATAGAAAATTATATAAAATGGCAGAACAGGAACAGATGGCGGTATCGGAAGATCTGGATGCGAGGGTGGATGATATTTTACAGCATCTGGAGAAAAACGGCAGAGGCAGCAGACACCATTACAGCTTCCGGCGGGCGGCGATCCTGGCGGCAGCCTGTCTGGTGCTGGCTTCGGCTACGGTGGCGGCATCCGGAATGTATCAGGCGCGGATGGAAAACATGAATCATGAAAAACTGGAGGAGTATTTTGCCCAGTTGCAGGAGGCAAATGTCTCTGCGGATACTTACAGCAGACCAATGACAGAGAGCGAGACGGCGAGACTGGAGGAACTTAGGCAGGCATACCTGGAGCAGGGGTATTTTCCGAAGAAGGAGCTTACGCTGATTGACAGCCCCGAGAAATACAAGAAAGGCGTGGCTTTTTATGCGGAGCGGAGTACCTTTTTTCTGCCGGAGAAGGAGCTTACGGATGAGCAACTGCTGGAGCTGATCGATTTTAAGGAAAAGAGAGAATACAGCCTGGCGAAGATCAGCGAGGAGATTGAAGCAGGTTCTTATGAATATGTGAAGACAGAGCCGGAAAAGGATGCTGCGCAACAGGGACATACAGCACAGCAGGGAACGAGTGGTACGGTTCTCGGCGCCGACACGGCAACACAGGAATGGCAGATTGCTTATGAGGGAGACGTAAGTATCCGTTGTGCGGCAGTGGCAGAGAACGGTCTGTATGTGGGCGGATTCACTACGGACGGACAGGCGAGAGTGGAATATCTGCCTTATGGTAGCGGAACGCCGGAGACGATTTTTGAAGATTTTGCGGAAAACGGAGAGGTCTACAGTCTGTGCCTGGCACCGGATGGCAGTATTTACGCAGGACTGAAGGGACTGGCAGCAGCGGGAGCGGAGCACGGCTGGCTGCCTGCAATCTATCATATCAGCCCGGAGGGAACGCTTCTGAACAGTTTTACCGTAGGAGAGCGGGAATGGAATATCGTTGATAGTATGGCAACAGATGCCCAAGGCAGATTATATATGCGGATGCGGATGCAGGAGGATGGCAGTTATGTGCGGATCTATTCTGCGGAAGGTGAGCTGATCGGAACCGTGGCGGATGACAACAACTATGCCGTACAAGGTGCCGGAGCATTAGGACAGGGTAAGGACGGCAAAGTCTATGCGGCTGCACAGGCAGTGGGCGATGCGACAGCAGGGAATATAGCTATGACATTAGTGTCAGTAGATTCGGAAAGCCTCAGGTTTGTTCCGGTGGCTGGAGGTGAGAATGTTGTTTGCAGTGCCGATACGATCTACCCGTGGAAAATGGTGGCAGCAGGTGTGAGTGAGACGGCAGATTTTATCCTATGGGGATACAACGGCGTGGACACCTATCGCCTGGGTGAGACGGAATTCACCAGAGTGCAGGAGAACTGGGAGATGCCCTGCGGTACGGAAGGTACCTGTGCGGTCCTCGTACCGGACGGTCGCATTCTCTATATCGGCGCATCCGACGGTTTCCAGGGAACGACGGCGGACGGCGTGGAGATCAGCGGAAAAGATCCTGAGAAGACAGTGCTCTATTATGAGCCACTCGTAAAATAGAGTGACAATAAACTGGCGACACCGGGAAGCCGATGCCGCCAGTTTTATAGTTCCAGACTGTTAAGTTTCCATCTGCTCAATTGTGCATTTACAGTGGTTATGTTATAAAAAGACCAGAAATAACAGAAAGTGGTCGCTTGGGTGAAAAAAGTAGATTCAGGGGTGAAATTTTGTTATGCTGTTTGTAACAAACGGAGTATAAAAGTCGTCAATATAGATAGAAGGGAAACAAAGGAGGGGCTTATGAAGAAGATTAACGTAAAAGCAACCATTTTTCTCAGTGCAATCGTATTGGTGGTAGTGGTACTTCTGCTGAATCTCATCGAATTCCGCAAAACGGTGGATTTCACGGTGCCGGGGATACAGATGCCGAAGGAGAATGCCTACGGGAAGCAGGAAGAGGTACAGGTGAGCGTTAACGGAACTTATTATTACCGGGTACTGCCCTGGATCCACGGCAGCACTTTCCATGGGCAGATATCTTTCGTTGGAGAGGGAGAGGAACCGCAGAATTATTTCTTTACCTATGGAGCAAGCAGAGGATTTCTGAAGGAGGGAAGAGGGGCTGGCTGGATCGGAACCCCGGATGCCCAGACCACCGTAGCGATTTATCAGGCGGTACAGAATGTGGAAAAAGGGATGATATCCGTAGAGAATCCCGCCAGCTATGTTTTATATCCGGCGGCAACACCGGAAGAAGCCTATGCCATAGCGGATATATGGTATCCGGGAATGCTGGAGAATGAAGCAAAGACAGCATTCTGCGCGGCTTTTTTGCCGGAGGAGTGCCCGCAGAAGATCGGTTGCAGCTTCTGCACGGAGGATTACGATTATGTGGAAGATGTCGATACCGTAGAGCAGCTGTGGCAGGAATTTATACAGCTTTCCGGAAAAGTGACGTCAGATCCGATCCCGCCGGAAGAGATGGTGGAAGGTGTGGGATATTTTCAGTTTGTCTATGCAGACGGTGAGACAAGGACCTTTCGCTACGCGTCGGAAGAACAGGGATTATGGATAGGTGAGGACGAACGCTGCCTGGTGGACGGCCAGGCTTTCTATGACTGGCAGGAGCGTCTGATGGAAGCGTTGCAGAAGTAAGCACGAGAAAGAGAGGGGCGGAAATGAACGGTAAAAAGAAAAGGCATGTTATTTTGATCGTGTTGGCAGTGGTGATGCTGGCGGCAGGGATTCTGGGCGGACGTGAGTTATGGCTGTATGAGCATCCGGAGATACAGATCAGATTCAGCCATGATCGTAGTGAAGATCTCTACCGGTCCTATCCCATATGCTCCATTCGCAGCAGATCCCACATCGGACAGGGGTATGCGAAGCAGTATGGTGAGGAACTGCGGCAGTATTGGGAAGCAACCAATGAGGTTTTTGTGTGGATCAGTGAACAGTATCAGAAACCGTTATATGTCACTTCGGATGTGACCATAGGAGATGGAAAGACAGTGATCTCTTTCCGGGGGACCGGCACTTCCATGACTACCGGGGAGACAGAGGAAATCCATAGAGACTGCGTGCTGGATTTTGAAATGCATGCGGAGGTATTGCGCTCGGAAGAAGAGCCGGAGCTGACAGTAAGTGACTGGAATCCGGAAGAAGAGGGACAACAGAATCAGGCAGAAACGATTTATGACCCTGAGGCGGGTGTGACTGTGACCCTGCGGGATATTTCCAATATAGGCGCCAGTATTGTCATCCGGCGGGAGGATGAGGATGCCGGGACAGAGGTGACCTATGGAGATGCCTATATTCTACAGCGCAGGATCGAAGGAGAATGGCAGGATGCGGAGACGATCATAGACGATTACGGATTTACGATGATAGGTCATACGGTGGGCTGCGGGGAGGAAGTCTCAAACTTTTACAAATGGGACTGGCTTTACGGAGTATTGGAGCCGGGAGAGTACCGGATGGTGTACGATGTCTTCCGGAAAACAGAGGGCGCGGGGAGTGCTCAGAAATACCGGGAGTACATCCGTTTTCAACTTTAAAGGAATCAGATTTCTTACTTGACAGATGGGTCGGTAGAATGTAGACTATAATTACAAAGAGTCTATAAAACATCGACTATGCCTTGCCGGGGGGCAGGACAGGAGGGGCTTATGGGTGAGAATATCTACAGAATATTTGACGGTGTATGGAACTTAAGTCTGGTGGGAGGATACTGCGTGCTGCTGGTGCTCCTCGCCAGACTTTTGTTGCAAAAAGCACCAAAATGGTGCTCCTATCTGTTATGGGGAATCGTGTTTGTGCGGTTGTGCTGTCCGATACTACCGGAGACAGGAATCAGTCTGATTCCGGACAAATTGCTGTCTGTGGGGACAGAGATGACGTCCGGGCAGCAGACAACGGGTGCGGATCATCGTGATCTTACCGAGGGCAACGCTATGAAGAATAACGGGGATGCGATGCGGCGGGAGTACGATGCAGAGGAAGTACCGGACAGCCAGACAGCAGAAAAAACGATGGCTGTGGGAAATGACAATACTGTCATGAACGCTGACGGCACGCAGGATTTTTCCCTGGGAACTGCGAGAACAGAAAGTGGAGCTACGGTTGCAGGGGTGGCAGCCAGTGGAACAGATGCAGTGATTTCGGGAACATCTGCCGGAACAGGTACTGACGCCCGCGCATGGACATACCCGGTGTGGTTCCGTGTATTATCCATGGTATGGTTGGCAGGAATGCTTGGCTTCCTGGGATATCATGCTTATTCTTATCTGCGCATGCGTCATCGGATTCGTAGATCTGACAATAGTGTCAGACAGGTGGAACCGGGGATCTGCGAGATCGATGGAGGACATCTGTCCTTCGTCATGGGGCTGGTCCATCCGGTAATCTATCTCTCTTCGGGTCTGGATCCGGAGAGCAGAAAAGTTGTTCTGTGCCATGAGCGGGTGCACTTACAGCGAAGAGATTATCTGTGGAAACCGCTAGCGTTAGTAATCTGCTGTGTCCACTGGTTCAATCCGCTGGTGTGGCTGGCATTTTATCTGATGAATATGGACTGCGAGATGTCCTGTGATGAAAAAGTGGTGAAGCTCCTCGGGGAGGAGAGCAAGAAAATCTATTCCTATACCCTGCTGGAAGAGGCTTCCGGCGGGGAATGGAAACGCTATCGGGGCGGTTCTATCTGCGCACTGCTTTCTTTTGGAGAAGATCATGTGAAGAATCGTATCCGGCACGTGCTGGACTACCGCAAGCCGCCATTCTGGGTCATGATCGGCGTGGCAGCAGTGATCGTGGTACTGGTGGTGTGCCTGTGTAGCAATCCCGGCGGAAGTGGGAACGGGGCAGGTACGGTGGATCGTGCAGATACAGACAACAGCGCAGGGGTAGCAACGGATGTAGACAGCAATGCGGAGACGAGTGGAAATATTGCGCAGTTTCCGGACAGCATCACAACACCGGAAGATTTTGCAAAGGTAACGATTCATAGCAGAGAAGATTTTGCCGCTGTTTTTGATGTGGAAGCAATCGAAGAAAAGCATTCCTTTGCAGCGGATCAAGTGGCTTATGACCTGCTGGTTCGTGAAAACAATACGAATGCTGCGTATGCGATATTCAAAGCATTGATGGAAGAATCTGCATCCGAGACTTATAGAAAATATACAGATCCGGTAACGGCAGCGGTGTCACTGCTGCATCTGGGTGATGGAAGCGGAGCCGTGACCGAGACGCTGTATCCGGCAGGACGGCAATATCCTTATTATCGGGAGGACTCTGACCGGCCGGGAGAAGGCTCTGTGGTGAATGTACATTATACTTTTGCGGATGGATCTGCCGTAGATATTCCCATGGTCATGGCGGAGGAGATGACGCAGCTGTGGCTTTTGTCCTTTGGAGATCCGGGCAGTGCGGAGGATTTGGAATATGGTCCGCTCACCGGCGATATCTGTACCAGAAGCGTCTATGGGGAGTACGAACTTCGACAACCGGACCGAGCGGTCTATTGGGGCTGGATGGACTGGTATCCTGTGGATGCCGGCAGTTATTCGGCCTATTACCCACATGTACAGATTTCAAATTACGGGATCTATACTATGAGTGAATCAGGGGGAACTTCCGGCAGTGTGTTTCGCTGCATTCATGCGGAACGCGTCATGGAAACGGGCTGGTATGACGTTACCTGTGAGCGGAGCGCATATGACACATCAGAAGCCTATACACAGCTGCAAAAAGATCTGCCGGATGTGACGGAATGGAGCGGCGGCAAGGTCTATTATCTGACAGATCCCGATGAGGCGCATCTTATGACGGATGAGTGGATGCCGAAGGTGCTTCGGGAGTTTGACATGAGTACCCATACTGTCACCGATACGGTTCTGCCGGTGGATTTGCAGCTCAACAGCGACACGACGCTTCATGTTCATGACGGATATTATGACATTTACAATAGTAATCCATCCATAAGTATGCGGTTTGCGCTTAGCGGGGCGGATAGCCAGCACATCGAAAGAGCAGACATTTTGGCCTATCCGGGTGTGGTATTTGATGTATCGGAGCGGGCAGAAACCGAGACATTGGCGCAGTTAGATCTGGATGGTGATGGTGTGCCGGAGAAGATTTCTCTGCATCCTGCGGAGCAGGTAACGGGATATTCTTTCGAGGAATATATGATTTGTGTAAATTTGGGACTGGGTCAGATGAATTGCTATGACCTGCGGGATGCAGTGTTGGAGATAGACGGGCAGACGGCTGAGATTCCGGACAGCACGGGAAATATGAGCAATTCAATCTTCGCTTTCAGCCCGGATGGGGAACAGCTCCTGATCGCATTGTATGATGACGGCGAAAGCGCAGATCCATTGACCCGAATCTACCACTATGAAGACAGAAAACTGGTGGAAACAGACCGGCTCGCACAGGACCTGCGAAAGGCATGGATACAGGATGGACAGATGGTTATCACCGAACCCTATTTTGTGGTGCAGAACGATTACATCCAGAGAATCTATCAGGTAACATCAAACGGAAAGCTCCGGGAAGTGCCACAGGAGGAATATGTATTAAGTGCATGGGAGGAAGTGGAGCTGCGGCAGGATATAACGCTCTACCGTACACCGGACGATGATGAGACCTTTGTGCTGCCCAAAGGACGCAAAGTACGCATGACGAAGCTGGACGCAACGCAGGAATGGATCTGCATCGAGGTTACGGACGGCGTGAAGGGGTGGTTTCGGTTACGGGATGGAACGGATTACAGTGATTATTTCAGCGGTTTATATTTTGCAGGGTAAAGTGTGAAAAAACAGTCACCGGAGTTTTTCCGGTGGCTGTTGGAAGTATACAAGGATATCATAAATGATACTGTGAAATGAGATAAATAATGAAATAAGGGGAGGTTGTGCTTATGATGCAGCAGTTAAGTTTCAGTCCAGTGGAAAACATATTGACAGTCCTGTTCGCAGCGGCAATTCTGGGATATCTTCTGAATCTTCTGGTGCGGAGCTTACGAAACAGGCAACGGGGATATCATACAGTGAATCGTGCAAAGGTCTTCAGCAAGGGATAGGCTGCCGGGGTGAATCAACCGGTATATCTGGCAACCGGCATAGTAAATTCCGGAGTAACCGAGACAGAAAACGTCAAGACTGTCATTTTTGAAAATCTGGAAAAAGAGGGCGAGCAGATCACATTAGAAGTCTCCGACAGAATTTACAGCGAATTGCAGGAAGGCGATTGCGCAAGCCTAAGCTACCGGGACGAGAAATTAATAAGCTTCGGAGCGTTACAGAACAGGGATGACAGAGAGCGGAGCTTCCGCAGATAGGGAAGCAGAGAGCACAGGAGGAACGGCGACAACCTCTGCACAGTTGACTGCCGGGAACAGTGCCGGATCAGTTGACAATGAGGGAGTTTATAATGGCATCCAGTATCTTGGCTACGATGGTGTCGCAGCGCGGAAACTGCATCAGCGGATTTTAGACGGAGATGCCGCTGCCCATGAGACCTACAAGGATCCGGTGAAGGCTGCGGAAGCTCTGCTGAATCTACACGGTGGCAGCGGGGAAATGACGGAAGGCTGGCGGATTACACTTATGAGGAGGCTTGGGCGACTTTTAATGACTTGATGCCATATGGTGGGTGATAAAACTTATACTGGAAACAATTGATAAAAATAAAAAAAGTTTCCAGTATAAGAGAAACTTTTACCTTAGCAGATAAAAAATAGGCATTGACAGAAATGGTTTACATGATGTAACATAAAAGTGTTACAACCTGTAAACCATTTTGCGCTATAGGACATAATAGATACAGCGAGAACAGAAAGGAAGGAATTGCGATGTCGGAATATACCATGGGTGCTGTTGAGATGCGTTTTGCGGAGATCATCTGGGAGCATGAGCCGGTCTCTTCCGGGGAACTGGTAAAACTATGCGAGCAGGAGCTGAACTGGAAGAAATCCACAACTTATACAGTCCTGCGGCGCCTCTGCCAGAAGGGGATATTTATCAGTGAGAACGGTGTCGTTACTTCGCTGCTGTCGAAGCAGATGTTCCAGGCGAGACAGAGCGAGGAGATCATTGAGGAATCTTTCGCAGGATCTCTGCCGGATTTCGTAGCGGCATTTACTTCCCGGAAAAAGCTGTCTAAGAAAGAGATCAAGGAGCTGAAGAAAATCATCGAAAATAATGGAGGAGCAAAGGAGTGACAGTAATGGCAATGATGCAGATACTGTTCAGAATGAGTCTTCAGGGAAGTATCATCATAGGAATCATATTGCTCCTCAGAATGGTATTTAGAGGACTGCGGATCTCTTACCGGTATTGTGTGCTGCTGTGGGGAATCGTCTTTTTCTATCTTATATTTCCCTGGAAGATCGAGAATGAGCATGGATTTTGGTGGGCACAGCCGGAGTCGATGGTAGTGGCGGTGAGCGCGGATGGACCGACAGTGGTAACGGGACTGGGGACGAGCATCGTGCCGGGGCAGAATACCTTATCGGAGAAGGGCACTATGACAGGGCAGAGTACCCTGCCGGAGAATAATGCTGTGCATGGACAGACAACTGTAGGAACGGATGTAACGATAGAACAGAGTACGAACCGCGGATCGGAATCGAGCGCACTTCCGGCACCGGATGTACAGTCCACCGGCACGGCAGCCGCATTTTTCGCATCGGCTACCTTTTTGCGGGTAATATTTGCAGTTGAATGTCTGTGGCTGGCAGGAATCCCCTGCTTTCTCGCGTATTTCATTTTTTCTTATGTAAGAATGAAACGCCGTCTGGCGGAATGTCTCCCCGGAGAGGAGGGCGTACGTTACGTGGACGGGATCCGTACACCGATGGTATTCGGGATCCTGCGACCGCAGATCTATCTGCCGGTGGAGATGAATCCGGAATTCTATGACTGCGTGCTGCAGCATGAGCGGATGCATCTGCGCCGCCTGGATTATCTGTGGAAAATATTGGCATACCTGATCAGTATTGTGCATTGGGTCAACCCAGTGGTATGGCTGGCGTATTACCTGCTGTGCTGCGATATGGAAAAAGCCTGCGACGAGGCAGTGACGGAGCAGTTGGAGCCGGAGGGCAGACAGGAATATGCCACCGCACTGTTATACATGGCGGTCGACACGACTGCACGCAGGATCTTCGCGGCACCGGTGTGCTTCGATGAAGGTGACATCAAGGGCAGGATCCGGCATATTTTGAAAGGACGTAAGACCACTGGGAAGCTTGCAGCGCTGGCAGTGGAGCTGTGTGTCGTGGTGGCATTGATATTACTGACACAGAAAGGTGCCGTAACGGAGCAGGAGCCGGAGGCAGGAAATGTCGCAGGAGAGACTGCTGACAGTGTGACGGCGGAGAGCGATGCAGAGGAAGAAAAGGATCTGCCGACATTCTATATCCGCCGGGCGGAGGATCTGCAGATAAGCAGCCCGCTTCGGATCGTGGAGCAGTATATCACCGACCGTGCCACGGCATGGAATCATTATTATATTGATGCAGACGGTGTCCTCTGGGGCAGCGGTTATAATCAAAACGGACAGCTGGGAAACGGCAGCTACGAGACGGATCTGGACCTGGGGAAAATGGATGCGGTTCGGATCGCGGATCATGTGGTTTCTGTGGACGCTAACCTGAATAACAATTTCTGCATCTATCTGACGGACGATGGAAAGCTTTACGGAATGGGGCTGAATATGGCAGGACTCCTGTTAGGGAAAGACTCTGTGAAACAGGTGTACAGCGATGATGATAATGACCGTGTGTGCACACCGGTGCTGCTGATGGAAAATGTGAGATATGCCAGAGCCGGCAGAGAAGCCATCGTTGCATTACAGGAGGACGGAAGCGTCTATTGGTGGGGACAGATGCGGACAACCACAAGCACCTACGGCAGCGATTACGATGCTTACTGGACAGTGGAGGAGAATCCGGACAATCCGGTGAAAATGATGTACCTGGAGCCACATAAGGTATTGGAGAACTGTGTCTATGTGGATATCAGTGCGTGGAACGGTGCGGCAATCACGGAGAACGGCGACTTATACATGTGGGGACTGAACATCTTCGGACAATGCGGTGTCGCGAAGAGTGAGAATGTCCATGACTTTGTCTGGGCACCGGAGAAGGTGCTGGAAAATGTCAGTATGGTATGGCTGGAGGCAATACGGCAAAATGACGACGGAATCGATACGGAACTGGAGAACTTAAGCTGGGCAGTGCATTCGTATACTTTTGATAACTTTGCGCTGCTGCAGGACGGAACCTTATTGGCAGCCGGGGAGAATCTGGGCAAAGATTCTGTGACGACAGTAGTGGATGGGGATCTGAATCAGGCGGGATCCCATCGGGCGTCTTTTGGTTTCGTGCCGGTGCGGGCGGTTGTTTACTCCACGGAGTATAATAGAGAGATTCTGGCGGAATTTACCTGGGGAATGTCCAGGGAAGATGTCCGATCGTTGTGCACGTATGCGGGACTGCAATTTTTCCTCGGCGGAGAAGACGACGGAATCAATATCGAAGACAGTAGATATCGCTGCTATTTTGACGAAACGGGTGGACTGAGCGCGCTTACGATTCAGACCGGCAGCAGCCGCGATGAAAGATTTACTGTGGACAAGACTACTCTGGAGGAAGTACAGCAAATCGTTACCGATGCCGGCGGCACGCTGACGCTGCTCACCCCCGCGGGAGATAATCCATGGGAGATCTGGCAGTATGCAGATACCGCCCAGGGGACCCTCTACTGGTTCACGGTATTCCAGGGGAAAGTCACAGTCATCACCGAGAAACAGCTGACAGCAGCAACTTTTGATGGACAACAGGAGTATAAGAGCGTATTATTGATGGAAAATTGAGAACCTGAGTGGATAAGTGACAGAAGGAGACATTATGAAAAAACAATATAAATTAACAGCATTAGCGCTGACTGCCTGTCTGTTGACGGGATGTGGCGCTGGGGAAACGAGTGCTTTGGAGAATACGACGGCGGAGAAGCAGCTAACAGAGCCGGTGGCAGAGACATCTGCGGAGACTTTCACAGAGACAGCTTCTGTTACGACAGAGGTTCCGCAGGAAACCACAGCACAGGAAAATCCGGCTGCACCCAAAGAAATTACCATAGACTTCACCGGAATCGCGGAGTTTCACCCGGAAGGAACTGTGGCGCAGCCCTATTCCCTGGAAGTCCTTTCCGAGACGTATAACAATATTACTTTTGCGGATGAATGGTACAATGCATCGGAAGACGTTTCACTCCCCATGATCGGTGAGAGCTGGGACTGCTTCTATGACGAGAACTACACCTACCAGTGGGACGAAGGAAAACTGAGCATTTTCGACGGTGAGAACTGCCTGTATGTACTGGAATATCCCACAGACAAATGGTACGTCAACGGCAACAACGCCCGCCTTGAGAACGGGATCTTCTATGGGGCTTCGGTAATGAACGGCTATGCCCAGCCGGACACCTGTTTTATGTTTGCTTATGATCTGGAAAATGAGAAGCTGCTGTGGCGGAGCGCCGACCAGACCTACAACAGCATGAACTTCCTCGTGAAAGGGGACGTGATCTTCTGCGGCTATGGCTTTACCGCAGAGGACGATTATCTCTACCAGCTGGATAAAAACACCGGAGAAGTGATCGACCGCCTGCCCCTGAAAAAGATGCCTGATCTCATGGCAGAGAAGGATGACAAATTGTATGTCCACACCTATAGCTACGATTACGAGATCGAGGTGCAGTAGAATAATAAAACACATCTGTCTGATTTATGGCAGATGTGTTTTTTATAGATTCCATCGAATTTCAGAAGTTATTTTGTCTTCAAAGTTTTTTTCATGGCGGAGAAAGTCTCTGCACTGATCACATGCTCGATACGGCAGGCATCTTCGGCAGCCACAGTGGGATCCACACCGATGGAAGTCAGCCAGTCTGTAAGAAATGTGTGACGTTCATAGATTTTCTCTGCGATTTCCCGCCCCTTATCCAGCAGGGTGATGTAGCCTTCCTTGTCCATTTCAATATATTCCCCATTGCGGAGATTCTTCATAGCGACACTGACGCTGGGCTTGGACACACCCAGATCGTTGGCAATATCAATGGAACGGACAACACCGTTCTTTTTCTTCAGCACTAAGATCGTTTCCAGATAATTCTCAGCAGATTCCTGTATTTTCATGTAATGACCATACCCTTCCCATACATAGCATTTTGAACCGAAATACCTGCCCTACATATGGAAACTTAACCATCCGCAGGCATTACAATAAGAATAGCAGAAAAGGGTAGGAAATGCAAGATTTCAACTTATTGAGAAAAAATATCAATAAAGAAGAGGAAAAAAGTATTATGAATTACTTTGAAGAAGCAACGTTAAAAATCTATAAAAACGATACGTAGTGTTTGTTTATTTTATCTAAAAAATATTATTTTAAATAAAAATAATTGACATTCAAAAATAGGAGAATATAATATAGTTAACCGGTTAACAAAGCATATTAAAACTGTATGAAAAGAGAAAGTATGAAAAACAGAGTAACCATCAGGGATGTTGCAGCAGCATCAAACGTATCAGTAGCGACAGTGTCCTATGTATTAAACGGAAAGAAAAAAGTATCCGAAGAAACGAAGCAAAAGATTCTGACAGTAATCGATGAGCTAGGATTCGTGCCGGATTTGAATGCACGAGGATTAACTGTAAAAGATACTAAATTGTTGGGAGTAGTCGTTCCACAGACAGAGCCCGGCAGTAAGCTGATGTTTCATAATATTTTTTACAGTGAATTACTGGGGAGCATAGAGTACGCTGCAAGACAGAGAGGATACCATGTAATTATCTCAGCTACCGATGTAACTGAAGATTATCTTCAGCTGATCCAGGAACGAAATTTGGCTGGAGTTATTATTATTGGTACTTATCAGAATCAGTTTTTTAGTGAATTAAAAACATTGGATGTACCGGTAGTGTTAATTGATAGTTATTGTAAATATGACTATTTTCATAAACTAAGAATTGATGATGAGAATTGCTCTAATCTGGCTACAGAATTTGTGATTCAGCAGGGACATAAAAAAATTGCATTGGTGACAGGACATCTTCAGGAAGATGGTGTTATGCAGAAGCGATATAAAGGTTTTTTGAAAGCTATTGAACAAAATGGACTGGAATTTCAAAAAGAAAATCTTTATGAAGCGACGGTTGATTATGAAAGCGGAGTAAATGCTGCAAAATGGTTCGTAGATAATAAGGCAGATATTACAGCAGTGGTAGCGACAGCGGATGTCCTCGCAATTGGGCTGATGAAGGGGTTTTATGAACAAGGGGTTCAGGTGCCTGAAGATATATCCATCATCGGATTTGATGATCTGGATATTTCTAAGTATACGACGCCCGGGCTCACTACGGTAAAACAACCTATTTCAGCTAAGGGAGAAAGAGCTGTTGAAATATTGATCGAAAACATTGAAAATCCCCAGATGGAAAAAGTGGAAGAAGTATTTCCTGTAAAACTAATTGAAAGGCAAAGTGTAAGAAAAAGAACGGAGATATTATGATTTTAGAAACGATAAAAGATCAGGAATATCATAAAAAAATATTACTGGCAAATGATTCCTATGCAGAGATAGAACGTAAAGAAGGTACACAATTAATCATTAATGTAGATTATATAGGTGTATATGGTCTGGGTGAGAAATTCGACGCAGTGAATCAGAAAGGAAAGACAGTAGAGACACAGGTTATAGAAAAATTCTGTAATCAGGGAAATATCAGTTACTGCGTGACTCCTTTTTTCGTGACAGATTCGGGACTGGGTATTTACATTGAGACAAAGAAGAAAACGACAATCACGCTTGATCATGCAATTCGATGTCAGATACCGAGCGAATCCAAGGTCTATGTATTTACGGGTACAATAGGTGAGGTTATTCGTGATTATACCGGTTTGTTTAAAAGACCGCAGATACCACCCCGTTATGCATTTGGAATATGGGCATCAGCCAATCACTGGAATTCTGAAGCAGATGTAGACAGATTGCTGGAGGAATTGGAAAAATATCATTTTCCGGCCAGTGTTATTGTATTGGAAGCATGGAGTGATGAAGCAACTTTCTATATTTGGAACGGAGCTACCTATTCACCGAAGAGGTCGGCAGAAGGTTTTTCCTATGATGATTTTGATTTTAGCAATAGTAAATACTGGAAAAACCCGAAACGCATGATCGAGAGACTTCATGAAAAAGGGAAAAAGCTAGTGCTTTGGCAAATTCCTGTTTTTAAAGGAATGGAACCGGGAAGAGTATCGGAACAGCTTGACATGGACAAGGAATATGCACTGGAGCATGGACTGCTTGTAATGAATAAAGCAGGAACGCCTTATGAGATACCGGCGGGCAATTGGTTTGAAGGCTCTTATCTTCCGGATTTCACAAATGAAGAAACGAAGAAGTTTTGGTTTCAAAAAAGAAAATACCTGTCAGATATTGGCGTGGACGGATTCAAGACGGACGGTGGAGAGTTCATATATTCCGAAGAAGTGAATTTTTCGGATGGAACAAACGGAGCAGAAGGTAAGAATCAGTATTGTCAGGATTATGTGAATGCATACAGTAATGAAATATCGGAAGAACAAGTGCTGTTTAGCCGGGCAGGATATGCAGGAGCTTCCGGAACTCCTATTTTATGGGCAGGAGACCATCAGTCAACCAATGATGAATTAAAGAATGTCTTGCGGGCAGCCCTTTCCGCAGCCATGAGTGGTATTCTTTTCTGGAGTTTTGATATTGGTGGATTTGCAGGACCGCTTCCGAGTATTGATTTGTACAGAAGATCTACACAGATGGCAGTATTTTCTCCCATAATGCAATGGCATTCGGAGCCGGATGGAGGTCAGTTCAGGGAACTTATGCCGGGAAGTGATGGAAATAATGAAAGAAGTCCATGGAATGTAGCCTTGGCATACGGACAGCCGGAATTTATTGATGAGATGCGTTACTGGCATACACTTAGGGAAGAACTTCTCCCATACATTTATCAAACGGCCAAAATTGCAGTAAGAGAAAGTAAACCCATGATGCGTCCCCTGGTATATGATTTTCAGGAAGACAGCAATGTAATTAACTTAGAAGATGAATACCTGTTTGGAAATAGTATGTTAGTGGCTCCCCTTATGGAAGAAAATCAAACATCCAGAAAGGTATATCTGCCAGAAGGACAATGGTTTGATTTCTTTACAAATAAGTGCTATGAAGGAGAAAAATGGATAGACTCAGATCCTGAGACCAAATTACCGGTTTATGTAAAGTCCGGGACAACAATTCAAATGGAACAGGATGGGAAAAATAAGATTTTCCTCTACGGAAAGGAAGGCAAGGATTCTATTCTTTCCGATCAGATAGATATTACCTGGAAGGGAAAAAATATAACAGTAAAGGGGGAGACAGAACAAAATATTATTTTTGATTTCATACAGTAAAAATATGCGAGGTTAACCGTTTAAATTATGAAAAGGAGAGGATACATTTATGAGAAAAAAATTAATGTCACTTTTATTAACCGGAGTATTGGCAACCTCTTTACTTACAGGCTGCGGAAGTACAGATGATAATACTGCGGAAGGAACTGCAACAGCAACAGAAAGTAAGCAGGAGACTGTTGATCTTGCCAACACCGAAGTAGCGGAAGAAACGGCAGAAATTACTTATGCTAATTTTAATGCTTCTGGTGGCAATGAAGAAACACTTCAGAAAATGTATGATGCATTCCATGAAGAACATCCCAATATAACAGTTAACATTGAAACGATTGGATATGACGACTATTTTACACAGATGCAGACAAGAGTAGCCGGTGGAACAGCACCTGATTGCTATGAACTGAACATTGAGAATTTTGCGGCATATGCGAATAAAGGAGTTCTGGCTGAGCTTACAGGAATTGATACCAGCGGCTATAATACGACCGCATTAAACGCATTTTCCGTAGATGGTAAGCAGTATGGTGTACCCGGAAATTTCTCTAATGTAGTACTTATTTATAATAAAGATTTATTTGATAAGGCTGGAATTGCTTATCCTACAGATGATTGGACCTGGGATGATGCGATGGAAGCGTGTGAGAAGATCAGTGCATTAGGTGACGATATCTATGGCATTTATCAGCCAATCACCTTTAATGAATTCTTCAAAGTAGCTGCGCAGTATGGCGGAGGAGTTTTGAATGAGGACAAAACAGAGTTCACAATTAATTCTGAGGAAAATCTGAAAGCCGCTACAATGATGATCAGTAAAGTGACTGAGACGAATGTGCAGCCCACAGAAGCACAGATGGGAGGAATGGGTGACTGGGATCTGTTCGAAAGTGGAAGACTTGGAATGATTCCTACCGGTATCTGGGCATTTAATACATTTGCAGATGCGTGTGACTTTAACTGGGATATTTGTGTAGAGCCGGGTGGAACACAGAAAGCAACACATTTCTTCAGTAATGCACTTGTAGTAAATGCGGATAGCGATAAAAAGGAAGCTGCTGCAACCTGGATCAACTGGCTTGCATCCAGTGATACTGCAGCACAGATGAGAATTGATGCTGGTTGGGATCTTCCTGCAATCAATAATGAGGATGTTCTTTCCGGATATTTGAAGCTGACCCCTCCCGAGAATCGTCAGGCAGTATTTGATTCCCTGAATTACCTGACAGTAGCTCCGATTATTGAAGATTATTCATTAATGTCCGATATCATTACCAATAAATTAAGCCTTGCAGCAAGTGGTGAAATCACGGTAAAGGAAGCACTGGATCAGGCCCAGGAAGAGTGTACTGCACAGATTAAGTTACAGTAGAAATGAAATTTTAAATTAGGAAACTGTCGTATGGCGTGCCAGCCATGCGACAGTGATCCTGAAAATGACAGGAAAAAATATGAGCAAAAAAAGACAGAAAAGAGCTTTGAAAAACGCCATACCATTTATGCTTCCCAGCTTTCTTGGGATGATTGTTTTTAGCTTTTTGCCAATTATAATTTCTATAGCCATCAGTTTTACAAACTGGAATGGACTGGATAAATTATCTTACAAGACACTGGCAAGTAATTTTGTATTTTTGGATAACTATAAGCAGATACTCGGAACATCAGAATTTTGGAAGGTTTTGGGACATACATGTTATTATATTGTACTGTATATTCCGATGGTTTTGATAATGTCCCTTCTGATTGCATCTATATTGAATAAAAACATGAAAGGAATCACCGCATTCCGGATTATGTACTATATTCCGGTATTGACATCGTGGGTAGCAGCCAGTCTGATCTGGAAATGGGTGTTAAGTCCCCAGTATGGTATATTGAACCAACTGCTGGGATATATTGGGATATCCGGTCCCGGATGGCTTACAGATAAAGTCTGGGCAATGCCGGCAATTGTTCTTGCATCTGTATGGAAAGATATGGGATTTTACGGATTATTTCTTCTGTCAGGCCTGAAAGCAATTGATACCGGGTACTATGAGGCGGCAACTGTTGACGGCGCAGGAAAAATGAAACAGTTTTTCTCAATCACTTTGCCGCTGCTTAGTCCATCGATGTTTTTCTGCATTATTATGGCTTTAATTAATGCGTTTCAGTTATTCCCACAGGTGCAGATTATGACAGAAGGTGGGCCTAATGGGGCTACACAGGTCATGGTAGAGAGAATTTACACATACGGATTTAAGTATTTCAAAATGGGGTATGCATCTGCGTATTCCTGGCTGCTGTTCGTAATTATATTCATATTAACTTTAATTCAGATGAAATTACAAAATAAGTGGGTGCATTATGAATCATAGTAAATGGAATGTAAAATTAAAAATAATATGGAATTACTTTTTAGCCTGCCTGATTGCGGTTATTGTGATGATCCCGTTTTTATGGATGCTTTCAACCTCTTTGAAAAGCAAAGGTGCATTGATGCAGATTCCCATAGAATGGATTCCCCAAAATCCAACGTTGGACAGCTATCGGATGGTCTTCTCCAGATTTCCTTTTTTGAGGGCAATTTTAAATAGCTTTTTTATTACCTGTAGTTATACGGCAGTTACTATTTTGTCCGCATCAATGGCAGCATTTGCATTTACGAAGATACAATTTCCATATGGAAATACAGTATTTAAATTATATCTGGCATCCATGATGATTCCTACACAGGTAACGATGATACCGTTGTTTGTGATCATGAATAATCTTGGATTGATCAATACATATCCAAGTGTGATTTTACCATCCTTATTCAGAGCTTTCGCTGTATTTATGCTGGTGCAGCAGATGAGAGGAATCCCCAACGACTATATAGAAGCAGCAGAACTTGATGGTGCAGGGTTATTCAGAATTTATCGGACAGTGGTATTACCGTTATCAGGTTCGGCAATAGCAACGTTGACAATCACCACATTTATGGAGAGCTGGAATGATTATTTATGGCCGTTGCTTATGTTGAATGATAAGAATAAAATGACTTTGACATTGGCTTTAAACAGTTTAAATGGACAATATGGAACGGAGTATAATATACTGATGGCAGGTAGCTTATTATCTATGATTCCTATCGTTGTTATATATGCTCTTGCGCAAAAATACTTTAAGGAAGGATTAATGGCTGGCGGAGTGAAGGGCTAGCCGGAAATAGAAAATATGGTTAAAAAATATGTATTCGGAACTCCCATAGAAACGGATGCCGTTGTCAAAGAAATAAAAGAAACCAGCTGGAAGGATGACATTTTCCAAAAAGAAGGAAATGTATTTCATTATTTGTTAAAAACGGATGAAATTGTGTATGGTCTGGGAGAAAATGTGCGAGGTATAAACAAGAGAGGATGGCGCTATGTAAGTAATTGCTCAGATAATCCTAATCATTGTGAGCATACCAATTCTCTGTATGGGGCGCATAATTTTATCATGATGGGAGACGGTGTAAGTGAAACTTACGGGTTATTTGTAGATACACCGGGGACTGTGACTTTTGATGTGGGCTATACAGATATAGACCGGTTAATCATCGCAATGGAAAATGAGAACTATAAAATATATTTGATAGAGGGACAAACTTATCAGGATGTAGTTCGAGAATTCCGTGAGATGATAGGAAGAAGTTATATTGCCCCCAAATGGGCATTCGGTTATGGACAGAGCCGTTGGAGTTATGAGACAGCGGATGAAGTGCGTGAGGTCGTAAGAGAATACAGAAAACGCGATATTCCCATAGATAGTATTTATCTGGATATCGATTATATGGAACGCTACAAGGATTTTACAATCAACAGAGACAGCTTTGCGGATTTTGAAAATCTTGTAGAGGAGATGAAGAAGGAAAATATCCATCTTGTGCCAATAATCGATGGTGGTGTAAAGAAAGAAGATGGCTATGATGTTTACGAGGAAGGAAAAGAAAACGGCTATTTTTGCAAGGATGAAAACGGAGAGGATTTTGTTATAGGTGTATGGCCCGGAAAATGTTGCTTCCCTGATATGTTAAATGATGAAGCAAGAAGATGGTTTGGAGATAAATATCGAATTCTGATAGATAAGGGAATTGATGGATTTTGGAATGACATGAATGAACCGGCTATTTTCTATTCAGAAAAGCGGCTGAAAAGAGTATTTGATAAGATGGAAGAGTACAAAACTAAAAATTTGGATGTGAATACTTTTTTTGAGATGACAGATCTTATCGGTACAATATCCAATAATCCGGAGGATTACGCTTCTTTTTATCACAATTATAAAGGAAAACGCTATCGCCATGATCAGGTACATAACTTATTCGGATATTATATGACAAGGTCTGCAGCGGAGGCATTTGAACGTTACCAGCCGGAGAAACGTATTTTGCTGTTTTCCAGAGCATCTTATATCGGAATGCACCGGTATGGCGGTATCTGGCAGGGAGACAATATGGCATGGTGGTCCCACCTGAGGATGAATGTGAAAATGATGCCGTCTTTAAATATGTGTGGATTTTTATACACAGGTGCGGATGTTGGTGGATTTGGTGCGGATACAACAGAGGATTTGTTGCTCCGATGGTTAGAATTTGCAGTATTTACACCGCTGCTTCGGAACCATTCAGCCAGAGGAACCAGAAAACAGGAAGTGTATCGCTTTTCTCACATTCCGAAGTTTGCAAGTGTCATTGGAGCCAGGTATCAACTTCTGCCATATATTTATAGTGAATATATGAAAGCAGCACTTCGTAATACGATGATGTTTAATCCACTGTCATTCATTTATGGAAAAGATAATTTAGCCAGACAGGTGGAGGATCAACTGCTGGTTGGAGAAAATATTATGATCGCACCGGTCTGTGAACAGAATGTAACGGGAAGAGTTGTATATTTCCCGGAACGAATGAAACAACTCATCTTCAAAGACGGAATAATAGAAGAGGGTAATATTTTCGAAAAAGGCTTTTTCTATGTAAATATGCCAATGGGGACCGTAAATGTTTTCCTGAGAGAGGGATACCTGTTACCTGTGGCAAAAGGCGGGAAATGCGTGGAAGATATTAATTTTGAAGATTTAAAGTTGTATTCCTTCGGAGAAAAGATCAAACAGTATGAGTACTATTCAGACGATGGTGAAACAACAGATTTTGATATGGAATCTCATATTCGTATCCTAAAATAGTAATGAAAAAGAGCTTTACCGCTATTCATTTGTGTGGTAAAGCTTTTTTTACGCTTATGTTTTTGAAAAAAGATAGACAGGATAGTAAAAAACGTAACTATTGAGAAAAAATATCAATAAGCAATTCCTATGAGATTTCTATGAAAAAAATTAAAAAAATATGTTGACAGTAAAAAAAGGTTAGTATATACTAACCACGTGAAATGAGAATGAATCTCATTAAGAGCTAATGAGAAACCACAAGCAGTTCAATACTATTGAAGGGAAGGAAGTGTGTATGATGCCCCTGAGTATGGTAGGTGCCGGTGAAGAGAATACGATCCAGAGGATCGGCGGCAAAGAGGAGACGAGGAAGTTTTTAGAGACCCTCGGATTTGTAGTAGGTGGTAAAGTGACAGTTGTGTCCCAGACCGAAGGCAACCTGATTGTGAATATCAAGGAATCCAGAGTAGCCATCGGCAAGGATATGGCCAATAAAATCATGGTGTAGCGGGCAGCTGTACCAAAAGATGCTAATAGGAGGAGAAAATGAAGACATTGAAGGAAGTTCCCTGCGGACAGACCGTAAAGGTAACCAAACTGAATGGTGAAGGTCCTGTCAAGAGACGTATCATGGACATGGGCATTACCAAAGGTGTTGAGATCTATGTGAGAAAGGTTGCTCCTTTGGGAGATCCCGTGGAAGTAACTGTCAGAGGCTATGAGCTGTCTCTTCGTAAGGCAGACGCTGAGATGATTTGCGTTGAGTAAATGATCTTTTTTTTAGCAGGAAGGTTAGCTGGAACTAATTAGTGAAAGCTAATCACATGAGCAAAAAGGAAGCTCTGAAAGAGCGTTTTGCGAATGGGGTCTGAATAGTTATTAAATGATTTTAGAGGAAAGAGGTAGAAAAATGGCAATTAAGATTGCACTTGCAGGTAACCCTAACTGCGGTAAAACGACACTTTTCAATGCTCTGACCGGTTCCAATCAGTTCGTAGGTAACTGGCCCGGCGTAACCGTTGAGAAAAAGGAAGGTAAATTAAAGAAACAGTACGGCGGTAACGGTGATGACGTGATCATCATGGACTTACCCGGTATTTATTCCCTGTCTCCGTATACTCTGGAGGAAGTGGTAGCACGTAACTACCTGATCGGTGAGAGACCCGATGCGATCCTGAACCTGGTAGACGGTACCAACATTGAGAGAAACTTATATCTGAGCACACAGCTGATGGAACTGGGTATCCCCGTTGTCATGGCTGTCAACATGATCGATATCGTGAACAAGAATGGAGACAAGATCAACGTAGCAAAGCTTGCTGAGAAGCTGGGCTGCCCCGTTGTTGAGATCTCCGCTCTGAAACTGACCGGTATCGAGAACGCTACCAAAAAAGCGATCGAACTGGCACAGAAGAAGAGTGCAGCAGTTGCGGTACATAAATTCGCACCTGAGGTTGAGAGCGTGATCGAGACCGTAGAGAAGAAGCTGACCGATGTTCCCGAGGAACAGAAGAGATTCTTCGCTATCAAGCTGTTAGAGAAGGATGACAAGATCCAGGCACAGATGAAGAGCGTTCCCGATGTATCCGCAGAGATCAAGCAGTTGGAAACGGCTATGGATGATGACACAGAGAGTATCATCACCAACGAGAGATACACATACATCTCCTCTATCATCAAAGAATGTTACACCAAGAAGGAAGGTCAGAAGTTAACGACTTCCGATAAGATTGATAAAATCGTGACCAACAGATGGCTGGCACTGCCGATCTTCGCAGTGGTTATGTTTATCGTATATTATGTATCTGTTACCACCGTCGGTACCTGGGCTACCGACTGGGCAAACGATGGCGTATTCGGTGATGGCTGGCATCTGTTCACCATCGGAACCGGTGCTTATGAAGAAGCAGCCGAGCCGTATGATGATGCAATGAATGTGATCAATGCATTCGTAGAAGCTGACGGTGACGAAGAACTGGCAGCAGTCATCGACAGCGAGTCTGAAGACTACGATCCCATAGCAGCAGTAGCAGCTGTTCAGGAGTTCGCAGCAGGCATCGATGCATCCGCTACCGCAGATTACACCCTGGAAGATGAAGAGACTCTGGCAACCGAGGATGTTACTTACACCGGTGCTGAGCTGGCAGAGGCAGTTGATGTATACGCAGCAGACGGTGCAGAAGCTCCCGATCCCGCAGACTACGGTATCTGGGTACCCGGCGTACCTGCACTGTTAGAGAGCGGTCTGGATGCGATCGGATGTGCCGACTGGCTGAAAGGTCTGATCCTTGACGGTATTGTAGCCGGTGTCGGTGCAGTGCTTGGTTTCGTACCCCAGATGCTGGTACTGTTTATCTTCCTGGCATTCCTGGAGTCCTGTGGTTACATGGCACGTATCGCCTTCATCATGGACCGTATCTTCCGTAAGTTCGGTCTGTCCGGTAAATCCTTCATTCCTATGCTGATCGGTTCCGGATGTGGTGTTCCCGGTATCATGGCTTCCCGTACCATCGAGAACGACAGAGACCGTAAGATGACGATTATGACTACCACATTTATTCCTTGTGGTGCTAAGCTTCCTTTCATCGCCATGGTAGCAGGTGCTATCTTCGGCGGCGCAGCATGGGTTGCTCCTTCCGCATACTTCCTGGGAATCGCAGCAATCATCTGCTCCGGTATTATCCTGAAGAAGACCAAGATCTTCGAGGGCGATCCTGCTCCTTTCGTTATGGAGCTTCCCGCTTACCACTGGCCTACCGTAGGTACGGTACTGCGCAGCATGTGGGAGCGTGGCTGGTCCTTCATCAAGAAGGCAGGTACCATCATCCTTCTGTCCACCATCGTTGTATGGTTTACTACTTATTTCGGATTCACCGAGGACGGCTTCCGCATGCTGGCTGAGGATGAGATCGATATGAGTATCCTGGGCAAGATCGGTCAGTGCCTGGCATGGATCTTCATCCCTCAGGGCTTCGGTAACTGGCAGGCAACTGTTGCATCTATCACCGGTCTGGTAGCAAAGGAGAACATCGTAGGTACGATGGGTATCCTCTACAGCGCAGGCGAGGGTTCCGTATATGCTAACATGGCAGCTACCTTCACTGTAGCAAGCGGCTATGCATTCCTGGCATTCAACCTGCTGTGCGCACCTTGCTTCGCAGCTATGGGTGCGATCAAGCGTGAGATGAACAATACCAGATGGTTCTGGATCGCTATCGGATATCAGTGCGGTCTGGCATATGTGGTATCCCTGTGTGTATATCAGATCGGTACGCTGATCACCACCGGTGCTTTCGGTATCGGCACTGTAGTAGCATTCCTTCTGATCATCGGCTTCATTTATCTGCTCTTCCGTCCTTACAAGGAGAGCACCACTCTGAAGGTTGACACCAAGAAGGTTGCATAAGTAAAATAAATAATTAAGCTCACTCGCAGGTGTCCGGCGTGACTGCTTGCAGGCAAAGACCGATACCTGTGAGGGGAGTAAACAGATAGGAACGTAACATTACTTGCGGGTCTTCGATAAGGGAACCCGCAGGATTTTAAAGTAAGAGTAAGGAGGCAGTCTATGGGAACCGTAGTTGTATTGGCGATACTGGCCGGTGTAGTCGCATTGATTGTCCGCAAAATGATAAAAGACAAAAAGAATGGAAAATCCATTCAGTGCGGTGGCGATTGCAGCCACTGCGGAGGTCATTGTGGACACTAAGGAACAGGTAAGCTATCAGACCACGAAAATGCAGAGAGAGATCATATTGACCAAGCTGAAAGAAAAAGGCTGCCGCATTACAAAACAGCGTCTTCGGCTGATTGATATTATCCTCCAGAACGAATGCTCCAGCTGTAAGGAGATCTTCTACCGGGCTTTGGAAGAGGATGACAAGCTGGGAGTCGCAACTGTATACCGCATGGTCAACCTGTTAGAAGAGATCGGTGCTATCAGCCGTAAGAACATGTACAAGGTAGCTTACTCTGAAAATTGCATGATGGAAAATGCCTGTACTATTGAACTGGATGATGGTTCGATACATCATCTTTCAGCAAAAAAATGGAATTCCGTGATCCGGGCGGGACTCAAGTCGTGCGGATACCTCGTAGACCAGAGGGTGAGTAACGTGACGATCAGACCCTGCGAGTGTGCGGAACAGGTATGCTAGAAATTAGAAAAAATTAGAAATAATTAGAAATAAGTAAAAAACCGGTGTGGGGGCAGGAAATCTGGATGGACAGAGCTGTTTCCTGCACCGGTTCTATTTATATGGGTGGCAGGATAATACGAATCTGCATGAAATTTTGACAGATATTGCAGCAAAAAGGAAGCCTCGTAGAGGCGATTTTGCGAATGGGGTTCTGAATAGTTATTTTTTTGAAAGAAAAACAATAGGAGCGTGAAAATATGGGAACCTATATTATTTGCGGTATATTAGTAATAGTAGTCGTGGCAGCATTACTGGGATCCAAAAAGCACTTTAAGGGAGAAGGCGGATGCTGCGGCGGAGGCGGCGATGTGAAGATCAAGCCGAAGCACTTAGACACCATCGTAGCAACGAAAAAGCTTCAGATCGAAGGAATGTCCTGCGCAAACTGCCAGAACCGCATTGAGAATGCCCTCAACGGCATGGCCCAGGTCAATGCCAAGGCAAGCTTCAAGAAGGGCGAGGCGATCGTAAAACTCGGCGCGGACATCCCCGAAGAGGAACTGCGCGAGGCTGTGGAGAAGCTGGGATATAAAGTTACTTCTATTGAATTGATGTAAATTGAAAGTTAGTGAAGAAGCCACGAACGCCCGCGGCGAACGGAACATCACGCCTTGATGTCGCGTCTCCAGGTGTGAATTTTCTACGAAAAGTGATATAGCGGTTCTAATCCGTACGGGCACGGCTCCAGTTGCCATCCATGGCAACGTCCGCCTGTCGTGAACCTCCTGTTCACTCCACCCTGTCTTTCAGCACTTTTCAAGAAAATATCAACACCCTCCGACAGACATCGCGGCATGACAT
>OICT01000062.1_pt1 | contig 63235 bp, 48 predicted proteins | sample 1581331 | NCBI WGS metagenome assembly OICT01 (sample SAMEA3882544, study PRJEB24775) | human gut metagenome | biome: human-associated habitat; feature: intestine environment; material: feces | place: Netherlands | collected 2009/2010 | reverse complement strand
ATAAATATATATAATTATATATTAGATATTTATATATTAATAATATATAAATACTTCTTACGCGCGAGCGCGCGCACGTGCGGTACATTGACGCGTAGCGCGCGCGAAATAAAGCTAAATTTTTCAGCACAAAAATCGTTAGCACGATCTTTAGTTTTTGCGTTAGAAGCACTTCTAACAGCTTTTTCAGAACATTTAACAATTTAAGAAAAATATTTGATATTTCAAAAAAAATACTTACTTTTGAGATATGATCTAAAAGTTATTAATAATATGGTTTGTGAAACTTTTAATGGAAAGATTATTAACGAAAATACATTTGATGTTATAAATAATAATGAAAGTTGTTTTATTCATAAATCTAATGATAAAAATAAAGCTGACATTATTATAAAACTTATAAAAGTTTTTGAAGATTTATCTAAAGGAGAATGTATTGTTTTAAAATATATTATAGAATCTAAAATTAAATTATACGAAGAATATAATAAATTATCATATAGTTTTGATGCTAATAGTGATTTTTATATTGATATAAAACAATCTACCGGTTATGGTTATATTAATGCTAAAGATTCTTTAAATAGTCTTTATAAGAAAAATATTATTATTAAACAATTTATTCCAGATTCTGATAATTTATTTAAAAATAGATATTCTTTAAATTCTCAATATTGTCCTGAAAATATTATTACAAATAAATGTAAAGCTATTGTTATAAATTTATAACTATATAATATCATTAATGCTGATGACGAAAAATAAATTTGGATAGTAAGAATTTTATGATTATAATTAGTGAACAATCTAATTTTAATTATAATTTTATTATGAACAAATTTATTAATTATCTTAAAGCCGGTGATAGCGAAGACACAACTATTAACAAATCTAAAAATTAAATTATTATGATTAAACTTGAAAGTAATCTTAAAAAGTATTCTTTACTTATTCCAACAAGTATTAAAGAATTTACTCCAGAAATATTAAATTCAATGACAAGTAATATAAATCTTGCTCCTAATTATGCAATAGTTGCTATTATTTATAAAACCAAGTTATTTGAATTTAGTGCTTCAATTGATAAGAAATATCCTACAGAAGTAGGAGTTATACCTATTATTGCTAAAATATCTAATGAAGATGCAAATAAAGTAAATACTAAAGTAGGATATAAAGTAAATATAGTTAGGTCTTTAATTGAAAGAGGAGAGCATATTAATCTTCCTAATAACGCAATTAGTATTGATAAAGTTAGATCATTTATTAAAGATGATCCTCAATTAAGTAAAGATATTATGACAGGAGAATATTTTAAACAAGAAGGTAAAACTATATTAGAAAGTAAGAATAATTCTCCTTATTGTTATTTCCCTGAATTTAAAATTATTCCTGTTTGTGATATACACGCTTCTTATGATATTACAACTCCTATTAATGAAGTGTTTGTAGAACAAAATAAAGTTAATTAAAATATTATGAGAATTAGATATTGTTGCAATTCTTCCTTTACGGGCGTGAATGTAATAATATCTAATTCTATTAATTATAATTAATATGGCAGATATTAATGTTGCTAATGACACTGAAGTTTTTAGTGATGATTATCCTATAATATATAAAACAGAAGATGATATTATTAGAGAATTAAATTTTAAAAATCCTGAAGATGAAGCTATAACAAGAGCTATTGTAGAAAGTCTTGAACGAAATATTGCAAAACATTTACAATTAGGTAAAGCTGTAGCTATTCCTTATGTTGGAGTACTAAGAAAAAATCCTCTCCATAAAGCTATGCGAAAGCATACTAAAGAAATGAAATTTGCAAGACGTACAATGGTTAAAGAAGATTATGCTGAATATTGTTATAGAATATATAAATTAGAAAAAGAAAATATTAGATTAAAAGCAAGCACTAAACAAGCTATTATAACTATTAGAAGAAATAATAGTAAAAAATATTTTTCTTTACTAAATACTTATGGAAAAGGATATGCTGATGCTTATATATTTAGTATTTTTGCTTGTAAACCTATTGATTTTGACCCAGATGTTCAAGAACAATTTGACGAAATTTATAAGACAAACAAATGACCGGACTTATTATAGAAAATCTTATTTCTGTTGATGATACAGGAATACCTAAAGCTCCAAAAATAAATCAAATTATCGATAAAGATGTTTTTCTATTATATTCAAGAGATACATCTAAAGATAAAAAGAAATATTTACAGGAATGTGGAGTTATATATTATCTTGCTGATCCAAGAAGTCCTGCAAAGCAACAAGGACTTAATGATTCAGAAGCTCTAAAAGAGGCTATTATTCAATATGATCTTCCTAAAGATTATATGCCAGATATATTAGTTTCTAAACTTATTAAAAGATATTATGATAATGCCGTAGGACCTGCTGGCATTGCTATTGAAAATTTATTAAGAGCATTACATACTACAAGTGTGGTAGCTAATAAATGCAATGAATTACTAAGTAACAAACTTGCTGCTGGAGTTACTGATCAAGATATTCCAGCTATAATAGCAACTATTAATAATTTAAGTTCTCAAATAAAAGAAATACCTAATCTTCAAAAAGCTCTTAATACAGCAAAAGATAATCTTAGATATGAAGAAGAACAAAAAATTGCTCGTGGAGGTATTTCGGTATTAAGTAGTATGAAAGCTGATTAAAATATAATTATTATGGATTTTAAGATACCAGATGAATTTAATTTAGGAGGGTCTAACATTAAAGTTAATGTTGTAGATCGTTGTGACAATAATGCTTTAGGAACTTGTTTACTTGCAGAAGGATGTATAAATATTGCTGATACATTTAATAAAGATAATAAACAAAATAATAATGTTAAAGTAAATACATTTTTTCATGAATTAACTCATGCTATATTAGATACTATGGGTGAAGTAGAATTATCTGGAAATGAAAAATTTGTTTGTTGTTTTTCATCTTTTTTAACTGAAGCTATTAATAGTTTTAAATATAATAATAAATAATATAGTTATGTTACAATTAAGAGATACCAGATATAATGATATTAGACTTATATTTAAAGAAGCTAATCATTCTTATACCGATACATTAGGAAATTCTTATAAATCTGTTACTACTCTTTTACATGAGTATCAACCGAGTTTTAATAAGTCTTATTGGCTTAAAAAGAAAGCTAAAGAACTTGGTATCTCTGAAAGTAAACTTGCTAAACAATGGGATGCTATTAGAGATGAGGCTTGTGATAGAGGAACAAAAACTCATAATAATTTAGAAGATGGTATTAAATCTGCTTCTAAATTTAAAGATGCTATAAGATACATTTTGCCTAAAGAAGGAGAAATGATTACAGTTGCAGATTTACCTAATATTAATTTAAATGTTAAAGAATTAGATATTGATGAATTTATAGATGTTACTGAAAATAAATATTCAGAAATTTATAATGTATTTAATTATTATAAAAATAATGGATATAAAATTTATTCTGAGATTGGAGCTTTTCTTATAGATTATTTGGTAAGTGGTACAATTGACGTTCTTTGTTTAAGAGATGATCAATTTGTTATTGGTGATTGGAAAACAAATAGAGGTGGACTTAAATTTGAATCTGGATATTATAAAAAAGATAAAACTCAAAAACCTCATCAAGAAACTGATATATGGGTAGGCACTAATGATAGATTATTACCTCCTGTTGGAGGGCTTCCTAATTGTAATGGAAGTATTTATAATCTTCAACTTTCTCTTTATGCTTTAATGGCTCAGTGTATTTTAGGTTTACCTTGTGCCGGTTTATGGCTTGCTCATATAGATAGTGATTTTGTTCTTAATGAATATGGTATGCCTAAGAAATATCCAGATGGAACTTTTAAAGTTAAAACTAATCCAAAAGAAAAAGTTACTTTGCATAAAATGATGTATCGTTTTAATGAAGTTAAATCTATTTTAGAAGATAGACGAAAAAACCTTAAAGCGAAAGAAATTAATACTCAATTTAATTTAAATTTATAAAATGATAAAAAATATAATTTTATTATTATTTATAATTCCTATTATAAATATATCTTGTAATAATACTGTTCCTATTGAAAAAATAGTATATGTACCTGTTAAAGATACTATAAATGAACAAGAAAATATAGCTAAAATAATTAGATTAGAATATGAATTATCTTTATATAAAGATAGTTTAAATTATATTAGAGATAGTCTTGGACAAGATTTATTTATAGCTAATTATAAACTTGCTAAAATTAAAGAATATAATAGAGTAGCTGGTAATGGAAATAATATTAAATTTTTAAGAGGTTGGATTAATAGAACTCTCAATGAATAATATGAGTAAAATTAGAATAATAAACATTAAAGATAATGGATATAAGACTATTCGTCTTATATCTAAAAGATTTAAAGTAAAATATTATGATCCTCCTGTTAGTGATACTATTATAGAATTTTGTATTCAAATTAAGTTTCCTTATATGATTTTCTTTAATAAATTTAGAACAATCAAAATATATACTTATTCTAAAAATACAGATAATTATTGTAAAGTAGTTAATAAAGCTGTTAATTATTTTAATAAAATTTGTAAAGATGGCTGATTATAAAAAAGCAATAGAAAAAGCCCTTAAAAATGAGGGTGGATATGTTTTTGATCCTGATGATGCAGGAGGAGAAACATTTGCAGGAATAGCAAGACGTTATCATAAAATTTGGAAAGGTTGGAAAATTATTGATAATTATAAGAAAGAATTTAATCTTCCTAAAGATAAAAAACAATTTAATGATAAATGTTTTTCTGATAAAAAATTAATGGCGCTTGTTCATTCTTTTTATAAAGATAATTTTTGGGATCCTTTTAAATTAGATTTAATTCCTTCTTTTGATATATCTTTTTTAATATTTGATACTGCTATTAATATGGGTCTTGTTAAAGCTATTAAATTTGCACAACAAGCTGTTGGTTTAAAAGAAACTGGAAAATATGATGATGAATTATTTAATCGTTTAGTTAAATATGGAAAAAAATAATACTATGTTAAATATAATAGCTGTTATTATAATAGCTATTATATTTTTTATAATAGGATATGTAGTTAAACAAAAAGAAATAAATAATGATAAATATATAATTAATAAACCAGATACTGTATATAATAGGATAGTAATAGATAGCCTTGAATATAATATAATTAAAAAGGATAGTATAATTTATAATATTAAAGAAAATGTTAAAGAAGAAATTAATTTTGCTATTAATGCTGACGATAGCACTACTGTTATGTTGTTTCAAAAGCTGGTGTCAGAATAAAGTTAGTGAACTTTCCTTTACGGGGGAAATCCAATTAGCTCCTGATAGTACTTGTATTGTTCCAATTAAACTTATAAAACAAGCTAATATTAAGCTTATAGAACGAAATTCTTTTACGAAAGTTATGCAAGAACAAGAAGATATTATTAAACTGCAAAAACTTGAACTAAAAGAATATTCTGTTATTGTTGGAGATATGCAAAATAGAATTGTGTCTTATAATACTATTAATAATAATTTAAATAAACAGATTGAACAATATAAAAAAAGAAATAAAATACTTATTGGAACAAGTTGTGGAGTTATTGCTGTTGCAGCACTAATATTAATTATAAAATAGTATGGTAGATAATTTAGATGCTAAAGATTATCCATTTCTTAAGTTTATAGAAGAGGATAAATCTAAATATAAAACTGCTACTGAAGCTGGATATGTCGATCCTGATAATTTGTTTCTTATAGGTGATAGTGGTGGATTTTTAATGAATATTGATTTAAAATATAAGTTTGTCAATACTGAGCTATTTTATGAAGTTGGAAATTATTATAGAAGATATAAACGATATTGTGAATATAAAGTAGATAGTATTCCTCATAGACAATTTAGAAAAAGAGAAGAATATAGACGAACTAAAGGTTTTAGTGCTCCTTGTTTATTATGTCCAGATGGTACTATTAAAGAAGTTAGAATAACAGGTTCTCATTATAATTTTCTTAATTATACTCGAATGGAGCAACTTGACGAAAGTACTATTAAACGAGGTAATACTAATACTGCTAAAAAAGTTTATGATTTTCCTAAATTTATTGATAGCCAATTTTGGGTGTTTCACTGTATGGAGTTTGCAGAAAATAATGGATTTCATTTAATTATTGATAAAACTCGTCGTGGTGGATTTTCATATATGATGGCTGCTGATAGTGCTAATAGAGTAAACGCTCAATCAAGAAAAGTTGTTATTCATGTAGCTATTGATAATAAATATCTTATTCAAACAGGAGGTTTAACAGATTTTTCTGTTAATGATCTTAAATTTTATGAAGAAAAAACTCCTTTTGTTAGAGGTATATATTCTCCTGTTAAACAAGATTTTCGTCTTGGATATAAATTACCAAGTGGTATAGAGGCTGATGATTCTTGGAAAAGTTCTTTGATTTCTGTTAGCGCTTTAAATAATCCTGATTGTGCTATTGGTAAAGATGCTGTCTGTATCAAAGCTGAAGAGTTATCTACAATGGGCAACTTTGATGAATTTATGAATGTTACTGAACCAGCTATGCGAACTGGTGCATATACTACCGGTATTCTTATGGCTTGGGGTACTGCTACTTCTGGAAATATGCAAGTCTTTGAAGAGAATTTTTATAACCCTCGTGCTTATAATTTTATGTCTTTTGAGAATGTTTGGGACAGAGATAGTAGAAATGAAATTTGTGGATTCTTTAAACCTTATTGTTGGGGGCTACAAGGTGAAATATCTGGTATTTATGGAGTAGATAAGGACGGTAATAGTAATTTAAGTATAGGACTTGCTATTGCTAAAAAAGAACGAATAAAAAAGAAAAATGATTCTAAAACTTATGCAGAATATATTAATTATTTAGGACAGTATGCTAATTATCCTGCTGAAAGTTTTAGTAGCGCAGCTGAAAATATCTTTACTTCTGAAGAATTAACTGCTTGGGAAGAAAGACTTAGAACTGATAAAGATTTTGATTTTTATATTGATGGAATGCTTGAATTAGACGATACTGGTAGAATACAATTTAAAAGTAATGAACGATTAAGTAAAGAAGGTAAAAAAGTTTATGATTATATTATTGGAGTTCCTCGTAGAGCTAATGAAGATCCTCATGGATGTATTAGACGATGGTTTCCTCCAGAATATGATGAAAACTATACTGAATACGGTTTACGAAAAGAAATTCCTGTAGGACGATATAGTATTTCTTATGACCCTGTAGGTATAGATAAAGATAAGAAAGAAATTACTAATAAACATTCTCATAATAGTATTAAAGTTTGGATGAATCCTTGTATTAAAAATGGATTTAAACAAAAACTTGTTGCATCTTATTATGGTCGTCCAGATTCTCTTGAAGAAGCTGATAGAATTTGTTATTATTTAGCTGTTTATTATAATTGTATTGGAACTACTTGTGTCGAGGTAAACCGAGGAGAAACAGTTAAAAACTTTAGAGATTGGAGAGCTACAAAATATTTAGCTAAAGAACCTTTGTTTGTTTGGGATAATACTATTAAAGGAAAAATTTCTACTACTTATGGATATAACATTGGAGGTGGCAATCAACGAAAATTAGACGCTTTACGATTACTTAAAGAATTTTTATATGATGAAATAGGTAAAGATGAAAATGGCAATCCTATTAGAAATTTTCATAGAATATATGATTATCAAACAATACTTGAATTAAAGAAATGGAGCGCACTTGGAAACTTTGATAGAGTGTCTGAAATGATTATTAGAGGAATAGAATATAAAGCTATGGATATAGCTGCTAAAGATGAAATGGCTCATAGAAAGAAAATAACAACAGAAACAGATGATGATAATAAATCATTCTTTCATAGAGAATGGTATTAATATAAAATTTATATAATTAATAATATGGCAGTAATTGATTATTTTTATGCTAATAATTTTCCTTCTCAACGAGTTTCTAATGCTGAAAAGGAAAAACCTGAATGGTATGCTCAATGTTGTGACTATGTAATAGCTATGGGACAATCTTGTGCAGATAAAGATAATTTAGAAAAAAAATATCTTATATTGAATGGAGAAGTTCCTGATGAATTTTATAGAAAAATACTTAATCCATATAATGCTAATAAAGAAAAATATACTCGATTTCCAGCAACTCTTCGCAATTATGATATTATGAAAGGCATAATTCGAAGATATGTTTCTGAATATATTAAAAATCCTCACGATTTTATTGTAGGTGCTAATAATCCAGATGTTGTAATGGCTAAGGATGCAGCTGTAAGAAAAGAAATTCTTTCTATTTTAGAAGCTCAATTAGCGGCAAGAATTACTCAAAGCTATCAACAATATATTAATGAAGGTAATGATCCTAAACAATTTAACCCTCAAGAAAGTATAGATATTGAAAAATTTACTGAGGATTTTAAAAATAATTATATTGATGATATATCTGTTCAAGGACAAGAATTATTAAATGTTATAGATGATATTACTGAGTCTACATTAATTTATGCTAAAGCCTATTTTGATTTTGTATCATTTGGAGAATGTTATACATATACTGATATAATAGGAAATAAACTTGTAAAAAAAATTATTTCTCCAATAGATGCGTTTCCTGTTCCTAATAATAATATGTTTGTTGAAGATTATGATATGTTTGCTGAACGTATGAAAATGACATATCAACAAATAATAGATACTTTTGATGAATATTTAGATGATAAAGATAAAAAGTTTTTAGAAACATATTATGCTCAACATAGTTCTACTGACGCATCATATATTACTTATGCGGACTATTATTCTTATTATCCTGATATATGTAATAAATTTACTGAAACAGAACGTAGTCTCTATAACAAATCTCCATATTTAGTTAGAGATACTAATTCTAATTTATATGATGTTTGGCATGTTGTATGGAGAGGAGAAATTAGAAGAGGCGTTTTAACATATATAGATAATGGTATCATAGCTCAACGAGTCGTTGATGATAATTATACAATTAATCCAGAAATAGGAGATATTTCTATTGAATATTTCTATGAGCCTCAAGTATATGAGTCTGTTCGTATAGGTACTCGTAATACAGCAATCTATCCTTATAAAGCTCGTGCTATTGCATATAATCGTAAAGGTAAACTTCCTTATAATGGTTTATGTGAATTACTTCCTGGATTTGGTAAGTTTTCTATTGTAGAGATTGTTAGTCCTTATCAAGTATTTAAAAATATAGTTGCATATCATAGAGAAATGGCTTTAGCAAAGAATAAACTTGCTGTTCTTGTTATAGCTAAATCTTTATTAGGAGAAAATCCTGATGAAACTATTTATAGAATGGCTGCTGATGGAGTTTTATATATTGACGATGAAGAAGATACTAATATGCTAAAGTCACAACAAATACGTATGGTGACTGCTGATATTAGTGCTTATATTAATCAACTTACTCAATTGATGATTGAAATAGATAATGCTGCTAAGGATCAAGTTGATATGACTCCTCAACGATATGGTCAAATAGCTAATAGTGCTGGTAAAGGAATAACTGAAGAAGCTATTATGAGAGGATCTATGGGTTCTGTTATAATAGAATTTATATTTGATTGTATGCGAGAAAGAGATTATGCTCGTGATTTAGATTTTAGTAAACTTGCTTGGATTGATGGATTAGATACATCTTATAGAGATAAAGATAAAAATCTTAAATATATTAGTTTAGACGTTGATTCTCATATTTATGCAGATTATATTATTAAAGCAAAAAATAGTGTACAAGAGAAAGAAAAGTTAGATCAAATAAAACAATTTGCTTTTAGTGCTGCTCAAAATGGAAATATGGATATGGCTATTGCTGCTATTGCTGGAGATAATGTTGCAAGTATTAAAAAGTTAATAATGAAATTTCAAGAATTACAACAACAACACGAACAGTCTATGCAACAATTAGAACAACAAACTAAACAAATGGAAGCTGAATTTGAAATTCAAAAAATTGCTGCAAAAGGAGAAGAAGATCGTAAAACTGTTGAACTTGAAAAATATCTTGATCAGCAAATCGAACTTATTAAAGCTGATGCTAATATGATTAGTTTCGATAATGGAGTTTCTAATCAAGATAAACAAGCTGGTATGGAGCGTCTTGAACAAGCAAGAGCTAATGTTGAAAGAGATAAAAATCAAATAGCGAGAGAAAAGAATATTTTAGATTTTCAAAGTAAAGCGGCAGATAGAGCTGTTAAACTTAAAGATATTGAAACTAAGTTAGTTATTGCTAAAGAAAATAAAAATAAATATGATAATCCTAAAACTAAAAAATAAATAGTGTTTATAGATATATTTGATAGTCCGGCATATATTGTCGGACTATTTTTGTATAAATATAAGCTATTTTAAGCTTAAATTTGGCGTTAAATGAGAATATGATGTAGAATATTCGAACGCGAAATCTCTCCTTTACGGGGGAAATGATAAAAGCCACTTAAAATAGCTTTATAATTTTTTATATGCTGGAGCGAATAATATTTTTAATTATTTTCATCTAATTATTGGATATAACAAATTTATTGCTTATAATCGGTTATAATAATTCACTTAAAACTAATTATATGAATGATTTTGGTTATGGTGTTACAAATAATGCTGATAATGCAGATGTAACAAAAGATAATAACGACAATGCTGTTGATTTATCTAAAAGTAACGGTTTAAGTTCTCCTGATGATAATAATTCTACTACTGATTTAGATAAAAATAAAAATAATGGTAATAATGATGTAAATAATAATATTGATAATAATAACAATGATAGTAATGACAATGATAATGATGATAAATCTAAATCTGAATTTGTTATTGAACCTGGTACTGTTTTAGATATTGATGATAAAAAATATACAATAGACGATAACGGTAACATTGTTGATGAAAATGGAAATATTTTTAAAGAAGCTAAAGATGTAAAAGATTTTATTGACTCTTTTACAGTAAATGATGATAATTCAGAAAATGAAATTTCAATAGATAGTATTCGTAAACTTTTTGATGTAGAAGTTGTAGATGAAAATGATAAACCTATTGAATTTGAAAATACACCTAATGGTATTAAATCTTATATAGATGCGGTAATTAATAATAGAGAGGAAGAAATTGCTGAAAACGCAATTAATACTCTTTATGATAAAATTCCTATTCTTAGAGATTTAGTTCCATATTATATAGCAAATGGAAATTCGTTAGATGGATTTTTAGAAATTAAAGATAGAAGTAATATAGTTTTAAAAGATGATGATGAAGCACAACAAGAAGAAATAATTAAAATGTCCTGGAGTGAGCAAAATCGTAAGGGAGATGTAGATAGTTATATTAATTATCTTAAATCAACTGGAACTCTTGCTGATGTTGCTAAAGAAGAACTTGAAGCTCTTAAAGAAAAAGATGAAGAAAAACGTAAAGCTATTGCTGAACAAGCTGAACAAGCTGAACGTGACGCTATTGAACAAGAAGAAAAATATTGGAAAGGAGTTAAAGAAGTAATTGATAGTCGTAATATTGCTGGATATAAAATTCCAGATACTATTATTATTAATAAAGATGGAAAGAAAATTTCTGTTACTCCTGATGATTTCTTTAAGTATATTTACCAAATAGATAAAAATGGTAAATCTCGTTATCAATATGATTTAGAAAATGAAACTCTTGAAGCAAGACGCAATGATAGTATTCTTCGTGCTTATTTAAAATTTGTTGGTGGAAGTTATTCTAACCTTGTAGATATGGCTATTAACGATAAAGAAGTTAAAAAACTTAAACTTATAGCTAAAACAAGAAACACTACTGGAATTAAAATAACTAAACCTAATTCCGATAAAAATAACGGAAAAATTGATTTTGGTTATTAACAATTAATTATTATTTGTATTATGTATTCAATGCGAGTTCTTTCGAGAGGTAATTATGATGATCGTGGATATTCTAATGAAGAGAGTATTGCGAATCTTCAATTACAAAAACCTGTCGAAATAAATTCTTTCCTTACCTATAATTATGGTATGGACGACGATCGTTTTCCTCTTCTGTTTATGACCGAAGGTCAAGGCAGTGTTGGTACAGTAGATATTGATACTGTTCAATGGACTTGGAAAACAATGGGTCGTATGAAATTTGATGATTTTATTACTCATTTTTCTGGTGGTAATAAACCTGGTCTTGGCGGTGCTCCTGTAGAAATTCATACTTCTACTCATTGGTTTATTGAGCAACACACTCTTATTGGCCCTGATGGAAAAACTCAAGTTCGTATTCAACGAGATTTAGGTGAGAGTGCTTACGGATATGGTTATATAATTAAACTTATGTCGCCTAACCCTGATGCGTTTATTGATCCTGCTTTACTTGCTAAAGGTAAGTATTGGTCAATGGGTGCTCCTCTTATTTCTGAGTCATATTCTAAAGGAAACCGTAGCAATGTTATGGGTCCTGGTCGTATGACTTCTCAGCTTGAGTTCTATCGTAAGTCTAAGGAAGTTGCTGGTAATATTAGCAATGTAGTTACCGAATATGAATTTAAAGATGGTGCTGGTAAGGCTTCTAAATTATGGATTAGTGAAGAGATGCGCCAATTTAATATTGAGCGTCGTGTTTATAATGAAGAGCGTCTTTGGATGGCAGAATATAACCGTTTACCTAATGGAGAAATAACTCTTAAGGATGACGATAACGGTAAACCTATTCCTACTACTGCTGGTATGTTAGAGATTTGTCGTGAGTCTAACTATGATACTTATGGCGAATATCTTACTTTAAGCAAAATTAAGCGTACTATTGGCGATGTTCTTGATCGTGATACTGATACAGGTGAAATGAACATTGTTCTTATGGGTGGTAAAGGCTTCATTGAAGATTTTGATGAAGCTATGCGATTAGATGCTAAAGAGAATGGGTTTGTTACTCCTCTTGGTGATAAAATGATTGATGGTTCTGACGCAGGTTTAACGTATGGTAAATACTTCCGTCGTTTTAAGACTGTTGATGGACACACTATTACGGTTAAACATTGTGCTTTCCTTGATAAGAGCACTATTGCTGAAGCTGCTAAAAAGAATGGTGAAATTCATCCTCGTACAGGTTATCCTATTACTTCGCATCAAGCTTGCTTTGTTGATTTCTCTATTTATGATGGAACTCAGAATGTTCGAGTTGTTCGTCAAAAGGGTCAAATTCATAAGGCTAAAGTATTTAAAGGTCTTACTGATATTCCTGCATCTTGGGGTGTACCTGAAACCAATTACATTTCGACTGAAATTGATATGAGTCGTTATGAGGTTAAGCACTCTCAAGGTCTTCAAGTAAATAACTCTTCGAAGATGTTCTTGTTAAAGTGTGTACTTTAATTTAAATTAATGAATATTTAATTATGGAAAATAATACAAGTAATAACAGTGCTAAATTAAACTTTGGATTATCTGATAGATCTAAAGGAAGCTCTGATAATAAAGTTACTGCTTTTGGCGGTTTCCCCGTAAAGGAAAGTGTGGATGAAAAACCTGAACCTATTCCTGGTAGTGTTGAAGAAAAGGATATTAATGTAAAAAATAGAGAATATATAGATAAACGTAGTGTTACTATTGCATTAGTTAAAAATTATTCTTTATTTAGACGAGCTAATGATAAATCTTTAACTAAACGTAGAGATTTTATTGGAAGTTCAGTTACAAGTTCTCGTACATTATCTTCTAATAAGGGTGAAGTTGAAGCCTATTTTCCTGATTTAATAGGTCTTTCTCCTAATAACGAAAATTTTATTACTCGTGTTAAACAGTATTTAAATAATATTCAAATTTCAGTTAATGAACTTGGCAAAAAATTTGATATTAGTTTTCGTTATGATAGATACATAGATTTTAGAGCTATTCAAGATAAAGAAAAACTAATTGAAGAGAAATATCGTCAAGCTGATAAATCTAATCTTGGAGAACTTAAGAAAGCTCTTGCTGCTAAAATAGCCGCAATTAATGATCTTGAGAGTTCTAAATATCAATTTGGTCGTCCTGTTAATATTGAAGATTATTTAATGTATCGTCATTGTCTTTTATATAAAGATATTGCTAAAGATACAGCTTTAATTAATAGTGATCCGAGTATTCGTTTTTATTTTAAAGACGATCAAAAGGAAGCTGATTTGCAACGTAAACTTCGTTTGGAGAATAATAAAGCAAAAGCTAATTTTGTTAGTATGATTGCTGATGATGAATTATTTGATGCTATTTATGTTCAATACTGTGTTAATGTAGGTAAACCTGTTATATTATCTTCTCTTGAAGATCGTATGATAAAAGAAAATGAATTAGATAAATTCTCTTCTGATGAGCCTATTAAATTTAATAAGATGTTTAATGATGCTGATATTAAGATTAAAGCTATTATTGAAATTTTAATTGAGCGTGGTGAATTTGTAAGGAGTCAGTATAATCAAAATATTATTACTCCAGAAGGAGAATTTATAGGCGCTAATGTTAAAGAAGCTGTTGCTTGGTTTAAAAATCCTGCAAATGCTGATGTAGTTAATGCCTATAAAAATAAATTAAAAAACGTATAATTTATGACAGTAGTAGAAATGCACGTAATGTTTAGAGAATTGGCTCAACAAATGGGAATGCAGACAGTACGGGCAATTCTATCCGAAGATATTGACACTTGTCTTAACATTGCAGTAAATGATTATATTAAAAAAGTCATTGCTGATAATGTTAAGATGAGTGGTAATAATAAAATTTATATTGATAATGCTAAAATAGGTCAAATAAATGTTTTACGTACATTAATTGATAAATTAGAAATATCCAATATTACTATTAATAAAGAAGAAAATAAATTTACTGCTGAAATAAATAATAATAATGTTTTTCTATTTACGAGTTCTTATATATATTATAATGACATATTTGGTGGATTTTCTGCAAGAATAGTAGATAATGATTATTTATATTCTACATTACATGATTTTTGTAATAGAGCTACATTTGATTATCCTATTATAGTATTTACAGATAATTCTGATTCTAAAACTAATACTATTATAATAGATATATATACTGAAGATAACTCTAAAGATATTAATACTCATAAAAAGCCTTCAAAGGTTGTATTAAATATTATTAAGAAACCTAATATTATAACTTATATAAATGACACTTCTTCTTCGAATATCAATTGTGATTTACCTGAATATACACATATTGATATTGTAAAAGCTGCGGCGGAGTTATATTTAAGAAGTGTTGTTAGTACTTCTAATTAATTATATAAATAAATATGAGAAATTTTCTTCTTGCTGGTAATGTTGCAGCTATTGCTGCATCTACTGCAATAGATAAAGCACCGGCTGGAGCACTTGGATTTTATTATATGAATAACGGTGTTCCTACTGTTGATGCTACTGGCAAATTAATTACAGGTTATGGACAAATAGTTATGGGTAGAGCAAGTAAAGATGGAGGTCCTATAATTATTCCTTTTTATAATAAAGATTTTAGTTATAGTAAATCTACTTATTCGGCTGCTAAAACTTTTATTGCAAGATTTACTGTTCCTGAGCCTGTTATAATGTGTGATCATACTGTTATTTTTACAAAGAAAGGTATTCAATTTAATGAACGTAGTAATTGGACTGCTTCTATTCATGTATTTAAAGATACTGAAACTGCTGAACAAGTTGCTGCTAAAATAGCAAATTATGTTAATAATAATACTGCTACTTTAGGCTTAACTGCTACTGTATCTACAGCAATCGTAACAGTTACCGCTACTGAGCCTGCCGTTGATTATGAAATTACTATGGCAGATGCTTTAAGTGGTACTACTGTAGCTTATACAACTCGTGGAGAAATTGGAATTGCTGATGCAGAAGCAATTAAGAAGATGGCTAATATGGCTGCTGCCGACGCAGGATTTGAATATACTTATATGGACGATGTTCATTATTTATATCCTAATTATCCTCTTAATCCTAATACTGGAACAAATACTACGGATGCAGGCTATACAGTTTATACTTTACGATTTGCTGTTCCACGTGATGTTAAAACTCGTGATGAATTAGTTCATCAAATTGTACAAATTGCTATTCCTACCGAGGCAGCTCAAATAGATACTATGGATATTATTCTTGCTGGTATTAAATCTGTTGCATAATATAGACGCTTTCGTATTAATTTTAAATATTAATAAATATTAATCGAAGAGAAGCTGTTGATATTATTTTAATTAATAATATTAGCAACTTCTCTTTTTTTTATTTAACATTATATGGATTTATTTGAAACAGCTATTTCACAAGGTATTGCTCCAGCAATAGTAGTAGCTATTTATCTTATAGTTATTAAAATTATTGATACTAAAAAAGAAAAAAATGCTATTAAAATAACTAATGAATTATTAGAAGCAATTTCTAAAATAAGTAATTTTTTAGATAATGTAATAAATAATATTATAGATAAAGATAAAGATAAATGTAAAAACGCTATTAAAAATTCTTTTGAAAGTGCAAGAATGCACATTACTGAATATATAGTAAATGTTATTGCTAAAAATAATATAAATGATAATAAAGATAATATAGTAGATAATATTAAAACAATTATAAACGCTGAATTTTATAATACTTATAATACATTATCTATGTATACTATCAATGGAATTAATGTAGCTACTATATTAAAAGAACAATGGAAAAATGATTTAATAGATAATACTATAAAATTAGTTTATAATAGTAAATTAGATAAAGAAACAAAAATATTTAGTTATGTTAGTAAATTATCTATTTCTTTTGAAAATTATATTATTTATATAAACAATAAAGTATTCAAATGAATATAATTAATAATACAGATAAATTAAGTGAGGAAATTATTACTAATTTAACTGACTTATGTATTAATAATATTAATCAATTACAAATTGGTTATATTCCTACTGAAAAATCTAATTGTGTTATTAACTGTTTAAATATAGTTAGAAACGCAATATCTATAAATAAAATATTAACAACTAAGCAACAACAAAATATTATTAATATTTATCATAATTTAATGTATGCCGGAAACTAATTTCTCACAAGTTTTTACTAATTCTGAAGAACTTGTTGAAACTAATCCTGATTTTGTATATATGGTTATTCCTGCAAAGTATGTTTGTACATATCATAAATTATTAGTTATGCTTGCTGATGTAGGTATAGAGATGTTAAATGATTGTACCGCTAATTGTAAAGGAAATAATAAAAATATTATTACTTGTTGGAATATGTTTCAAACAGCTTGTGCTGCATATCAAATTAATAAAACTAAAGAAGCTGATACTATAATAAAATATATAAATGCTCAAATAAAATTAATATATAATGGCACTGGAAAAGAAACTATTATAGGAAATATAACATTGCCTATTAGTGAAGACGGAATATTAAAAGCTATTATTAGTTGTGGAGGAGAAACTCCTAAATTTGAAGTTGATGAAGAAACAGGACAATTATTACAAGCTAATACAAGTAGTAATAATTATGATGAAGTTTATGCTTTAGGAGAAGATGATTATAATAATAAATAGATTGCCGTTGCTCCTCCTTTACGGGGGATAAGGTAAAGAGAATTATGAAAACAATAGATTTAATTATTAAACAATTAGGTAAAGTAAGACTTACTTGCAATGGTAAACATGATGCAAGTAAGTCTTATGATGATTTGTGTTTGGTTCATAATGGTAAATTAGCAAGTTATATATCTCGAAAGAAAGTTCCTGCTGGTACAGAATTAACTAATGAAGAATATTGGCAACCTGTTGCAGATTTAAATGGAGATGTTAAAGAAGATTATGAAGGGTTTAAAGCTGAAGTTTTACAATTAATAAGTAATATAAATTCTAAAGTTGCAACAGGTAGAATAGTAGTAAATACTATTGATGAATTAAAGGCTCTTGAATTTGGAGAAATATTAGTTGGTGCTGAAATATACGTAATTGAAGAAGATACTTCTTATATAATAGATTCTATAAATGCTTTTGATAGTACTAAAACTTATCATGAATATATAAAAGATGCTATTGATTCTGAACCTATATCTACTGATTATGCGAGACTTCCTAATATAGTAGCAGATAGAGCTATTTGTGATGAAGATGGAAGAAATATAAAAGAAACTTATGTTACTAAAGAATATTTATTTAATTTATTAGGTAAATAATATATGGATAATAATAAAGATGCTGTTTATATACAGCAATTAAGAAAATATTGTAAAGATAATAAAAAATGGAATGAGATATTTCCTGTTACTTTTATTCAAGCTATATATAATGCCGCAAATGGAAATAGATTAGATACTTTGTTAGCAATGTATAATTCTATTTTTGTTGAATATAAAGGTAGTTTTGCTACTACTGTTGTGGCAATAGATAATATAGTTAGAAAAAAAGGTCTTATAATTACATATTTTGATGAAAATAATTTATCCTGGACTCGTAGATATAAACTTCATGATACTTCAGATATTAATTTTCAAAATGAAGATAATTGGGAAGGTTATAATTTTGATATTTTAGTAGATGAAATTTATAAAGCTATTAAATATATATTTACAAATATAGATAAATTTCCAGATTTAAAAAATGTATTAATTCAACAAATTACTGAAGTTACAGAAAATATATTTAATAATATTGAAGATTATACTAATTTATATAATATATTTAAAGAATTAATAAAAGAAAATATTAATAATGTATTTAATAATATAAATGATTATACTAATCTTAAAAATTTAATTAATACAAATATATATAATCGAGTAGATTATATATTTAATAATATAAATAATTACCCTGAATTAAAACAATTAATTATTAGTAGTTTACAAGCTAAACAATTATTTACTATTGAATTTAGTGTTAATGGAGATACATTGGATATTATAAATAAAGATGAATTAAATTCTTATATAGAAAATAATAATGTTAATAATAATGCTTTATTTACATTTATAGGTAATTTTTTTGATTCTTCTAATAATAAATTATTATATAATTTAGTTTTTACAGCGTTTGTTAATACAAATAGTAATTATTTAAATTTAGATAATTGTTACGGCGAAACATTAATTATAAATAATGGAAAATTATATAAATGTAAAATTAATTTTAATATAAATACTGAAACTGAAATGAGTAATCCTAATTGGATTACTTATGCAAGAAAATATGACGATATTCCTACTTTTGAATTTAATTATATTTCTACAAATATTTATAGTATAGCCGATATAGATGATTATAATAAATATGTAAATTCTTTTAAATATAATACTTTAGTTAGATTTATATTTAATGAAAGTAGTACTGTAATTAATGAATATATTGGATATATTAATAAAGTAGGTTCTACTTTAAGAATATTAATTTATCTACAAGAAAGTAATGATTTTGTTTATGATACTATTATATCTGGTATTATTGAAAATACTGAATTACGTATTAATAGATTAACTAATAGTGATATATTAACGTATTTATATAATGCTAATAGTTCAGGCGGTGTAGTTTTATTAGATGATGATACTTTGATTCCTTCTCGATTTTTACCTTCTTATGTAGATGATGTAATAGATTTACTTGGAGGAATAGTAGAGTCTACTCCTACTTCTGGAATGACTGCTGGATATAAATATTATGTTACTTCTACTAAAAAAATATTTACTGCTTCTTCTGCTACATCTGGTATTACTTCTGATCCTATTTCAGATGTTATATATGTAGTTCCTAATGATATTAATGGAGCAATTATGTATCGTTGGAGTGGTACTACTTTAGTAGAAATTGTTAATGGTGGAATAGTAATTGGTACTACAACTGGTACCGCATTTGATGGAGCTCGTGGTTTGAATAATGAAAATATATTAAAAAGTGTTCCTAATAAACTAATTACTGATGTATCTGTAATTGCTCAAGGTCCTAACGATGATGTTATAATTCGTACTACTTATTCAGAAAGAACTAATAACGATGGTAGTTATACGGCTAATAAATATAAAGACTATCAACTTCCAGAAGCTGATCAATCAAGAGCTGGTCTAATGTCAGCTGACGATAAAACTAAATTAGATAGTATATATAATGAATATATTATAAATGATGAAAATTTCTTTAGTGTTTCTCAAGGACAAGCGTTTACATTAACTACTTGGGGAAAATCTAATTTTAATTCTTTTAGAGATGCTATTTTATATGGTAAAAAAGTACAATTATATTTATCTTTTTATGAAGATGGAGCTGAAGCTAATATTAATGTTCCTTGTGAAGTAGCTGTTAGTGCTAAAACTTTAATTATTACTTACGTTATTCCAGATTTATTAAAACAAGTTAAAGCAACTTTAACTACTAATGACAATAATAATAATGTTTCTTGTTCTATTACTAATGTAATAAATTTAACTGAAGTAGGATCTGGTGGTTCTGGCTATACGTTACCTATTGCTTCTGCAACTACTTTAGGAGGTATTAAAATACCTGCAAATGGACAAATGAGTATTGATAAGGATGGAAATTTATATCCTAATGTCGCAACTTCTAATAGTGCAGGAATTGTTAGACCCGGTGTTAGAAGTGGATTATTTATGAATGATTCTTCTATTAGTGTTACTTTAGGAAGAAAAGATATAAATTTAGGAACTCTTACTCCTGGAAAAACTATTAATGGAGGATACTATTATATATATGATGATATAGTTGTAGGAAATGCAAGTCCTAAATTTAAGTTAAACAATAATATTAATAGTTGGGGAGATCCTTTAGCTATTATTATTGTTAATAGAAAAAATGCTGGAGGAATGTATTTTGAGGGCACTAATATAAATATGCTAACGGCTACTAATGATTGTACTAAAATTGGTGCTATTTTTATAAGATATTTTCAAAATGGTAATGAAAATGGATATTTTGTGTGGGCGGTTCCTAAAGTAATACAATAAAAATAAATAGCTATTTTAAGCTAATATAAATTAAAAAATCATAATTTAATATATTTATATTATTCAATAAATTTTAATTTTGTATTAGCTTAAAATAGCTTTAAAAACTATAATATTATTTTAATTATGTCTGGAAAACAGTTATATTCTAAAACTAATAGTAATTATGAAGAAATTACTCCTTTAACTTATATTCAAAATGTTATTGATGAGAATAGTAAAAATTCTTTAGATAAAATATTAAAAATTTATAATCATATTTATATTGAATTTGAAAATAATAATACTATTACAAGAAATAAAGTTCCTAAAGAATTAAGACGTTGTGGATTAACAATAACATATTATGATAATATTAATAATAAATTAATTACTGAAAGATTTAATAGAAATGATAATGTAGCGAGTAGTAATACAGCTTGGCTGTTAAATAAACATTGGGATACTCTTTTATATGATAGTGATATATTCGAAAAAGGAATTAAAGTTCATATTCCTAATTCTTCTATAACTATTAATATGTTAAGTGATTCTCTTAAACAATTATTTGAAAATAAGAAAGGAGTTATTATTAATTATCCTGATGAAGAAGATTTAACTATTCAAAAATCCACTTTTAATTATAATACTTCTGTATTACAATTTAAAGATAGAAATGTTGATCCTATTAATTTTATTAGTGAAGGAATTAAAGTTATACGTCGTAGATTTTCCCCCGTAAAGGAAAACATGGCGGAAGCTAATGGAGTGTATACTTTTTATGATTTTATTAATATTGATGGTTGTCAAGATAATTCTGTATTATATATTGATAATGATATACTTACTTTAGCTAATGATGATATTATAGTATATGATGTATATAATCATAGATTTTGTGCAAGATCTTATAAAACAATAGATAATGTACAAAAAACTGTATATTATGTAAATTGGAAATCTTCTATTGACGAATATGGAGATAGTATAGATTATAATAATTATAATAAAATAGATAATAAATTTTATCCTTTATTAAATAATATTTATATATGTAGTTCTGATCATAAAAAATATTATTTTACTAATGAATATAATATTAAAGAAGTAGTAAATGAAATATATACAAGTTATAAAAATATTATTACTCAAAAAGATTTTGATAAACAAAGTACTAAATATATTATTAAATATGATTTTGATTTAAATGGTAAAACTATAAATATTCCAGAAGATTGTACTTTAGTATTTAATGGCGGTAAATTAAAGAATGGAATAATAAAATTAAATAAAACTTTTATTGAAGGCGCTATTAAGGATATTAATGAATATTTACCAGAAAATACAAGTCCTAATTTTGGAGATGGTCAAATAATATATAATTATAAAGAATTATATATATGTAAAGTACAAGAAGATGGTACTTCTGTAATGTTTACTATTCAAACTAAATAATAAATATAATAAAATTATAAAATTATGATTAATGAAGATAGAATGTTAAAAACATTAACATTTGTTAATGTTCATAAACACATAAAAGCTTTATTTATAATGATTATAAAATGGCTTGGAATTATTGATGATACATTAGAAAAAAAAGCCGATTTAATTGGTGGAAAAGTTCCTGCTGAACAACTTCCATCTTATGTAGATGATGTTATTGATATTGCTGCTTTTGTTACTAAAACAGAATTAGTTAATAATATAGGAGAAGCTAATTATACTAATAAAAATTTTATTGTAAATAGTCCTACTTCTGATTCTTTATATAATAAAATAGTAATTACTAATGCTAATACTTCTCAAAATGATTGGGAAATTATTGATCCTGAAGATGGAAAAATTTATATAAATGAAGCCAATAATCATAGTTACAGATGGAGTGGTAATAGTTTTGTAGATTTAGATAAAAATTTTAATGATAGATTAAATGTTATTGAAAATAAATTATCCATTATTAATTTAAGTGGATTAACTAATAATTATGATTTAAGTACCGCTACTGATGGAATTTCTACTTTAAAAGCTAAATTATTAAGTAATAATAATAGTGCTAATATGTTATTAAGAATAGTAGATACTAATAACAAATCTTATTATTGCAAAATATTAACAAGAGATTTTACAACAGTAAGTACAAATATTAGTATAAATATTGATATAGAAAATAAAGGATGTATTCAAACTTATAATATTACTGATGATAATATTACTTTAATAAATAATAATGCTACTTTATTTATTACAAGGAATACTAATAATAATAAATTAGAAATTAATAAAATTATCCCTAATGTAACTACTGCTCATATTAGTTATAATAATATTATTTATACACAAGTAGATTTATCTGATACTAATAATATTAAATTTATTGGCTATAATAGTAATGGTATTTTAAATTATTATGATTTAAATAAATCTACTGGTACTGTACAAACTATGAATACTTATAATATTGGTAAAACTTGTTTATATAAGGCTAATTTATCTTTAACTGATAATGAAAAACAAAATATACAAGAAAATCTTAATGTTTTATATTTTACTACTAATACAAATGAAGCAAGACTTGCTCAAATACAAAAATATAATTTAAAAAATAAAAAAAATCGATCATTTTCTTCTGTATATAATATTAATAATGTAATATATTATGGAGTATGTAGTATATATTCTGATACTGAAATGTCTTTAACATCTTTTAGAAAATATAGTGTAATTACTAATATTATTAGTTTAGATACTGGAGAAGTAATTACAGATTTTATTATGTCTTTACAACAAATATTTAATTATCAAAGTTATAAAGTATTAGGAGGAAATAAAATAAATGTTAATGATTGGTATAGTGCTTTAATAAATTCTATGTATCCTACTTCCATAATAGTTAAAGAAAATGATATACCAAATACTGTTGATAATTCTGTTGTAAATAAAATATCAATAAGTGGAAAAATTATATATGAGCCGACTGATAATAAAATTATTGAATTTAATAGAGGAGAAGAAACAGAAGATGCTATTTATTTTATAAGTAATTATAATGCTAATCAATATAAAGAACTTAAATATAATAAATCCACTAAAAAGTTTGATGCTGTATCTATAAATAATTATACTGTAAGTTCTTCATCTACATCTGATTTATTTGTTGATATTACAGGAAAACTTGGAAATATTACTGATGAATTACATAATCAAATTATTAACACTCCTGCAATAATATTTAACAATGTTATATATTTTAAAACTTCTACTGTTGATGGAATTAAAATTCATTTTATAAATTATGAAGAAAATGGAGATCTTAGTGAATTAATATATACTATTGCAAGTAAATCATTTACTACTAATTCTGTTAGTAATACTATTGCAAGTAAATCATTTACTACTAATTCTGTTAGTAATACTATAATAAATAAAGAAGTTATTATTTCTAAAGCTATGAAAAATATTGTTCCTGCTGATATATTTACTACAAGTTTATTACAAACTATTAATATTGTTGAAAATGCAAATAGACTAAATATAATAGTTAAAGATAATTCTTCTATAAAACAAACTTTAACTATATTAAATGTTTCTAAAACATTGCAAAATGGTGATTTGATTACTGCTAATTATTCTATAACTTGTGCTTTTAATGGAATAATATATTATGGAAATGTAGAAAATAATGTATACAATATGATAGCATATAAAACTTTTTATTCTTTATTATATTCAAGTAGTGGCGGTGGAGTAAATTAAAATAATTATGTTTAACTTATAAAAATTACAATTATGAAAGATTTAATTAAAGCTATTTTTCAATTAGATGTTCCAAAATGGATTAAGAGAGTATTTATAAATTATTTTGAAACTAATAAAGATAATATAAATACTATTAATTCTGAAATTGCATCTATAAAATCTAAAAATTCTGAACAAGATAGTAGCATTTCTTCTATTAATTCTGAAATTTCTTCTATTAAGTCCAGATTAGATGTTTTAGAAACTAAATAGTTATGGAAGAAAATATAATTAATAGTATTATAGATAATTTTGACTATGTTTATATTTTAATGATCAATATTATTACATATGGGTTAATAAAAATTTTTGATAGTCTTAACGGACCTAAACCTGTTTCTGTATTAGCTAAACGTATAATTACTACAATATCAATGATAATAATGTTTTGTATTTATTATTTTAATGAATATGAAAATATTATTAAATTAATAAATAGCTCTATTGCCGCTCCTTTAATTTGGAGTTGGATTTTACGTCCTATTATTATAAAACTTAATCTTGGCTATAAACAAAATGATATTAGTAAAGAATAAATGGTTTCCATTTGGAAATTATAAAGCAATTAATATTTGTGGAATAGTTTTTTATAAAGGTGATAATTTAAGCGATAAAACTATTAATCATGAAAAAATTCATACTAAACAAATGATAGAATTATTACTTATATTCTTTTATTTATGGTATGGAATTGAATATTTAATCATTAGATTATTTCACAAAAAACAAAATGATGTTTATCATGATGTTTCTTTTGAAGAAGAAGCTCATAATAATGATGACAATTTAAATTATATTGATACAAGAAAACATTATGCTTGGTTTAAGTATATTAAAGTCAAAAGTAGTAATAATAAAAAATAATAATAAATTCTTATTAGTAACCGTTTACTAATAGTATCCCTTAACTTATAGCGAGTTAAGGGATTTTTTATTATCGTTGTGATACATTTAATAGTGTTTGCAATATTTGTGATGTGGATATTCACAATTATAAATTATCTATTAATTATTAAATTATTACAACAATGAAACTTATTAATCGTGAAAATGGTGAGGAACTTGTTGAAGTTGGTTCTCACAAAGACTATGCGTCTAAAGGTGTTGCTGGTGCAGGTCTTGGACTTGGTATTGCAGGTACTGCTTTATGGTTGCTTAGTGGTGGTCTCGGTGGAGGTTTATTTGGCAATCGTTTTGGTGCTGCTGGAGCTGCTGCGTTAGGTGCAGAGTCTACTGTGGAAAAAGAAGATAAGTGTGAACTTGTTAATGGTATGTGGCAATTAGCTTTTAATGGTCAAACTGCTCGTTTTAATGATCGCAATCAAATAAATGCTGAGATGTTTGGTATTTATAAAAGTCAAGTAGATGCTGATTTCGGTTTATAAAGAGTACTCGTGATAGTTTTGATATTACTAATGCTCGCGTTGGTGAGTTGGAAAAACAAGTAGCTGTATTAATTGCTATTCGTCCTTATCAAGACGCACTTATTCAGTCTGATATTCGTCGAGTTGCAGAGCATGCTGATTTCAATCTGTTCCGTCGTACTTGTCGTATGATCACCGGTGAACTTGTATTGCCTAATACTCCTACTGTTACTGGTTATCCTTCTTATAATCCTTGTCGTGTAGATAATTCGACTTCTACTCCTGCTGCATAGTAGATAGCTCGCATATCTTCCTTTACGGGGGAAATACTTTGAGCTTTAACTTGAAGTATTTCCCTCTATTTTATTAATAATATAAATCATATAATTATGAATGCTCCTTATAGTTTTAATTTTAAATATGATCCTATTTTAGAAAATCCTTTTCGTTCTGAAATTGATTATAATAAAGAAATAGATGAAAGAGTTAGACAGTTACAATTAATGAAAGATAAATATAATTCTACTGTAAAACAAACTATTCAATCTGAGTCATTGTGGAATAAAATAGATAATGAAATTAAAAGTCTTAATGACGATCAAAGAAATATTCTTTTTAGTGATAAAAATTATATATCTATTGATACTCAACTTAAAATTCTTGTTCAAGAGGCTTTAGTTAATTCTGTAAAAAATGTTATAGAAAATTCTGAAATAGGAAATAAATTACTTACTCAACAATTAAATTTAATTAAAACTAATAAAGATAAAATAATTGCAGAATCTAATAGGGAACTTGAAACATTTAAAAAATTCCAAATTGCTGCACAAGCAAATCCTAATTTAACATATAAAGAATTTTGTGAAAATATAAATAATAAATAAGTTATGGTTAATAAAGATGAATTAATTAATAAATTAGTAGAATTTTTAGATATTAAACTTACTAATTTATCTAAGGACAATCAATTAATAAATGTATTCATTAGACCTATATTTTCAAGAATTATAAATAATAATATAGGAAAAGTAAATCAAGCGTTATCTATTATAGCTGATGAAAATGGTATGATAGACGCAGATGGAATACTTAATGATATGATAGATAATTTAATAATCTCGCCCGTAAAGGAAGAGAGAGGAATTAAAATTGGAGCTGGAACTGTTGAAATTAAAATTCCTTTTATTAATAAAGCAATTGCTTTAGATAAAGATGATATAAATGAATTTAAAGAAATGTTATCTAAAATACAACAATAAATATGAAAAATTTTGAACATATAATAGATCATTATAAAGATCATATTAGATTAGATAATGAAACTGCTTGGAATATTATTTGCAGATTTAAAGATATTGTAGAAAATAAAAATGATAAAGATAATGAAATGTTTTGGTGTATAATGAAAGATATTCATGAAGAACTAAGAGGAAAACATTTTGATGAAGTATATGCAACTTATCAAGTAGATAATATGTATCATACTGATAATAAAGGTAATAAAATTACTTCTCCAATGTTTACTCCAATTGACGTTAGAAAACTATATGATAAGAAATTTAAATCTATAAATAGTAATATTACTTTTTGGGATGTTTATGTTGCTCTTAATGCTCAATATCACGATAATATAGAATTATATAAAGAATGGTTTGGAGAAGATAATATAGAGAATATTAAAGATAAAATTATAGAAAGCGCTATTGTTAATTGGTTTGAAGATGAAGATGCAGGTATAGAAAAAGTTTGGAATTATTTTAGAGCTATTTAAAATTATATGATTATTATTATTGGTAAGCGTCGATATATTTGTATCGGCGCTTTTATTATTTCTGTTAAAAAAATATTATTAAAATGCAAGTAATTGCAAATAATTTTTATATATTTAATCGAATTACTAATAATAATATTTATATTATGTCATCTATTAATCAATTTGTTTCAGAGATTGCTCATATTGCGCAAGCTCCAAATAATGTTCCTCTTCGTCGTTCTATTAGGCAAGAAATTATACATTATAGAAATGAACTTATTAGAAAGAGTTATAATAATCATTCTATTTCTGATAAAGTTTTACAACAAAAATTTGTTGCTACTTTAATAGATATTCCTGATGGAGATATTGAAGAAGCTAAAGACCTTAAACTTCCTTTAATAAAAAGAACTTCTCAAAAAGTACCTCGTCCTACAAGATTACCTATTAATTTACCTTTTCATTCTGTTAGAACATTAGGAAGTGTTAATGTTTATGAAATACCTTTTACTAAAGAGGCAAGCGTTAGATTTAATAAATATCTTCCTGGTATGTGTAATACTATTGCTTATGATTATATTAATGAATATATTTATATTTATATAAATCCTAATACTGAATTTTCAGGTATTAATAAAATAGTAATTGAAAGTATATTTGAATATCCTCATATTATAGAAACTGAAACTGTTGATGGAAAAATTGATATTAATGATCCTTTTATAGATGATAATGAATTTTTATTACCCGAAGATCTTATAGGGCCTATTAAAGATATGGTTCTTCAAAGACTTCATTTAGAAATACCAAGAGAAGATAATACAATTTCTGTTCCTAATAAATTAAACGGTTAATATAATATGAAACCAGATATTAGTAATCAAGAACATTTTTATACATTTATTGGAAAATCTAAAATAAATGCTAAAGAAGCTGCAAGAAGTTTAGAAACTTCTCGTACTGTTAGAGATAATACTTATGCGTATTTAACAGAAAAGAAAGAATATATTAAAAATACTTTTAATATTGATTTAGATAAATATGAATCTGAATGGGTAAATAAAGTTTATAACAAATCCGAAGATTTATATAATATTGCTAAAAAGTTATTAGAAAAATACGAAAGTGGAGAGGAACGAATTGTTTTATTGCAAATAGTTAAATATTGTGTAGTACTTAAAAAATGTTATAATAGTAGAATAGCTTTTGAATTATATACTAAACAAAAAAATATTAATTATAAACAATATTTAAATTATTTAAGAGATTATTATTATACTGTTCATAAATGTGTTTTACAAGGATATGCCTATAATTATGCTCATGGTACAGGGGATTTAATTGTTAGTATATTTAAAAATGTCAATCCTAAAACAGTTGTAGATTGGACGGCTACTAAAAGAAATAAGGAAAAGTTAATTAAAGAAGGTGTTAAAGTTTATAATGAATTAGAAGCTGCTTGGTATAGCGCTCGCGGAATAAAATATGATGGAGTAGATTATAGAATATTTAAAAATTTAACAAGTATTCATAAAATTACTTTTATAAATAGTAAAATTATTGTTAATAAAGAAATTGATTTTGAATGTACTATGTATGCTAAAAGAGATATTAAACATTATAGTGAACAAGAATTAGCAAATATGTGTGATACTCGTGATAATATTTATTATTTACCTTTATCTTTAAATAAGAAAATAAATGTTCTTCTTTATCGTTTTCCAGAAGATTATGTTAAATTTATAAGAAATGAAAGTCAACATGAATACGAACTTGGAGCGCATAATAGCAAAAATAGAAAACGATTTCAATCCTGATAATAGTGATTGGATACCTCGTGTTGCAGCGTGGACTATTGACGCTATGGCTCAATTAAAAGTATTTAATACTATTAAAAAACAAAGAACTCTTTCTGTTAATGAAAGAATAGCTATATCTCCTTGCCCTATTTCAGAGCAAGGATTTGCTGTTTATGATAGTAATGGTTGTAAAATAAATAAATTAGATAGTAAGAATAATCGCTGTTGTTCTTCCTTTACGGGGGAAAATCAAAAAGCTATTTCTGATACAGTTAGTATTAATATTAATAATTCAGCTAAATATGCTCCTAATGAATTAGCTGAATATACTAATTCTCCTAAATTTGAAGATAGACATATAATTAAAGATATTAGTTCTAATTTAGTTAATATTAATAAAAATTATATTATAATAGGAGATAATAAAATAGAATTATCATTTGATACTGATAAAATTATTATAGAAAATATTGAATTAGAAACTTATTATAGTGAGTATTTTAAATGCGATTTACCTGTTATTCCTGATAATGGAAATCTTATAGAAGCTATTGCTTCTTATTGTATGTATAAAATGCTATTAAGAGGATATAAACATCCTGTTCTTACTCTTCAAGGTAATAATCCAGCAATAAATCCTTATGTAAATTGGATTAGTTTAAAGCCTAAAGTTAAAACTTCTATTGTATTAGATAAACAATTAGATATTTCTAATACTAATGCTTGGAGATCATATTTTTATAACTTTACTTTTATGTCTAAAAGCTAATGAATATTACTCCTAAATTAAGTTTAAATAAACACCCTAAAGATTGTGATTCATTATCTTTAGTTAATGCTACTAATGTAAAAGTTACTAACGATTTAACTTTAATTAGTAATGAAGAGGATTTAAAACGAAATGAAATTATATATAATACACTTAATAATAAATTTGGTGGAAGTGGCCATAGTATAATAGGAGCAATACCTTGTAATGATGAAATAATAATATTTGCAAGCGGGCAAGGAACAAGTGTCATCGCTCGTTATAATGAAAAAGAAAACAAATGTAAAATTATATATAATGGAGGTTTATTAAATAATATAAATAAAATTAAAGGCACTTTTACTTATAATGTAAATAACGATTTAATAATAGCAATATCGCTATATAATACTAATACTGATGAGCCTTTACGAGTATTTAATTTAGGAAAATTTAATGATACTAATATAGATAATAATCAATTTAAAGATGAAATTTCTTCAATTATTCCAGAAGTTAAATTGCCTTCTATTGAAAGTCATTATTATGTTAAAGGTTCTTGTTATAAAGGTTGGACATATTTATATATTAGATTTAAAATAAATAAAACTGATTATACACAATGGTATAATTTTGGTTATCCTATATTTGTTGATGATATTTATAGACAACAAATATTTAGATATTGTTTTTATCAATATAGAGTTGGAAGAAATGCTGCTGAATTAGATTTATATAATGTAGATGATTATGATGGTCATAGTGCAGTTCCTATGGACGGATTTGGTACAGGATGCTATGATGGATTTAGTAATAATTCTGAAATATCTAATACTACTTTTGCTATAAATTTAAATTTTAATAATTTTAATAATTTTGACCAATATCAATTAGGTTTTGTTTGTGCAAGTAAAGCTTATACTAAAGCTTTTATTACTAATGATATAAATATATCAAATACTAATTATATATTTAATCCTAAATATTTATCTGAGGGAAGTATTACTGAATTTATTACTGCATATTATAATTATTATAATGTAAAAAATATAATTAATTATAAAAATAGATTATATATATCTAATTATAAAGAACAGACTTTAAATAAAAAAATAGATCAATCTATTATAGATAGTGTTTCTATATCATTAAAAGTAAATACTACTAATTTTGCTTTTTCATCTACAAATAAAGATACTGTAAGTACATTAAAACAAATTGTTACTTTAACTGAAAAACGAAAGGATGTTCGATCTGGTCAAGAACAATTAAAAACTCCTAAACAATATTTTTTAGATATAAATAGTATTTCTGATATTACAAATCAAAGTATTCCTTTTAATAAAATATTAAATGTAGATAATTCTATTGATTTAATAGTAAAAATTACTAAAGAAGGCAATACTACTGAAAAAGTTATAGATATAAATTCTATAACTATAAAGAAAGATCCAAGCGATAGTTCTACTCTTCCTGGATATTGTAAAATAAAAATAGAAGAAGACGTTTATGATTCAATAGAATATTGTTTTAAAACTGATGTAGATAGTAATGGAAATCATACAAATTTTAAAATATTTGATGCTACTAATTATATAATTAGTTTTCAAAAAAAATGTATAGATACTATTAGTTCATTTAATGATAGATTAAAAGAGTCTACATTAATTCCTGGAGAAGTGTATAGTTTTTATATTCATTATATAGATAAATATGGACACGCTACTAATGGATATAGAATAAATAATAAAACATATCTTACTACTAATACTGGAAATGGATATTTTATACCAATTAAAATATATTTGCCTGTTAAAAATTTGACAGAAGGGTATATAGCTGTTAATGAAGAATATACTTTAAAAGAATTTAAAAATGTATTAAATAGTAGTGGAAATTTAAATATATATAATATTAATAAATTTAATAATAAATTAATCAGTTCTGGTTCTTCTGCTTCTAAAAGTGATATAAAAAACTATTTATTATCATTATATGGAGATTTATTTGCAGATAATATTACTAAATATGATGATATAAAAATAGCTAATATATTTAATAGCGGAAATGTAAACGGAGCCACTACTGGTAATTTTGGAGTGTATATTAATGAAAACAACGAAAGATTATTTAAAATACCTGAAGAAGAATATTATTCTACTTATGAAGGAATAGTGAATTATAAATACGGATTGCGAGTTACAGTTAAAATACCAGAAGATTATATAGGTTATTTTATTAGTTATGAAAAATTTGAGTCTACTAAAAAAGTAACAGGTTTTCTTACTAATAAAGATGCGAGAGAAATTAGTGCAATCGAATATAATATTGGGCAAGGAGTTACTTTTAAAAATTATGAAAATAATAAAGTAAGCTCTGATATGTATTTATATAGTAGTACATTTGATATTAAAGATAGTTTATCTACTGATTATAATTTTATAAGAATAAAAGCTAAAAGTACTAAATATTGTAAACATAATAATAGTGGAAATATAACTGTTACTACTGAAGGAAATGATGGATTTATCGCAGAAATAAGTAAATCTGATATTCTTTACAGAAACAGTTCTATAAATTATGCTTATGATTTAAATAAATCTTTAATTAATTATACTGCTATACAAGATAAAATATATCCTATTGACAATTATAAATTAGTAGTAGCTGATTCTGTTAAAGATGACAGAGGAGGATTAAGTACCGCTATTAAGTTAAAAAATATAGAACAATTATTTATTTCTGATGATAAATATAGGGTAAATACATATATTGCAAGTCTTTATAATTATCATAATAAATTATATGTAAATAAAGAAAAAACTCTTATTAGAATAGGTAATATAATTTATGGATCTGGTACTATAAATACTGACATAAACGATGGCTTTAACGGAGTATATACTTATGATGGTGTAATTGTATATAATGGAAATGGGATTACATTTAATTCTGAAAATAATAATTTATATAATACTCGTGGAAAAGTAAGTAAAAGTATTCCTGATAATTCGGATAAAAATATAGGATTATCTGTACTTGATGAAACTTCAGAAAAAGTTTTTCATTTAAATATTCCATTTTTAAATTATATTCAGTTTCCTGTTATAGATACATATTATTACGAAAGTAAATATTTTAATAATAATCCTCAGAATGTTATATTCTCTATAATGAAACCTAATGAGCAAGACGTTGATGCTAAAGGATATTGGCCAGGTTTAATTGTAGAACCAAAAAATTCTATTGATTTATTTAGTAATTCTCAAGGATCTCAAGATGACTTTATTCCTACTGTTTATAACAATTATAGAGATGATATATTAAATATTACTCAATTTGATAAGACTATTAGAAGAAGTAATGTTATTCAAGATGAAAGTGCTGTAAATGCTTGGAGACAATTTCCTACTGAAGGCTATAAAAATATTAATGAGAATAAAGGTATTATTACTAATTTAGTAGGTATTGGTGTTTATTTATTAGCTCACACTGAACATAGTTTATTTATGTTTAATGGTGATGCTACATTACAAACTAAAGACAAAAGTTTACAATTATTACAACCTGATGCTTTTGATACTAATTATGTAGAAGTATTTACTTCTGATTTAGGATTTGGAGGATTACAAGATGATTTAGCTTTTATTGTAGATCAATTTGGTTATATATTTTATAATAATGATTTTACCAGATTTTATAAATTTGATAATGGCCAATTATCTTTAATAGATCAAGATATTTATTTATATTTACAAGATAATAAACCCACTAATGTTAGATTTGGTAATGATAAATTTAATAAACGTTTATTAATTAGTTTAAAGTTATCTAATAATACTACTAAAACTTTAAGTTATAATTATGAATTAGGTAATTTTGTTAGTTTTCACGATTATAATTTTATTCAAGGTTATAATACTAAATCTAAATTATATTTAGTAAGCGGGAATAATTTATATAACAACATATATAATTTTACTGATGCTAAAAGTTATGGTACTTATGAAAGTTTAAGTTTTTCTACTACATATCCATCTTCTATAAGTATTATTCTTAATGAAGATTATGATGCTATAAAATTTTTAGAATTTATTAAATATAATGTTCGTAAAGTAAGTAAATCAAATAGTCTTGTTAGTATATCCCCCGTAAAGGAAGGTATGCAGCCTTATGCTGGAGATATATTAGAAATATTTAGTGAATTTACAAATACTGGAGAAATAGATATTAATATAGATACTACTAATAAATTTAATAGATATTCTAAACCTTGGTTTGAATTAGGTAATTGGAATTTTAATTATTTTAGAAATAAAATTTCTACTTATAATGGTAGCGGTTCTGATAAACTTACTCGTATTTATGGAAATTATATAGTTATTAAATTTACATTTGATAATAAAGATAAAGTTTGTATTGAATTTGAAAATTTAAATGGCAGTGTTTCTAAACAAAGAAAATTATGAGAAAAATAGTTAAACGTGATAATAGAAAAAAAGCTTTTCTTGGTGCTTTAATTGGAGGAGTTGCAAGTATCGCAGGTTCGGCTATTGGTGCAGCTAAAAGACGTAAAGCTGAAAGAGAAAAATTGAAACAGCAACAAATTGAGCAAAATCAAAATGATGCTAAAGCTCAAGCTCAAGCTCTTACTGCTGCTGTTGCCGATCAAGATTATGTAGATGAATATAATAAAAAAGTTACTTTAAAAATGGGAGGAAATAAAAAATTTAATGATAGAATTAAATCTAATAAAATTAAATCTAATCGTATATTTAAATGCGGTGGTCAAAAGAAAGCTAAAATGGGTTCTTTAATTGGGCAAAATGGAGTTGGTGGAGAAATTGGAGATGCTATGTCTGGAATTGGAGGATTGGTTAATTCTTTATTTACTCCAAGTTCTGCTCCTAAACAAGTAAAGAAAGCTGATGGATTTAGTACTACTGGCCCTAAAGTTGAAATAAAAACTCCTAATTATATGAATAATACTAATAATAACGATATTAATAATAATATTAATACTGCTACTAATCCTACTACTCAACAACAAAATAATCAATTTGTCGATCGCTCAAATACTTTACGATGCGGGGGCAAAAAACGTATAAAGCATAAATAAAAACTATTTTTAGGCTGTTATATTGATTGAATATTGAAAATAATATAAATATATCTAAATTGAAATACATTAAATTAAACAGCCTAAAATTTATTTATTAACTATAATATTATATGAAGAAATATATTTTAAATCCTAAAGTTGTTCGTGGAGGAAAAGCTATTCCTCTTGGAAATAACTTTTATTATATGCAAGGCAGAAAGCACGAACAAGGAGGTATTGATTTAGGTGCTGATGATAAGAATGGTCTTGAAGTTGAAGGTGGTGAAGTAGTTCACACTTCTAAAAACTCTATTAAAGTTTTTAGTGCAGTTCCTATGCTTAATGGCAAGAGTCCAGCTGAAAAAATAATTAATGGTGAAAATGCCAATAAAGTATTTAAGGAACAAGAAGAATTTAAAGATAGAAATAATTATAATGATGATGGTAGTAAAAAATATCAAAATGGTGGTAAAAAATTATTGTTTACTTCTTTAAAAACTACTAATGATAGAGGATATGAAGTAAACAATTTAAATTATATTTATAATAAATTAAAATCTTCTGGTTTATATAATGATAAACAAATTGCTGCTATTTTAGCAAATATAGTAGAAGAAAGTGGAGCAAATCCTTATGCCATAAGAACTGATAAAGAAACTGGAAAACAATATAAAGATACAGGTTTATTACAATGGATAGATAGGTATCCAGGAATTGATAAAAAAAGATTAGCTATTGAAGAATTAGATAATCAAATAAATTATATTAACAAAACATTAAGAGATACTACTGATACTGTTAGTTGGACCCATGGAGGAGAAGGATCTGGTTATATGAAAGCTGTAGATGTTTATAATGAATTTGCTAATAGTAATGACTTAGAAAGAATAAATTATGCTTTAACATTAGGATATGTAAGACCTAAAGGAAGAAAAGAAAGTGCTGCTAATAGATATAAAGTAGCACAACAAATATATGATGAAATAAATAATAATAATAAACTAAATAATTATATAGAAAAACAATCTGTTAATACGGATTATAATCCTAATGAAAATCCTATATTAAGAAGTTCATTTTTTGAATTAGGAGGTGATAAAGATAACCCTAATATAAATTATATATATGATAGAATAAATAAAAAAAATACTCCAGATTTTATTAGAATGCGTAATCCTAATAGAAAATTTATTAAAGATTGGCAAAATCCTAATTATATTGCTACTAATAAAGTAGCAATAGGTACTGATGAAAATGGGCAAGTATTTTTATATAATGAAGTACAAGATGATGGAAAAGGAGGATTAATAGATATGACTAATCCTGTAAATAAACAATCTGATTTTGATGGTATGAATAGAGCAATTGAAAGACGAGATACTATTCATATTAATTCAATAGAAGATGGACTTAAATTTAGTAATGAATATAAATCAAAATTTCCAGGATTTAAACGTATGGGTGGACAAACTAAAAAAAACATATTTGTAGAACTTAATGTTGGAGGTAAAAAGAAATTAGTCCCTGCATCTTCCTTTACGGGGGAAAGACAAAAAGCTCTAATGGGAATTAATGAAGATATTGATTATATTAATACTCCTAAATATAAAGGTATAATAGAAGAAGCAAGCATAACTAATCCTCGATTATCTCCTAATAATGTATATAAACAATTAACTAATGCCGCTGGTACAGATGATGCTTTAAAAATTAAAAAATTAAATAATATTCCAAATAATATTAATAATAAATTTAGTCCTGCTGCTGGGCATTTTAATGAAATTACTCTTGGAGATATTATAGGAGGAGTAACTAATACTATTGGATCTATTACTAATTATAATAGCAATAGGCGTACATTAAATAATATGAAATATAGTTCTGCACCTCTTCCTATTCAAGCAAAAAAACTTAAAACTCGATTTAATATTAATCCTCAATTAGATAAAATTAGAGAATATCTAAAAGCTACTAATAGAGATATTGATGCAAATACAGCAAGTTCTCGTGTGGCTCTCGCCCGTAAAGGAATAGCACGCACAAATGCTTTATTACAAACTAATAATCTTTATGCTACTAAAGAAAATGCTGAAACCCAATTATTAAATCAAGATAATATGAATCAACAAAATGTTGCAGCTCGTAATGTTGAAATGTATAATAGGTGGAGAGAAGGTAAAAGTAATTTTGATAATATGTTATTAGAAAAACATGCTGAAAATACTTCTGATTTAATTAGAGGTTTAACTACAACAGTACAAGATATTATTGGTGGAATTGAACAAAGAAAAAATATTAATAATACTTTATCTACAATTGCTGCTGCAAATCCTAATGTAACTGCTGAAATATTAAAAGATTTAGGTGTAGATTTTAGTTATTTGATTAGAAATGGTAAAAGGATTAAAAATAAGAAAAATTAATTTATAATATTATGAAAGGTTTTAATCCTATTATAAGACAACGAGTATCTCCTATTAATTTAGAAACTGTTGCTAATACTTATAGAGAACTTGAACAAGGCCATCAAAAAAGTATGCAACTTGCTTCTCAACTTCAAACTGCAATGGCTCAGCTTCCTCTTAATGAAGCTGAAGATGAATGGAGGCAAAATAAAATTCAACAAATTAGGAATACTCTTGATAATAATTTAAATTATGGAAATGCTGCTGGGGCTTATGATGATTTAGTAAAAGCTCAAGGCGATATTACTTCTGATCCAGGTTTAATAGGTCGTATTAGAGCACAACAAGATTATACTGCATATTTAAATAATATTAATGAGCGACAAGATTTATCTGAATATCATAAAAATTATTATAGAGCAAATACTAAATATAGATATAATGATATTTATAATGATAAAGGACAAGTAATTGGAGGTACTAAATGGGAACCTAATGAAAGACCTGTGTCAAGTATAGATATGAATAAAATATATAATGAAGCTCTTAAATATGTTTCTCCTGATGCTGGAGGATATGAAAATACTACTTTTATAGATATTTCTACAGGTAAAGTATCTAATACTTATACAGAAAATAGTACTATGGCAAGATATAATTCAATAACTGGAAAATATGAGATTCTTCCTCCAGAAAAAATTAGAGCTGCTGTAGATGCTGCAATTAAAGCAAATCCTGCAATTAGAGCAAGTTTAGAACAGGATTATAAAATTGATAAATGGTATCATAGTCAAAATCCTAATATTGCAAATGATGTAATTGATCCAAAAGGATATACTAAATCTTTTGATCAATATGTAAATGATAAAATAGATCCATTTATTAGAGCTAAACAATATAGACGAATATATACTTCTACCGCTTATAATGATTCTATGATAAATGAAATCGCTAAAGCTAAAGTAACAGCTAAAGCAAATAATAGTGGAAATAATCAACAAATAAATAATTTTTTAGCTAATACTATTGTTGAAAAGGGCCCAAGAGCTCAAGTTAAAATCGACCCCGGATTAGAAGTTTTAACTGGAGTTAGAACTATTGGAAGTACTTATACTGAAAAATTAAATGAAAAATATCCTAATATAAATATTCCAGAATTTAATTTATATACTACTCCAGATGCTTTAAGTACTTGGGCAAAAAATAATAATATTTCTGGTGAAGTAGCCATAGATATTATGAGAGAATTTGATAATTTTAAAAGAGCTACTTTACCATATAGAGCTACTATTAATAATGTTATTGGAGATGTAAATGACCCAAATAAAATAAGTGCTTTTAATTTTATATCGCAAGTAAATAGTGGAATTATTGATGATATATCACCAGATGATACTGATACTATGAAAGAATGGAAACAAAGTTTTGCTAATATTACTGATAGATTATTCGGAGATAATTCTGCCGGCATAGCTATAACATTAAAAAATCAAAGAGATTTAGATACTTTTAAACGAAATATTGGAGATTTATGGGATACTTATGAAATTAAACAATATAATACTGAAAATGGAGATATAAGATTAGTTCTTTCTTCAGATCATAAAGATGGAACTTATAAATTTGTTCAAGCTGCAAAAGCTACAAATTTAGATAGTAGAGTTTTTGGAGGAGGATTAAGAAGAGAAAAATATACTTCAATTAGACGAGTAGACGAAAATGGAAATATTGTCCCTCTTGAAGTTCATTTTAATAATCCAAATAGAGAATTACTTATATCTCAAGCTGATTATCTTTATACTGATATAATAAAACAAGCTAATAAATTACAAGAAGATATTCTTCCAGTTGGTGATGAAGTTGTTGTTGATACTTCAGTTTCTTCTCATACAAATCCTGAACATTATATGAGAGATCAATTATATCAAACTATTAGTAATCCTGCTGATGCTAAACTTGAAAAAGATCGTAGAGACGATATTGTAAAAAGATATACTAATATATTTAAAGCTAATCCTCAACTTATGATTTCAGGTGATTATTTAGTAGTTGATAAAAATGGAACATTAAGAGATATGACTTCTGACGAAATAGAAGATGCTCGTATTAAAATTCCAACTTATAATGATAGTAATATAAAGCATCAATTAACATATGTTCCTACTATGGGATGGAAAATTAAAACTACTGTTACAGATGACAGTGATGTTAAAGAATATATATTAAAAGAAGGACTAAATGATCCATCTATTGATGCTGTTAATAATAGTATAAGCACTCAAGCAAAATTATTATTAGATAATGTTACATATGCTTATCAAGCGTTTTCTTATGATACTCCATATAGTACAGATATTGTTGTTAAAGATAAACATACCGGTAAATTTATATTACAAGATGAAGATTTAAGAACTATAAAAGAAGATATTTCTCTTCAAGATGTTGAAAAACTTGCATTGTGGAGTGTTGTAGAAAATAAAGTACGCAATGGTGAATATACAGAAAATGATAAAGAAGCAATAGGTCAGGCTTATTACAATTCTCTTATAATTAAAGGTTTTGATCCAGAAACAGCAATGATATTTACTAATGAGTATATAGAAAAATTATGAAACTTACACGTGAAGAAATGAATAGAATAATGAAAGGAGAGGGTAATAAACCTTCTCCTTTTTCTGGTTTCGGAAATACTGATAATAAACCTTCTCCTTTTCAAGATCCTTATGGTTTTTCAGCTGTTAATAAACAAATTGAGAATCTCCCTCGATTTTCTGTTAGTAAAGAAGATTATGAAAATTTTGCTGATTATGATGTTTATTTAAATGCTTATACTACAAGAGAAGAAGCTGAAAAACAAAGAGCTAAAAATCAAAGTTGGATTGAACAAACAGGTCGCGCTGTTACACAAGCTGTTGCAAACGAATTTATTCTTGGAACGCTTTCTGGATTTTCTAATATGTATGATGCTGTTTATAATCTTATAGCTAATGACGGTTATAATGATTATACTAATGCAGTAAGTACAGCACTTGAAAAAGCTCAAGATTCTATTAGAGAACGATTTGCTATATATCAAGAAAATCCAGGAAAATCATTTGATATTGGAGATTTTGGATGGTGGGCTAATAATGCTATTACTGTTGCATCTACACTATCTATGCTTATTCCATCTACGGGTATCATGAAAGGAATTAAAGCTCTTGGAAAAATAGGTAAAGGAGCCAAAACTGTTGAAAACTTATATAATAAAGGAATTTATGGTATAAGTAAAATTGCAGAAAAAAGTCATTTAACGTCTAATCCTGCAAGAACTGCTAAAAGTATAAATACTACTTTAGATCTTGGCGCAACAGCTGTATTAAGTAGAACTATGGAAAATTATATGGAAGCTCGTGAAGTTTATAAAGATATTTATGATACTTCCATAGAAAGATTACAAAATTTTAATGATATACAAAGAGAAGAATTTTTTAAAAATAATCCTGAATTTGTAGGTTTAAATGATGAAGAAATAGCTAAAAAAATTGCAAGCGATTCTGCTGGAGAAACATTTTTTAATGACTATGCTATGGTATTAATGGATTTTGTTCAATTTAAAGCTATTAGTAGTCTATGGAAAGGAGCTTTTAAACTTAAATCCACAGCTAAATTAAAATATATAAATAAACAAGCTGCTAACAAATTAAATGCCGATGCAGCTAATATAGATATTGAACAACAATCTTTAATTAAAAGATTATTACAAAGTAATTCTACTTTTCTTGCAGAAAATTTATCTGAAAGTTTTGAAGAAGGCTATCAAGGTGTTCAAACTGAAAAAGGAAAAGAAGTTGCAGAACTTATATTTGATCCTACTTATAGACCAAGAGATTTAAGTTCTTATTTATCTGATCCTAAAATATGGGAACAAGCTGTTTGGGGTTATCTTGGAGGGGTAGGTTTTCAAGCTGCTGGTAGAGGTTTAGGGAATCTTCAAAATAAAATTCAGGGAAAAATTAATAAAAAACGCATGTCCCCTGAAGATTATAATCGTAGTCAATTAACTTTTGAAAAGATTAGAGAAGCTGAAATTCTTGGTCGTAGGGCTAAAATTAATGATTATCTCGAACAATTATCTTTACTCGATGAAGGAAAAAATCCATTTAAGCCTATTACGGAAAATGGAACTATTTCTGATTATGAAAATATAACTCAAGATGAAGTTGATATTGTATATGATAGATTAGCTAATGAATTTGTAATAGATATGGTATTAAATGCAGCTGACGCAGGAAATATAGAATTATTACAAGAATATATTACTAATCCTGAATTTAATAAGTTTTTTGATGCAGCTAATATAAGTATTGCTAAAAATAAAACTAATTTTACTCAAGAGTTAGTTAATAGAATGAACAATACTATTGAATTATATCAAAATGAAATATATAAAGGAATTCATTCTATTGATGGAGATAACGATCAAATAATTAGAAATATTGCAAGAGAAAATGTTAAAAAATATTTTAATTTAGATTTAATTAATCAAGCTATTAATAGAATAGATACAGATATTACTAAATTAGATCCTAATGGAGAATTTAATAGATATGAAGCTATTGATGAATATCAATTTGGAATACAACAATTAGTTGAAATTAATAAACGTATTGATGATATATATAAACTTAAAGATACTGATGATATTGTAAAGAATCAATTAATAAAAGAATTAAAAGAAAAGAAACAAAATATTGTTGATAGATTAAATAAAAATACTATTGTTGCAGAATTAAAAACTAAAGACTCTGGAAATATTATTATAAATGCTGATGAAAATTGGTTATTAAATAATGTAGATAATGATTATTATAATAACGATTTTTCAAATGTGCCTGACGCTATTTCTAAATTTATAGGAAATAAAACAGTTTTATTGTATCAAACTGATGATATTCGTGATTCTATTCCTACTACTAAACAACAATTACAAGATAGATATAATCAAATTAATAGAGTAGTAGATCAAACTGTTTCTAAAGCACTCAATGATGCTTTTACTAATATAGGACATTATATAGAAACTTCAGTCGATCCAACTAAAGCGTTTAATGATGTTCTTGCTAAAAAAGTTCCAGAATTAGAAAAAGATATTGAAATTTTAAATCTTGGAGCAAGTAATGATCTTGAATATTATTATTTACTCAAAGAAGTAAGAGATGAAGCTATTAACAAAATAGAATCTATAAAAAATAATAATAATGACAATGAAACTGTTAATAAAGAACGAGAAGAAATATTAGAAAAACATCCTATTCCAACTGAAAAAGAAATTATTGATAATAATAATGAAACTACTAAAATTATTAATGATGTACAAAAAGCCACAGGTGAGCCTTCCTCTACGGGGGAACAGGTAAAAGCTCCAACCGAAAGTACTAATCCTATTATTCCTGATTTAATTGAAGATAGAACAGTAGTAGGTTTTGAGGAAGAACAAAATCCAGCTGAAGCATTAGCTTTACAAGATGCTATTAGAATTAGAGAAGCCATAAATATTCCAAGTAATGATGAATTAGGAGAAACTGATGTTACATCAAGTGCTTCTTTGTTTGCTCTTCAGATGTATAGAAATAATAAAGATTTATATAAAGGACTTGATGGAGAAAATTTTAATAACGATAACGTTAAAACTCTTCTTTCTCAAATAGAAGATAAACTTGAGTTAGAAGGTTATAATAAAGATCTTATTAAAAGTGGAGCTATTAAAGGTTTAAAAATAGCTATAAAACACATTAATAATAGATTACATGCTAAAGGACTTCCTAATCTTGCAGCTCAAATAATTGATAACATTGATGTTACTAAAAACGCTATTAGTTCAGCTATTCCTACATCTAAACTTAATGATACTATTGATAAATTTTTAGATGAATATATAAAATCTGTAAATATTAAGCCAAATAAAAATGGTAGCACTCTTATAGATATTGTTCAATTATTTGATTATTTAATTAATAATAAAGATATTGGTTATGAACAAGCAAAATTAATTTATATTAATATGTATGATTATATAATTAATCATACTTCTAATAAAGAATATAATAAATATATATTTAAAAATATTAGATTAGTAAAAGATAATTATATTACTAATAAATCTTTCACTAATGCTTTAGAAAGAGCTAATTATTTTTTACAACAAGTGCAATATGCAAAAAGAGAATATGAAATTGTTAATCAAAGATTAAGAACAGCTGTTGCTAATAAAGTAAAAACAGATAGTAGAGCAAGAGAAATATATTATAATCTTAAACCTGGAGATAAATTAGATATTGAACGTAACGGTAAATTATTGTTCTTTAAAAAGGATGGCGTTGAAATTGGATATTCTATTATTCCTACTACAAGTTCTGATGGTAATACAGTATATATGCCTAAAGAAAAAGGTTTTAGATATAATATTACTAAAGGCGGCTCTACTTATAGTAGTCCTTATTTTGATGAATTATTTACTAAATTAATAGAACAATCTGAAGATGTTCAAGATTTACTTAATATATTAAGTATTTACGAATCTAATATTGAAGTTGGCGCTATAATTAATGAAAGTCTTTCTGAACAAGAAACAGATGATATTTATAACTCTATTTCTGAACAATCTAAAAAGCCTTTTGAATTTGTTAATAGTAAAGGTACTCCTGTAAGTAATATAGATGGAGCTAAAATTATTGTAAATCATCCTATAATTAAAAAATTAATAGATGATGGATATATAGGAGTCGATACTTATAAAGTTGTTGATGCTGCTAAAATTATTGCTAATGAAATATTATCTGTTCTTAATTATGATAGCATAAATATTAGTCCTGAATTAAAGATTAGAAGTTATAGAAGATGGTTATCTTCTATGTATGTTAATTTACAACAAACTAAAGATATTGCAGATAATGCATTAAATTATAAAATAACTGTAGAAGATACTGTTACAGGAGTTCCTATTACTTCTCAGCAATCTTTGCCTATTAATTCTCCTGCTTTAAAATTTACTTATGAGAATAATCCTGTAATAGCTGTTATGAATAGTGGTACTGTTAATATTGAAGGATCTAAAACTACTTATCCATCAAGAGGTATGACTATAAAAACTATGGGATTATTAATTCAAGATAATGATGGAAGTCCAGCTTATGCTTTATTTACTGAAGAAAATAAAGTAGATAAGTCTAATCAAATATATAATGATCTTAAAGAAGAACTTAAAAATATTATTAAAGAAAGATTATCTGGAGGTAATTTTGATGAATTTACAGATAAATTAGCTTCTTTATTTGGAGGAAATAATAGAGGATTTAATAATTTATTTAAAGGCTATAGCGTAGCTTCTATTGGAGATATTACGGCTTTAGCTTTTAAAGGAAGAAAGGATAATTATACATTAGTTGCTTATAGATATAAAAAAGACAATAATGAAGAGAGTACTGCTATTAGATATTATAAGAACGGGAATAGTTCTTCTCCTGGTAAGATTATATCTAAAGTGGAGGGAAATGAAAGAATTATTGATGATATTGTTGAGGAAATATTAAGTAACACTCAATATTTTAAAAGTTTTGTTGCTATAAGAAATCAAGATGTTATTAATGGTAAAATTAATAAATATCTTTCTAAAAGAAATGGTAAGTTAGTTCTTACTCTTAACGGAAAAGAATTTGTTTATAATAATTTTACTGAATTTATACTTAAAAATAATGCGTTTAATACTAATCAAGATGTTGATAAATTTGGTCATTATTTTGAAGTAAATAAAAAAGGATTTTTTATTGAAGCTCAAAAGAGCACGCCCGTAAAGGAAGAACAGCAAGATAGATTATTTACTCTTGATGATATTTTTGATGGCGATAGTTCTAAAACTGTTTATTCTGGAAGATCTATTGCAGAAAAAGTAGGAATTGATGAAAGTATTATTAATATTGCAGAAGATTTAGATTTGCTCCCAAAAGAAGTTAGATATAGTAAAAGAAATACTAAAGCTAAAGCACAAACTAATAAAAATAGTATTCTTTTATTTAAACATTTTGTTACTGCTGTAAATAAAGATAAATATGAAGCTATGCGTATTCTTATTCACGAAAGACTTCATCAAATTCTTAATGAACAAGTTGGAAATCGTAAACAAGAATATGTTAATGAAATATTAGATATTTATAATGAAGCCAAATTAGCTATTAAATCTAATCCTGATAAATATGGTCATTTAATTTCAGCTTTTGATACAATTTTAAATCCTGATACTTATTTTAATTATCTTGATAAATCTGCTCAAGAATATTGGAATAGTAGAAGTAAAGAAGAAAGAGATTCTTTATTTGCAGAAGAATTTCTTGTTGAAAGTCTTACTCAGCGTTCTCTTATTGATGCTTTAAATGAAATTAAAAGTACTTCTGATAAAGCTATTATTGATAAACAAACTCCAAAAACTCTTTGGCAGCGTATTATAGATGCTTTAATAAAAATATTTGGTATAAAATTTGATAATATAGAAAATAATACTATATTAGCACGTGAATATAATTTATTTGGAAATTTATTTAATGACACTATTGCTGAAATTCAAACTGTTGAACAACAAAAAGACACTACTATTGAAACTAAAGAAGAATCTGCTGATATTATAACTAAAAATCAATTAGAAGATATTGAAACTGATACTTTTAGTGAATTTGAAGATGATGTTTTTGCTGTTACTGATAAACTTATTGAAAGTAATGAAAATATAACGGCATCGGTAAATGAATATTTGAATAATTATAATGAGCAAGATAAGCCGTTAATGGCTCGTTTTGTTAAAAATGGCTGGATGAAAATAGTTTGCTGATGATCTGTATATAAATAAATTTTAATTATAGGAAACGGGCTAAAAACGGCTCGTTTCCTATAATAATTTTCTGAACATATAAGGTTAAAATCTTAATGTTTATTCTGGTGAAACTAATAAACTTAAAATTATGCCGTGTACAATTAAAGGACTTAATTTAAATCCTAAAGAACTTGCTATCGTAGAAGGTGTAGCAAATGGTAATGACAAGAAAGCTGCTATTATAGCTGCTTATTTGAAAGAAGATGCTAATTTTATTGAATTTGCATCAAAAGATTCTAAATGGAGAGGTAGTATTGAAAATACTCCTCATAATACTTGTGTACGATTACTTAATGAATATTATAAAAAACAACATCCAAGTGTTGTTAATTTTCGTCGTAGTCGTATAGGTACAGAATTAAACGGTTTTAGTTCTGTTCATGCTAAATATATAGCTTATCGGCATACTGCTGGTATAATATCTGCTTTATATTACGATTTAGCAAAAAATAAAGATGTTAATCGTAAAGATAGGGCAGATATTTTGCGTAGATGTAGTACTACTATTCGTTCTAAATTTGTTACAGAATATATTAATCCTTTGATTAATTCTGATGAATTTAAGAATAATTCTACAGGTAAAAAATATATTGAAAAAATTAATGATCTTCGTAGAAAAGCTAATCAATATAAGGCTATTAAAGATAAAGAAAATTTTGAAAATACTATTAAAGAATTATATACTATTTATGGCAATATTGCAGCTAAATATGGAGATATTAAAACTAAAAATTATGGAAATCTTGTAAATAAATTACTTGAAAATAAAGAAGCTTTTTATGAAGAAGTAATTAATAATAGTAGTATTACATTTTTAACTAAAACATTTAAGAATGTATCTGATATTATTAATGCAGAAAAAGCTAATAATGAAGAAGATATTAATTTTGTTGATGAAGAAAATGATGGTATTGATGAAATGATGAAATCTCATATTGAAGATTTAACTTCAAGAGGTAGTTATTTAAATACTGTTTCTCAAAGACTTAAATTATATTTTGAAACTATTCCTAATTTAGAAAGTGCTGAGTCTAAAACTTTAGATCTTAATAATGAATTAGGAGTAGAAATTCCTATTGGATATAATAAAGCTATATCTGCAATATATAGTTTTTGCACTTTTACTTCTCCTAAATCTTTAATTGAAGAAATTAAAAATGTTGCTAACAATATTTCTCATTATGCGGGTTTAATTAAACTTGCTGAAGATATGGAGAACGATATAGTATTTAGAAATTATGTATTTGGGCAATTAGCTAATCCTAAAGTTAATAAAACTATTATTAGTATTTCTGAATCTGGTATTGAATTTAGTAATAGTAATGCAACTGCTGATCCTATTACTGCTATATTTTATCAATATTATAATGCTATAAAAGGTACTATTCGTACTAATTATCCTGCTCAAGATTTAGAAAATATTCAAGAATTATATGATTATATTAATTTAGCTAAAAAAGAAGAAACTGGAAGTAATGCTCAAAATGATATTTTATTAAATCTTCATAATAAGTTTTTAAATATTTATCTTAAATATTTTCCTAATGCAGAAGTTTCTGCTATAGATAAATATATTAATGATGGAAATAAAATAGATAATTATACAAAATTTATTAGTATATTTGATGGTTTCTTAAATGAAGCTAAAAAATCTAAAGATAAATATGAACAAGAAATTTTAAGAAATAATAAAAATTTAGCTGATTATTATAGAAAAAAATATGCTATTGAAGCTGGAATAGGTTTTGATGAAGAACGACCGGTTTTTAAGATAGATGACACTATATTTGGCGATGCGTTTATTAATTCATTATATAGTATAAGTAATTCATTAGTTAAATATAGTGTTGTAAAAGTTGATTTGAATAGTAGAAACGCTGATGGAAATTTAGGCGCAGATTTTATTGGAAATAGTTGGATTACTAATTTATTTAAACAAATCAATTTTTCTACTGAAGAAGATCTTAATGCTGGTCTTAATAAATTAAGAGAATTTGTTTCATTAAGTGATCAATATAAATATAATCCTATACTTTTTGATCAATATGATGAACGAGGTAGAAAAATTAGTAGGGGATTATTTGATATTAATGAACAAGGAGAAACGTTTGTTAATACTTATGCAAGACAATTATTAGATTATACATTATTTAATGGTATTAAAGATTATGTAACTGATAAGTCTGCATTATATTCTACAATGTCTAAAACAGACTATCTTATAAGCCAACTTATTTCTTATACTACTGATGATAAAATTGCTGATATTAATAAAGGATGGTATTTTATGAGAACTCCATCTGACGCTCCAAAGAATTTTATTATAAAAGCTCCTAAACATAGTATTTCTGGTTTATTTAATGAAAAATCTGTTAATAAAAAACATCCTATTTTTAGAATATTTTATAATTATGTTCTTGGAGAATTAGAACAAGGTTTTAAACAACTTACTAAAGTTGGCACTATTGATAATAATGGTATATTTACTCCTAAAGATAATACAGATGGTTTGTTTGAATATTATCATTATAGAGGAAGTATTATTAAAAATAGAAAATTAACCGGTAATGTTTTTCAATTTAATAGATTATTCCCTGTAAATGGATTTAATCCAGCTGAAATATTAAGTAATGAAGAAGCTGGAGTGCCTTTCCTTTACGGGGGAAAATTCATGAATACTATTTATTCTCCTGATGGCGCTAATGGTTATACTTTAAATCTGGATGATGGTTCTAAACAAACTATTGAAAATATTGTTGAAGAATGGCTTATTAATTATAGTAAAGAAATAGAAAAAAGAATTAGTCAATATACAGAAGCTATTGGAGATAGATATAATATAGATCAAATAAAAGAATTTGCTATAAATTATACTATTAATACAATAGCTTTTGATGATATATTTGAAGGTGATAGTAAATTTTATAAAAGTTATCAAGATTTTCTTAAACGAGCTAAAGAAGTTCAAGCTCAAGGAAAAGCATATACTGGATATGATCTTTTAGATGATTATAATGGTGGATTAAAAACAATAGATCAATTGTCCATCCCCCGTAAAGGAATAAGCACTGATAATATTACTATTCCTATTAGAAATGGATTTAAAGCTATTACGATTAATAATACTGTTAGAGGCTCTAATAGATATGTAGCTATTAAAAAAGAACTTATTAACATATTTGAAAAAGAATATGGAAATAAAGAATTAACTGATAAAGAAAGAAAGAATATTGAAGATAGAGCTGAATTTATAGCACGAGGATATAAAGAAGGTATTATTACTAATGATGCTCAATCTTATATAACATTTGAAGAATTTATTAGACGTAGAGTTGCTGACGGCACTTATTATGAATATGCCGATTTAATTACTCAATTATTAGATCCAAATATAGATGTAAAAGATATTGATTTGGATAGAATTAATGCTAAAATTCAAGTACAGAAAAACTTTTATTTTGATCATGCTTATGATGCTACTACTGAAACTTATTATCCTCGACAAATTAAAAATGCCGAATTTGTATTAATTCCTAAACTTTTACCTAAAGATAGTAGTTTGTATCAATTATATGAATTAATGACTGAATATGGTATTGATCAAGTAAATACTAAAGAAACTGATAAAGCTGCTAAAAAAGATGTATTAACATTTTGGGATAATGAGGGTAATGTAACAGAGGATAATTTAACAGTTTTTAAAGATAAACTTAATGAAGGCAATGTAATAGGAACATATTATTATAGATATTTATATAAACAACAAGATGTTCCTCAACATATGGTAGATGCAAGTAATAAAGTTGCAGTTCAATTATTTAAAAAGATTATAGATAATACTACTGAAGAAACTGCTAAATATGTTAATACTTTATTCAAGGCATATTGTAAAAATATTGAAGATAGTTTTAATGAATTACTTAATAATTTAGACTTGAAAGTTGATAAAAATAGAAATATTGTAAATAAGAATAATTCTGGAGATTTAATTGATTTTAATTCTTTTTATAAAAGAGCACAAGAAGAAGCTAAACGATTAAATTTAGATAGTAATTTTTTAGATTATATAACACCTGATCCCGTTACGCATATTCCACGTATGCCTAATTTTATGAATTATGCCTCTATTAAATTACAAAATATCGCTCAATCTATATTTAATAATTCTATTACAAAACAAAAATTACCTGGATGGCATGCTGCGCAAATTACTAATGTTGGATTTAGTAAAAAATTAGAATATCATCCTACTGTATATAATGAAGTAGAAAATCCTTATAAAAATGTTAAAATAGAATTAACTTATACTCCAGATACAGCTGATGCAAATGGAATGGGTGCTGTATTTATAGGTCGTGATGAAAACGGTAATGCTATTGGAGAATTTTATATAGATGCTTATTATGATTTTAATACTAAATCTGCTAAATCTTGGAGAAAAAAAGATTTAGATGAAAATAAAGTTTCTCTTGCTTCTATTGGACAGGGAGTTACTATTGACGAAGAATTTAGAGGCAAAGGTTATGGTAAAGCGTTTTATTATCAAATAGCTGTTGAATTAGGAAAACAAGGTAAAACTTTAGTAAGCGCAAGTAATTCAAGTAGAACAGAAGACGCTAATAGAGTTTGGAAATCTTTAGTAAAAGACGGTTATGCTAAAAAAGTTAACGATCATTATGAATTTATAAATAATAAAATACTTTCTGTTAAACAAGAAGCTTATATAGAAGTTATGCTTCCTCGTTGGAGTAAATTACTTCCTAAAAATCTTACTAAAGAGCAATTAGATCATATAAGTAAAGAAGGACTTGATTTACATTTAGGCTATCGTATGCCTACTGAGGGCAAACAATCTATTGCTATACTTAAAGTAGTTGGGTTTCTTGATGATTCTCAAGGTTCTACTATTGTTGTTCCAGACGAATGGGTTCCACAAACAGGTTCTGATTTTGATGTAGATAGTGTTTATGGCATTTGTTATGAAATGTATTTTGATCCAGAGGATGCTTTAATTCATAAAATAGAATATAATGATGGTAATACCGATGAAGATATTAAATATAGATATAAAATTTATAAGGCTATAAAAAATCCTAATATTAGTTTAAAACGATTTAAAAAGTTAAGTATTGAAGATCAAAATACTCGTGAAGCAAGAAATAATTTAATTTTAGATTGTATTATTAATATTTTTAAATCTCAAAGCGCTAAAGAAGAAAATTATTCTCAAAGTAATTTTAGAGCTTTAGAAGATGCTAAAAATAATATTGATAAACTTCATGAACATTATGAAGAACTTATAGAAAGTTCAGATGCTGTTATTAATCGTTCTACATATAATTTATTTGACCAATTAGATTCTATGGAGAACGCTATGTCTGGTGCTCGCCTTAAAGCCGCATCTGTAAATAGAGATACATTTGTAAGTATATGTAATTATGCTAAAACTAAATTATCTAAAAATCATATTATTACTATAAAATATCCTAATAATGAAATTTATAATTTTGATGAAATTAAAAAAGCTTGGCCTAATGCTAAATTAAGTGAAGATAATAAATATATAATTGTTGAACACGATAGTATAGGAAATACTGTTAATAATAAAAATATTGTAGGTCAATTACTTACAACATACGGTTCTCAAACTACTGCACATATTCTTGATGCTATTAAATCTGGTACTGTATATAATGAAAATGAATATACATTTGGTGTATTTAAAACTTTGTTAGATATAGGTTCTGATTATATTACCGCTATTGCATTTTTACAGCAACCTGCTGTAACAGAAATTGTTAATGCTTATTTTAAAACTAATTCTATATTTACTAATATAGGAAATAAAAGTCCTATAAAAGTTGCTATTACAGAACTTGCTAAAAAATATAATATAAAAGTAGATGGTAAAGAGATTGCTGATTTTACTTCTACTAATGATATACTTGGTGAATTAACTAAATTATATGGAAAAGAATTTAAAAATAGATTTGGTATTGATTTAAATATTGATTATTTACATTTAACAAATAATGTAAACGTAAATTTAAGCCAAGAAGATTTATTAAATAGATTTTCTGTAAAAGATGATTTTCTATTTGATTTATATATTATTATTCAATTTAATAAATTAAAAATTACTTCTAATAATATTGAAAAAATTCTTCAAGTTACTAAACCAGATAAATTTGGAGCAAAACAAACTATTAGAAGTACTCGTCGTATACTACAAGATGCTAAAAAATATACTTCCAATAGAGATTTAGTAGGTTCTACTTTATATGTAAAAGATAAAACTTTTGTTGATGCTTTATATCCTAATATTATTGATGAAAATATAAATATTGAAAATAGTGTTTATCCATATTTAGCTGCATTTATGCAATATGCGACTATTCCATCTATTAAAATAAATAGTCAATTATTTACTATGGAACGTGAAGACGTTGCACAAATAATTGATAATATTGAACAAAAATTAAATGTTAAATTAAATGATGAACAATATATTGATTTAATTCAATATATGGTTTCTTATCTTTATAAACTTACTCCAATTCTTACTACTCCAATTACACTTAATAAGATGGGTAAGTTTATAACTGATACTAAATATGGAGAAGAGTTAGCTAATGAAAATATTGATTATTGGAAAAGCGAAGAAGCAAGAATAAATGGTTTTACTTATTATGAAACTACTAAATTTGATACAGTAGATATAAATAATCCTACTCAAGAAGAAATAAATAATTTTGCTAAACTTACTCCTGTTCAAAAAGTTTTATATATTAAAGAACATTTTTCAGAAGATCCTGGAATATTTAAATATATTGATGTAAATACTTATAATCAACGTAATGTTAGAGAAAAAGGATATACAGGACAAAGTTTATATTTTCACGATAATATAGAAAATATTGAAGATATTCTTATTCAATCTAAATTAGATTCTTTTAATAAACATCCATATATTAAATTAGCAATGCTTGATATAGTTAAATATGCTTTTATAGTAGATGGATTTAGATTTAAAAGAAATTCTATTACAAAACTTGTTGTTAATGAATTTTTATTAAAGCCTATTCAATATAATGGTACTAATATTGTTCCTACTATAATAGATAATTTTGCTACTTTATTTAATGTTAATGATTTTGATTCTAAAGGCACTGATATTTATAATATGACTGAACGATTTGTTAGAAGTCATAGTGGTATTATTAAAAATGTATTTTTAAGTAAAAAAGATAATAGATTTAATAAATTCTTTAAATCTGATAATATTGTTCAAATTCCTTATACTAAAGATGGAATAAGTTTTATTGAATATACAGGAATTGGTAAATGGGTTGAAGAAGATACTACAGGTGAGTCTTCCTTTACGGGGGATATACAACCAGGATTTATTTCTTCTGATAGTCTTTCTTATATTCGTATAACTCGTAATATTAATAAAAAATCTGTTACTACTTTATATAAAGTAATAATTAAAGATAAAGGATTATATTTAGCACCTCTTAATTTATTAGATAGTAATGAAACTAATGAATATAGTATAAATCCTAATAATAATAAATTTAAAAGATTAGAATATTATCTTGGAATTATTGATGCTGCTGCTTCTACTGAATCTGATGTAAATATAATTATTTCTCAAGAAGATGGGCCCGCGAGTGCTGAAAATAAAACTAAATATACTATTAAAAGATTTATTCAACCTAAAATAAATGATGTATTAAATAATAGAAATTATTTTACTGGAAACTTAAGTAATACTGATCCTAATGGATTTATTAATAAACTTATAAATAAATTTAAAGAAAATCCAGATAAAGCATTAATAGCTGATAATAACAAAATTATTAATTTTGCTTTACCTAATATTGGTAGTGCTACTATACAAACTATTAATGGAGAAGATTATTATATTAAAAAAGTTAAACCAAGTAATAATTTAAAATTATATTTTAAAACTAAACAAGATAAATATTATAATAAACTTAATGAACAAGAAAAAAATATAGCTGATACTGTTGGTCAATATTCATTAATAGTTCCTAATATTTACGAAGTTTCTCAATACTTTTCCCCCGTAGAGGAAAACATCGAGGACATAGCTCCATTTGCTATTACTGATATTATAGGCGATAGTTATGAAACTATTGATTCTTCTAAATTAACTACTGTTGAAGAAATATCTCTTAAAATTATTAATGACATTAATCGGCAAGGTATTAATGGTAATGAAGTTGCAGAAAAAGTTGCTGAATTATTAAAAGAAAGTGATATTGATAGATATTCCGCTGTTTCTATAAAAAATCATACAAGAGAAATATATTCTCGTGCTGCTGGATTTTATAAAACAGTTTCTAATATGCTTAACAAAGAAATTAATAATTTTATTCAAGATGAAAATGGTGAATGGTTATCAATTGATAACCCTAAAGTTATTGATATTATAAAAGATAAACCTGGAGAATTAGATAAATATGTTAGAACACTTCTTAATGCTCGTTCTTTTGGTACTTCTTTAAGCGGATTATTTGAATTTGATATTGCAAGTGTAGATAAAGTTATTTCAGATCAAATTCAATCTATTAGAAATTCTATTAATAATATTCGTAATAATCCTAAAATTGTTTCAGCAATGAAACTTATTATGGATAATTATTTTGGAAAAGAAGTTTCTACTAATCCTTTAATTCGTAATAATATAATTAGTATTCGTACTCAATATTCCGATGCTGATATTTTTGATAGTTTATTTAGTTCTGTTTCTGAATTAAGTAATAGTGAAGTTCAAGTTATTGTTAAATTTATTGGTGGTATTATTAATGGTGCTAATTTAGTAGATGCACCTAAAGCTCGTCAGGAATTTTTAAGAAAGTATGATGAAATAATGAAAATGCCTGGTAAATTTGTATGGGGCGATATTGTTAAGAATGGTAAATTTATTACTCTTTATACTCAGAAATTTATTACTGACAGAGATCAATTAAGAGATGCTGTTAGAGAAGCTAAAGACAAATATGGTAGATTTAGTATAGAATACTATAAAGCACGTCTTAATAGAGATAAATGGTATGCTGATAACGTTAATATGGAGGTTGTTCCAGAATATTATATTGCTAAAAATAAATTAGATGAAAGTATTTTAAAAATTGCTCCAGAATTATTTGTTAGATATAAAGAAATAATGACTACTATTTATGAAATGACTCCTGGAGAAGATAGTGAATTAAGTATTGAACAACAACAAGAAAAAATTGCTCTTATTAATGAAATTAATTTTATGACTTCTTCATTAAATAAAGATTATAGTCCTAAATCTGATGAAGAAATCTTTAAAGCAAATGCGCTAAAAGATTATATTGATAAAATTAAAAAGCTTAATGGTGAATATTTTGAATATTCTCCTATTGCTGGATTTGATGAAGACTTAAAATATTATCTTGATATTATTAAGAAATATGATGAAAATAATCCTAATGAAGTTCTTGAAGAAAAACTTAAAGATGAAAATTATAGAAATGCCTTTAATTGGATTAATTTAAATGCTCGTAAAACTATTAATAAAGAACTTAAAGATAAAATTGATTGGGCATTTAAACAATTTAAAGACAATGCTGATAGACAAAGTGAAATTGCTACTATTCTTGATAGTCATCCTGAATATAAAGATAAATTAGGAATTATTGATGGTAGAAAGTTTACTAAAGAACAAAAGCAAATTATTAAAGATGCTGCTCTTAAAAAATATGGTTATGATTATGAGTCTTCTTTAAGTAATGAAACTCTTATAAAAGAAATTCCAGCTAATCTTCCTATATTAAGTTCAAGATTTTATACTGAAATTAGAAGTAATGATGAAGGAAAACGTAGTCCTGAAAGAATTGAAACTATTAGTAAGATAAATGATATTTTACAACACGCTGTTGATAGAAACGGAGAAATAAGTACTAAATTATTATTTAATCTTCCTAAAGAACGTATAGAAGAATTAGCTAATTTATATGATGTTCTTCGAGATATTAGAAAAAATAGACCTGACTATGATTCTCTTGCCGAAAGATTTAAAGATAGAGTAAATTTTAGAGTAAATAGAAAAGCCTTTAATAGAGAACTTTCATATGCTTTACTTAATCTTAAAGGTACTGCTAATTATGATTTATGGGAACGTATATTTTGTGCTATTGGTAAAAATGGAGAAGTTATTATTAAAAATAAGAAAATTGTTCCTAATAGCGATTTATTTGGATATTATGAGCCTAAAAGTCAAGACTATATAGATCATAATAAAACTCTTGCTAAAAAGATTATATCTGATAATGTAGATTATATTACTACTGAATATTATGAAAGAAGTAGAAATGAAGCTATAGCTAATAATAATTTTGAAGAATGGTTTGAAGAAAATCATGTATTTAATCCTTATACTCGAAAATATGAACCTCTTCGTATTTGGACTACTTTAGATGTTAAAAATAATCTTGATAAATATGATCCAAAATATTATGATGCTATTGGTTCTAATAGAACAAGATATGTAAAAGAAGAATATAAGAATAAAAATTATAAATCTTATAGTGTTAATTATAATGGTTCTGAAAAATATAATAATAAAGTAAATCTTTCTTCTAAAGAAGTAGCTATGATTGAATTACTTCAGTCTACTTTAAATGAATATGCTACCACTAATCCTATGAAAAGATTTATTGATAGAGGGTATCTTCCCCGTAGAAGGAAAGATGATATAACTACTCAGAGTCTTGCTAAAGATCTTATTGGTTTAACTGGATATACTATTAATACTCCATCTGAAAGAAGATATGAAGATGATGTTGATTATGCTCACGATAGAGAAGTAGATTTTCCTATGCTTCAATTATTAAAAGCTAAAGGCTATAAAAAACGTATTATTCCTCGTACTAAATTATCTACTGAAAGTCAAGAAAGTTATAATGAATATCTTGCAGATATTAAAAAACAAAATAAAGAAATTGATGAAAATAATGAAAAATTAGATAATGCTATATTAGATGATAATTGGAAAGAAGTATTCCAAGAGTATATTACTAAAGCTATTGATTATAATGCTCGTCAAAGAGCTAAATATTATATTTATTTATTATTAGATGAGCTTAAATCTAATGATGCTTATAAGACTTCTTATTTTAGTGGTAAACTAAAAAGAGATAATGCTAATTCTACTGATATTGAAACTAAATATCAAACTGAAAAACAAACACGTACTATTGAATTAATTAATAATTTTTATAATCGTATTGTTCTTGGAGAATTTAAGAAAGGTAGTAAACTGGATAGATATGCTAATTTAATGCAAAATATTACTTCTGCGAAGTATATGATATTTAATGTTACAGGAGGTATAGGTAACGTATTGACAGGATGGACTAATATTGCTGGAGAAGTATTTGCGAAAGAATTTTTTGATAATAGTACTTGGAATAAAGCTCAAGCAAGATATTTTGGAGCTTTACCTGCTATTATTGCTAATTTATATTCTCCCAAAGCATTAAATCTTACTGATGGAATTATTAAATTATTAAGAGTTGTAGATATTGATAACATGCTTGAACTTAAAGGTGTTGAAAGTGCTACTGATAGAATTAGAAAAATTCGTGATAGTCTTTATGGATTACAAAGCTCTGGCGAACATTATATGCAAAATACTGTAATGCTTGCTATGCTTGAAAGTCACAGAGTTATTAAAGATAATAATGGAAATTGGTATATTGGTAGTTTTGCTAATTTTACTCGTGATTTAGAAATTCAAACTATGTGCGATCTTGTTAAAGACGATTCTGAATTGCTTGCTTCTTATAGATTATTTATTGATAATATTCGTTCTGATGCTAATGAAGCAAAAAGTTATGCTGAATTTAGTAAAGATATAAACGCTGAATTTATTAAAGCTCATTGCAGCAAAGCTTTTGCTAATGAATATATAAAAAATCGTGATGCTAATCTTAAATCTGCTAAAAAAGAATTTGAAAGGTTTGATACTCTTGCAAGTCAATTTGAATTAGTTGATGGTGTAGCAAGAATTAAACCTGATAGTGTTATTACTAAAGATATGTTTGGTAGATTTAGAGATAAAGTTATTAATGTTAATAATAAAATTCACGGTATTTATGATAAAATTGGTGCTGCAAAAATAGAAGCTGAATGGTATGGAGGATTAGTAATGCAATATAAAAAACATTTATATCCTGGTATTCTTAAACGCTGGAGAGTTAGAGGCTATTATAATGAAATGCGTGAAAGTATTGAAAGAGGCTCTTATATTGATCTTATTAGTTTTCTTGCTCATGAATTTAAAGATGATATTAAAAACGCTAAAGCTAAAGGGGACACTACTACTGATATAGTTCTTCATAGTATTCAAAATATATTTAAATCTTTTATTGATACTTTTATTAATTTTAGATTTAATTATAAAATGCTCCCTGATTGGCAACAGCATAATCTTCGTAGAATTTTAGGAGATAGTATTGCTATTGCTTCTGCAATATTAATGGCTATTGTTCTTCATTTAGCTACTGATGACGACGATGAAGAAGTTATTAATAGTACGTGGTATAATTTAATATTATATCAAGCTGATAGATGGGCTACTGAAAGTAGAGCTTATACTCCTTGGGGGTTTGTTGCTGAAGCCAAAACTCTTTATAGCAGTCCAATTGCTGCATTATCTGGTCCTAAAGATTTATTTAAAGCTATGAGTCTTATTATTGACGCTATGATTGATCCTGAATTTGATCCAGTTTATGATAGAGGTCTTTATAAAGGACAAAATAAATTTACTATTTTACTTGAAAGAAATATTCCTTTATTACGTGTTATTAGAAGACTTCAAAATCTTGATAAAAATAATCAATTTTATCGTTTAAGCGATAATAATCTTCCTATGGATATTGCTACTAATGTTGCTAATTGGATTGAAGATTAGTGGAACCTAATTGTTAAAAAAAAGAGAGTTAATACAGTTTTTAATACTGTTATTAACTCTCTTTTTGTTTATAGTAATGTTTATTTATGCTTGGACAATACTTAATAAATGATCGATATTTACGAATAAACAGTATTTATAAGCTATTATATCAATTATATATTAAAAGTAAATAGTTTATATATCTTTATAAAATAGTTTGCCAAATCAAATGATTCTCAATTATTTTCTATAATATTATATTTCGTACTATTAATAATTTTATAATAAATATTAGAGAAAGTAAAAGCATCCTTTCTTGCTCCTTCCTTTACGGGGGAAAAGTAAAAGCTGGTACTATCATTAATGACAATACCAGCTTTAATTATGTATAATTATTTATTAATAATATTATCTATTTCTTTTTGTATTTGAATAAAAGGAATAGTACCTAAAAATGTAATAGATTTTTTATAATTATCATCGTATATTATAGTAGCAGGAAAATCAGTTATATTATTTTCTTTTAATATATTTCTATCAATAAAATCTTTATTACAAATATTAATATTTATATTTTTATTATCGTCATAAGTTTTTTTAATAGATAAAATAATATCAGTCATTATTTCACAACCAATACAATCAGATTGTGTTATTAATAAAACTTGTATCATATTATCGTCCAGTACTACCGTGTCCTCCAGCTCCTCGTTCAGTTTCTTCAGGATTAAGTTTTCCTTCTACAAATTCAATTTTATAATAAGGAAAACAAAACATTTGACCAATACGTTCTCCTACTTTATATGGAGGATTATTATGAATCTTAAATTTATTTATAATTTCTAAAAATCTATTAGAAATTCCAATAGTATCAGAATAAGCATTAATAAAATTTATAATACTATTAATAGCGTTACGAATATTTTTAGATGTACGATCTTTAAAACAAAATAAATATTCTCCTCTATAACCGTAATCTCCAGTTGCAGGAGTATTAGCTAAATAACAATCTGTTTTACGATTAGAAGAACGAGGTCTAAATTCAAGATACCAACCTTTAGGCGGTTCAAATCTAAAATTAGTACCATAAACCCAACAATCATTTTTTTCATCGTATTCACAACTTGTAGCGTAGATATCAGCTCCAGCATCATCAGGATTTGCATAAATAGGAAGAATATTATCTATTGGAGATTTCTTTTCTTCTTCTCTGTAAGCATTTACAATTTTAATTGTAGTTTCATTTACTTTAGGATCTACAATTTCATAAGTTACTTTAACTGAATTTTGAGAATTTTGTTCCATAATTATTCTTTAAATAATTCTTCTTTTAATTTGTTATCTAAAACTGTATAATAATCATCTGTTAATTTAATAATCCAATCATCAATATCTATTATAATATTAACATAAACTAAAATTGCATTATTTTGAATATAACAATATTTACAAAAATTTAATATATCTAAAACATTTTCTCCATTATATTGAATAGCTTCATAAAAGAAATGTTTAATTACTAAAGTTTTAATATTTTTCATATATTACGCAGCTATAGCTAATTTTATTGCTGAGTCAAAAGCGTTAATAATTTTACGAGATTTATCTCCATAAAGGATACTATCCATACGATTAATACCTTCACTATTATCAATATTAGAATAATATCCAGTAATACTATTTACAGCCCCCCATAAAGTACCAACAAATTCTTTTTGTCCAGGGCCTTCATAATAATAATTAAAAGTTTTATTTAAAATATTAACTTTACGCATAGAAACGCCACTTGCGTCAATAGCTCTCCAATTTTTATTAACTAATGCTTCAAATGTATATCCAGAATCAATAACATCTTGATATTCTTTATCTGTTAATATATTACTACAAAGCCATTCTATATAATTATTATCGGAAATAGATTTATTTGCAAGAATACTATAACATTCATTTATATGTTCGCTCTTTTGTTTACAAATGCCAAGTATTTCTTTTGCAATATTTATTTTAGAATGAACACTTTTAGTATGTCTAAAAGTTATAAAATTAGAACTTGTGGCAATAGCAGCAGTTAATGTATTTTCACAAACAATTCTAATAGGAGTAAACAATATTTTAACACCAGAACTTCCATCATGAGAATTAGTAAATACTAAATAATTATCTACTGGATCTCCATTAACTAATATAGTATCTGGTAATTTAGCACTTACAAATATACGTTCTCCATTTCCAAAAATTCCAGCTGTTTGCCAAATTGCTTTATCAACTCCAATAGCATCGTCAAAGAAATTAAAAGCTTCAATATTTTGAACAGGTGTATATTTTCCTTTAACTATACCTAAAGGAATATTTAAATCTTTACGATAAGTAGCATAACTATTTTCAAAAGTTCTATATACTTCTCCCCCGTAAAGGAAAGCATCCGCATTTAGATCTTCATTAATATGAGCTGGCATTTTACCCACAATATTACATTTACCAACTTCCCAATTAAGTCTTGCTTTTTTAATAACATCTGCGGCAGTTTCACAATCTGAAACATCTACAACTCCTTTATAATTAAAAGGAAGTCCTTTAACATTGAAACTCATAATATAAAAATAATAATAATAACATTATGAAATTAAATCCAAACATTACTAAAAATTTAATAATAGTAGCGGCTGTAGTTTTTTTAATTTTATTATAATTATTCAAAATACTTTTAAAAATATTACTAACTTGTTTATTTTTATTAGTATATTTATCTTCAATATAATTTATAGCCATAGTAATACCTACGCTTTTTCCAAAATAATAACCAAATAATAGTGATACTATTATAATAGTTATTATTAAAATTATTGTAACAGTCGTTATCATAACTTTTTAAATTTACGAATATCTATATGCTTATATTTATCATCTATATTAATAGAAACATTATAAAATTCTTTAAGAACTTTTAGTTTAGGAGAACGAGAATCAACTGTATATATATCAATATCATCATGATTAGTAATTCTCGAACAATTAATAATTACAGGATCTCTTGGATAAAAATTATTATGTTTAATATAACATTTATTAATATATTCTCCAGCAATTACTCCTCCTCTTGTAATATAAATACGTTTATTAAATAATTCTTCTTTTCGAGGAATATAAAGTTCTTTATTATCAATAAGATTATATACTGTATCTACAATAATTTTATATGCTCTATTATAATACCATTTATTATTTTCATCTTTATTAATATAAATACATGTATTATATTCATTATTTAAATCAATAGGTGTTACTGGATAATTATTTATAAGTCTACTAATTTTATTTAATATATCATTATAATTTATATTATAAATATTATTATTT
>OICT01000048.1_pt1 | contig 76928 bp, 81 predicted proteins | sample 1581331 | NCBI WGS metagenome assembly OICT01 (sample SAMEA3882544, study PRJEB24775) | human gut metagenome | biome: human-associated habitat; feature: intestine environment; material: feces | place: Netherlands | collected 2009/2010 | reverse complement strand
TGCACAACTAGTGCCCGGGAGAAAAAATAATTTACACACAAATTAGGACTTGACTAAAATATTATTGCACCACACTTCAAATACCGATTTGTTAAATTCATATCCGCATTATAGCATGAAAATAACGACACTGTATATCACTTTCGTAACATACAATGTCGTTACTTTTATTTTCTTCGATACACCAAACAAAACATATTCCTGTATACGATAATATCATATACAGAGTTCGACTTGTTCGGCTTTAGTGGGCGTGCCCGTAATCGATGACCGGCTTTTACGGGCAGATCTCAGAAATCAACGTATTGCTCGTAAGACAGTCTTGATGCATCGATTGAGCAGGGGATGCTCAGCACTGCATTTGACAAAAAAGTCAGCCAGACTAAAAAATGCCGGACAACATTCTTTGTTCGGCATTTTATTTAAGATGCTATGCGCGTTCTTTAATGACCAGCTCGCCGTCGTTCATTTCAGCTTCGAGATGCTTGGCGTCGAGATTGTCGAGGTAAAAATCCGTAACCTTGTCTCTGATCTGCTGTTCGATGACGCGACGGAGCGGACGAGCGCCCATTGCTTCATCGTAGCCTTCTTCAATCAGGTAGTCCTTTGCTTCATCGGATACGGTCAGATCAATGCCTTTCCTGGCAAGGGTCTTGTTGACGTCATCCAGCATCAGCTCAACGATGTCTTTGAGATTGTCCTTCGTGAGGTGAGAGAATTCAATGACGGCGTTGAAACGATTGAGAAATTCAGGGCGGAAGTACGGGGCGAGACGTTTCATGATATCTTCGTCCTGCTTGTCGTTTCCTGTCAGACTTTCGTTGCCGAACCCTGCATTTGACGTGGCGATGATTACCGTGTTCTTGAAGTTGATGGTGTTTCCCTGACCGTCAGTCAGACGACCGTCGTCAAGAACCTGCAGCAGCAAAGTGATTACCTGCGGATCGGCTTTTTCGATTTCATCAAGCAAGACGATCGAATATGGGTTGCGACGGACTCTTTCGGTCAGCGTGTTGTTGTTGTCGTCATATCCGACATAGCCAGCGGTCGTTCCGATCAGCTTTGAAACTGCGGTTCGATCGGAGTATTCGGACATGTCGAGTCTGATGATCGCATCCTTTTTGCCAAACATGTCAAGCGCAAGCTGTTTTGCAAGTTCGGTCTTGCCGACACCCGTTGGTCCGACGAACAGGAAACTGCCAATCGGTCTGTTTCCTTCATCAAAGCCGGCACGATTGCGGCGAATGGCTCTGGCAACGGCTTTGACGGCTTCATCTTGTCCGATGACTTTGCCTCTTAAGCGATCGCCGATGCCTTTCAGACGCTCGATGTCGCTTGCTCCCATCTTGGAAACGGGGATGCCCGTCAAGCGTTCAACGGACTTGGCCACGTCGTTGATCGTTGCTTCGACCTTTTGAGATTCTGATTGATTGTCGATTTTTGCCTGAAGTTCTTTGATTTTGTCTTTGGCTTCCTGCGCTGTTTTGAAATCTTCCTTGGTTGCGGCCTCATCTTGTTTTTGACGTTCTTTTTCGATTTCTTCTTCCAACGCCTTGACGTCAGTCACGGGATGCTTGGCCGCAAGGTGAGCCGCGGTCATGTCGATCAAATCGATGGCTTTGTCAGGCAAGGAGCGTTGGGGAATATATTGAATCGAGTAGTCGACGGCAGCTTTGAGGACGCTGTCCGGCAAAACGACGTTATGGTGCTTTTCATACAGAGTTCTGATTCCCTGGAGAATCTTGAACGTATCTTCTGCGCTTGGAGCCTTGACCTGAACTTCATTGAAACGCCGTGCCAATGCTGCATTTTTCATGATCGTATTGCGATACTCGTCTTGCGTCGTTGCACCGATGACGCTGATCTCGCCGCGCGAAAGGGCAGGCTTCAAAATATCGGCCAGTCCCTTCGAACCGTTGCCGTCACCGGCAGAGCCGGCACCTAGAATCTGGTGAATCTCATCGAAGAACAAGATGACATTGCCGGCATCCTTGACCTCTTTGACGAGTTTTTGAATGTTTTCTTCGAAACTTCCGCGATATTGAGTACCGGCTTCAAGAGATGAAATATCGATGCTGATGATTTCCTTGTTCTTGATCGCATTCGGCACGTCGCCGTGGACGATGGCTTGTGCCAGGCCTTCAACGACGGCTGTCTTGCCGACGCCGGCGTCTCCGACAAGGACGGGGTTGTTCTTTGTTCTACGTGAGAGAATTTCAGCGGTTTCTTGAATCTCCTTGTTGCGTCCGATAACCGGATCGAGCTGATTATCGCGCGCTTCTTGCGTCAAGTTTCGACCAAGTTTTGCCAAAATTCCGTTTTCGGGTTGTTTTACCGTATTTTTTGTTTGCATGTTATTTTGCGGCAGCTTTCCTGTCTGACGATACTGTTGAAATTCTTCAGGCGTTACTTCGCGGCCATTGATCAGATAGCGACTGCTCTCTGAGTTAAATCCGTTCATTTCGCCCATTAATTGATTGAAAATGTCATCCATGCTGCTTGAAAATGGATCTGATGAAAATTTAGCCATAATACATACCTCATTTCTTTTGTGACTCTTTCGCACAAAAAAGCTCAAATCAGAAAACCGGCGGCGACTGACAAGAGCTTAGTGCGGGCTATAAAGTTAGTCATCATCCGACAAGTAGCTTTCTTCCAATTCGCGAAGAACTTCCCACATCGATTGCTGCGATGCCTGTGCCAACGCATCCAGATCCCGAAGGTTCAGCGAGGTTGCGCTGGTCTGCTGCTTGTTGAATGACTTATGCAGGGTGGTGTACCCGTAGCCCGACTTCTTTGCCACTTTGTAGATCGTCAATTTCTTGGCGGACAAGTAGGCTTTGATGTCGATTCTCATCGGACCTCACCTCTACGTTTTTTATTATATCACATTTGTGATATAACACAAGTGTGAAATACTTTTTTTGAAAAAATTTTTTCACTGGGAGGTGCTGGACGAATTATTGCATTCGGCATTAAATTTTGCCCATTTTTGCTAAATGCAGTGCTTCGCATCGCCTGTTGATCATGCGTCAAGATCAAGATGGGCTTACGGGCAAAACATCGATTTCTGTGATTTGCCCGTAAAAGGAAGACCTCGGTTACGGTCAAAACGTCGATTTCTGAGATTTGCCCGTAAAAGACAGACCCCGGTTACGGGCAAAGCTGGCATTTTCGCAAATCATCCGGCGATGCATAAAAAATCCCGGATAATCTGCAGTTAATTGTGTACTATGTCCTGTCAAGTATACAGTTCAAATATAAATTTTAACTAACAAGATACGGCTTGATTGCGGAACTGTTCTGCGGTCAGGCCGTTTTTTGACGCATAGGCACGTTTCCTGTTGAAATAGTCTATTGCGCCCTGAACTAATGTTTCAAGCTCTTCAAGGTTGGCAGGCCGTGGATGATGATCCATCCAGATGTGCTTGAAGTCGTTCCACCAGCGTTCCATAGGTGAATTCTCCCATGGATGCCCTGGATGAGACATGCTGTGAACACATTTATTCTCTGTCAGATAATTATTGAAATCCATTGAACAGTATGCTGCTCCGCGGTCCGTGTGCACCATCGGATGAGCGTCCGGCTCGTCTTCAAACGCCCGCTTGAAGGTTTCGATTACAGCCGACGATGTCTCTGTTTCCGAAATGTTGTAACTTAATGCATAACGGCCGTATAAGTCCAGAACAACATGCACTCTTGCCTTGTGACCGGAGTTGCCGTACTTGATTTCAGTAGTGTCAGTGACCCAGACTTCATTTTTGCCTTTCCTGTCGAACTGTCCCTTCAACAGGTTGTCATTGATGTATTCTTCGCGTCTCTTGATACGGTTGCGCTTCTTTCTTCTCACGTTGGATGTGATCCCGTTTCTTCTCATGCAGTTGGTGACGCGCTTGATGCCGGCCTTGAAGTACAGCCTTTTTTCCGAGGCAAGCTGCGTGGTCATTCCCAGATAGCCCAGAGTACCCTTGTGTTCCTTCTCCAGATCCATAATTGCTGAAAGAAGGTCTGACTGTTCCTGTTGATTATTACTTGTTCCACGTTTGAGCCACTTATAGTATGCATCTCTGGTTATACCGGCTGTTCTGCACAGTTCACTGATTGACCAGCCGTATTCCTCGTTCAGTTCCCTGATGGTCTTCTGCCTGATCCCTTTTTCGCCTCCCTGTTGCTTATTTCGACGAATTTTTTTGCGAAGGCTATCTCCATTTCCTGCTGATGAAGTCTGGCCTTGAGAAGTTTGTTTTCCCTCTTCAACCGGTCCAGTTCAGTGAGTTCTGATTCCGGTTTGGCCTTTCCCCTGCGGTCACGCAGCGATTCCGGATTGTTGCCGCTTTCGGTGTACTTCCGATACCATCCGTAGACCTGATTATAGCTGACATTGTAATGTTCAGCCGCCCAGTTGTAGTCAACATCGTGTCTTATCAGCTGTTCAATGATTTCCAGCCGTTCGTCAAAAGTTGTCTTTCTGCCCTTCATTCCTGAATCTCGCTTTCCGGATCTGTGATCCTCTAAGATAGATTCATTATACCCCATAATCCATTGACTCAGCTGGGTACGGCCTCTCAGCCCGTGTCTGATGGCGAACTCTTCAAGCTTCTCATCTGACTTCTGATATTCTTCAACCAGTGATGCCTTGTATTCTCTGGAATATGTGTTATTTGAATGTGTGGGTTCCAGGCCCTGAATACCCTGATACTTATAGATGAGATTCCAGGTTCTGATGGTATGGTCTGATATGGAATACTTCCTTGATGTTCTAGTGATTCCCAATGTTTCTGCTTCATGAATGATCATCAGCTTAAAATCAGCAGAATATTTCGATTTTCTTCCCATATGAAAATGCCCTCCAAGCGTACAGTGAATTTTCTTTTCCATCTGTATACTTAAAGGGCATTATAACCGCAAACCTAATCCGGTTTTTGCATATTACTGAATCGAATTTATTTTTTTAAAGGGGTGGATGAGAACTGTATTTTTAATCAGCATTACAAAATAAATAAAAAATAAATTAAATTTCGTGCAAATAAGATTTATTTACGCGTTTTCATGATAAAATTAGGTTCGATGAAGGTTATGGATGTATAATTTTTATTTATGATACGATAACCGGAACCTGTACTGTATAATAGATAATTTATTTCTTTTGGAGGAAATCATGAAGTTTGTTGCTTTTAACGTTCGGGAAGACGAACGCCGATATTTTGAAGAATGGTCAAAGGAAAATGGAATTGAAGTTTCTTTGAAGAAAGAAGAGATTACTCCGGACAATGTGTCTGAAACCGTTGGTTACGATGCGGTCATCGGATTGCAGACCGGTCTTTACCCTGATAATCTGTTTAAAGAATTATCAGATGCAAACATCAAGGTATTTTCCGTGCGAAACGTTGGCGTTGACAACATTAATCTCGATGACGCAAAGCAAAACGGCGTTGCCGTGACAAATGTTCCGGCATATTCGCCAAGCGCCATTGCCGAATTTTCCGTTACGCAGCTTTTGCAGCTTTTGCGCAACCAGAATCTGTTCCGCAAAAGAATGGCCAAGCAAGATTATCGTTGGGCACCGTTCGTCGGAAAAGAACTTGGCAAAATGACAGTTGGAGTAATGGGAACGGGCCGAATCGGTCGTGCGGCAATTCAAATTTACAAGGGATTCGGTGCCAAGGTCATTGCTTATGATCCGTTCCATAATCCGGAACTTGAAAAAGAAGGCATTTACGTCGAAAAAGAAGATTTGTTGAAAAAAGCCGACGTAATCACGCTGCATATGCCGGCAACGGATGATGATTACCATTTCATAAACGAAAAGACGATTTCGATGATGAAGGACGGTGCCTACATCGTAAATACGGCACGAGGTGCATTGATTGATACGTCAGCGCTTGTCGAAGCGCTCAAATCCGGCAAGCTTGCCGGTGCGGCCCTTGATACGTATGAAAATGAAGCAAGCATTTTCAATCATGATCTTGAAGGCCAAGAAATTGAAGACGAAACTTTCAAGGAATTGATCAAGCTCGACAACGTTGTTGTTTCACCGCATATTGCATTCTATACGAACGTTGCCGTTGAAAACATGGTCAAGATTTCGCTTGATTCAGCTAAAGAAGTCATTGAAACGGGGACTTCAAGTACTTTAGTCAAATAATTTTCGTGGTTGGGAACATGCCTCAAAATGAAAAATCGGATGATTTGCAGCTGATTGCAAATCTAATCCGGTTTTTGCATATGCGGGAAATCGTTTTCTATGATGGCGATGAAGGTGAGACTGTCCGTTGAATTTTTTTGTCGGACAATATTTTTTATTGCATTTGACGCAATTATAAAGTATAATGTAGCAAGTGCTGTGAGACAGCACAATTCACACTCCATGCGATGGCAAAAAGGGTGCTCATTAGAGTCTTAAGCCGTTGAACATGGGGGAGGATAATTAAAACTATTTTTGGAGGTTAATTGTTATGGCTGTTATTTCCATGAAACAATTACTTGAAGCAGGTGTCCACTTCGGTCACCAAACACGTCGCTGGAATCCTAAGATGAAGCAATTCATCTTTACGGAACGCAATGGCATCTACATCATCGACTTGCAAAAGACGGTTAAGTTGATTGATGAAGCATACGATTTTGTAAAAGATGCTGCATCTAACGATGGCGTTGTTCTTTTTGTCGGCACAAAGAAGCAGGCACAAGACGCCGTTGAAGAAGAAGCAAAGCGTTGTGGTCAATACTACGTAAACCATCGCTGGTTGGGCGGTACTTTAACAAACTGGAATACGATTCAAACACGTATCAAGCGTTTGAAGGAAATCAAGGCAATGGAAGAAGACGGCACGTTTGAACGTCTTCCAAAGAAGGAAGTTGCTTTGCTCGTTAAGCAACGCGATCGCCTTCAAAAGTTCTTGGGCGGTATTGAAGATATGCCACGTATCCCTGACATTCTCTTCATCGTTGACCCTCGCAAGGAACGTATTGCCGTTAAAGAAGCACAAAAGCTTAATATTCCTATCGTTGCTATGGTTGATACGAACGCAGATCCAGATGAAATCGACGTTAAGATTCCTTCTAACGACGATGCAATCCGTGCGGTTCGCTTGATCACGGCTAAGATGGCAGATGCCGTTATCGAAGGCCGTCAAGGCGAAGACGAAGCTCCTGTTGAAGAAGCTTTCAAAGCTGAAGACGAAAGCGTTGATTCAATCGAAGACATTGTTGAAGCAGTCGAAGGCGACAACGACAACACAGATGCTGAATAGTTAATAACTTAGGCTGTCTCGGATCTGGGCATTTAGGCCTCAAGTTCGAGGCGGCTTTTTTGATAAAAATCATTTTTTAAGGAGGCCATTTCAACTATGGCAAAAATTACTGCTGCACAAGTAAAAGAATTGCGCGACAAGACAGGCGTCGGCATGATGGACGCTAAGAAGGCTTTGGTTGCCGTTGAAGGCGACATGGACAAGGCTATCGATTTCTTGCGTGAAAAAGGTATCGCAAAGGCTGCTAAGAAGAGCGACCGCGTTGCTGCTGAAGGTTTGGCTGACGTTGAAGTTGTCGGCAACACGGCTGCAATCGTTGAAATCAATGCTGAAACGGACTTTGTCGCACAAAATCAACAATTCAAGGATCTTGTAAAGAACATTGCAACTGCAATTGCCAAAAACAAGCCGGCTGATTTGGAAGCTGCACTTGCAATCAAGTCCGAAAACGGAACGATCAATGATGAAATCATTGAAGCAACGCAGGTTATCGGTGAAAAGATCACTCTTCGTCGTTTCCAAGTCGTTGAAAAATCCGATAGCGAAAACTTTGGCGTTTACCTTCACATGGGCGGTCGCATCGCTGTTTTGACAGTTGTTGACGGTGCAGACGAAACGGTTGCCAAGGACGTTGCAATGCACATTGCCGCAAGCAACCCTAAGTATGTCAACCGTGATCAGGTTCCTGCTGAAGAAGTTGAACATGAAAAGGCTGTCCTTACTGAAGAAGCCAAAAACGAAGGCAAGCCTGAAAAGATTATTGAAAAGATGGTTGAAGGTCGCTTAGGCAAGTTCTTTGCTGAAATCGTCTTGGATGAACAAGATTTCGTCAAGGATCCGGATCAAACGGTTGCCAAGTACGTTGCTTCAAAAAATGGCGCAAACAAGTCATTCACTCGCTACGAAGTCGGCGAAGGCATCGAAAAGAAAGCTGACAACTTTGTTGAAGAAGTTATGAGCCAAGTTAAATAATTTTTTAAGAGGTCAGGGGTTCTGGCCTCTTTTTTGAATGCTATTCGTATTGTTAAGTGTTTTAGATGCTTATTTAAGTTTTTTGTCAAATGTGCTTTTTTCAAACGTGTCCGATGCGTAAAAATTATAAGCGTTTACGCAAGCTTTACATTAGTTTTTACATATGGAAAATTAAATCATTCTTTGAATTGACGGTAATTCAAAATATTTTGATTTGAAAAAATGATATGGAAAAAACATATATCAACTTTTTATGAAATTCGCTTAAATAACAAGACAAAAACTTAAAAAAGTGATAACATTGTTTTTGGAGAATGTAGTGCTACAGAATTTTTACTTGAGGTGAAGAAATGAAACGCATTGGTATTTTGACAAGTGGCGGCGACTCATCCGGTATGAACGCTGCCGTGCGTGCAATTGCCCGTTCTGCGATGAACGCAGGACTTGAAGCATATGGTATCAATTATGGTTATAAAGGCCTTGTTGAAGGGAACATCTTTAAGATGGAGTCTCATCAGCTTGACGGCATTATCAACCGTGGTGGTACGATCCTTTATTCTGCACGTTTCCCAGAATTTGCAGAACAGGAAACGCAATTGAAAGGTATCGAACAACTTAAGAAATTCGGTATCGATGCATTGGTTGTTATTGGCGGTGATGGCTCTTATCATGGTGCTTTGAAGCTGACGAAACTCGGTTTCAACTCAATCGGCGTCCCAGGTACGATTGATAATGATATTCCAGGAACTGATTTCACGATCGGTTTTGATACTGCCGTTAACGTAGCCACGGAAGCACTTGATCGTATCAACGACACGGCAACGTCTCATCAACGCGTGTTTGTTGTCGAAGTTATGGGTCGTGGCGCCGGTGACATTGCTCTTTGGTCCGGAATCGCAGCCGGTGCAGATGCAATCGTCATCCCAGAACGTGACTATGATATTAAGGCTATCGCTGACAAATTGACGGCTAACCGCGAACATGGCAAGGACCATGGCTTGGTTGTCGTTGCTGAAGGCGTAATGTCAGCACAAGACTTCAAAGAAAAGCTTGATCAATGCGGTGAGTTTGACAGTCGTGCCATCACATTGGGACACGTACAACGCGGCGGTGTTCCTACGCCAAAAGATCGCGTATTGGCCAGCCGCTTCGGTGACTATGCCGTACGTTTGCTTCTTGAAGGCAAGGGCGGCCTTGCTATCGGTATTCATGACAACCAGCTTGTTGCTACTGATATTATCGACACACTTGAAAACCACAAGCATCAGACAGACGTGTCATTGGCAGATCTCAATGATCGCTTGAGCTTCTAATTCACGTTAGATTTAATAAAGAAGACTTAAAGTCATTTTTAATTTTTCAAAGGAGAGAATTTACTCATGAAAAAGACCAAGATCGTAAGTACACTTGGACCAGCTAGTTCAGATTTGGACACAATTTGCAAGTTGATTGAAGCAGGTGCTAACGTATTCCGTTTCAACTTCTCACATGGTGACCATGAAGAACATTTGGGTCGTATCAATCTTGTACATCAAGCTGAAAAGATCACAGGCAAGATGGTTGGTATCATGCTTGATACTAAAGGTGCCGAAATTCGAACGACTGTACAAAAAGAAGGCAAGATCAAGTTTGAAATCGGTGATGAAGTACGTATTTCCATGGATGATTCCATCGAAGGCACGCATGAAAAGATTGCCGTAACATACCCAGGCTTGTATGATGACGTTCATGAAGGCGGCCATGTTCTTTTTGATGACGGCTTGATTGACATGCAAGTTGAAAAGAAAGACGAAGCAAACCATGAATTGGTATGTAAAGTTTTGAACGAAGGTGTTCTTGGTTCACGCAAGGGTGTCAATGCTCCTGGCGTTTCCATCAACCTTCCTGGCATTACGGAAAAAGATGCTGATGACATTCGTTTCGGCTTGGACAACGAAATCAACTTCATCGCTGCATCATTCGTACGTAAGCCGCAAGACGTTCTCGACATTCGTGAACTTTTGGAAGAAAAGCACATGGAACATGTTCAAATCTTCCCTAAGATCGAATCACAAGAAGGTATCGACAACATCGACGATATCCTCAAGGTTTCTGATGGTTTGATGATTGCTCGTGGCGACATGGGTGTTGAAATTCCTGCAGAAAACGTTCCTTTGGTACAAAAAGCTTTGATTAAGAAGTGCAATGCTTTGGGCATGCCTGTCATCACGGCTACGCAAATGCTTGATTCAATGCAAGAAAACCCACGTCCTACGCGTGCTGAAGCTTCTGACGTTGCTAATGCCGTATTCGACGGCACGGATGCAACGATGCTTTCCGGCGAATCCGCAAACGGTGACTACCCTGTTGAAGCTGTTGCAACGATGGCTCGTATCGACGTTAAGGCTGAAAACGCATTGCGTCAACACAAGACATTTGCTTTGAACGACTTTGACAAGACGGACGTTACGGAAGCAATCGGTCGTGCCGTTGCTGAAGCAGCCGACAACTTGAACATCAAGACAATCGTTGCTGCAACGAAGTCTGGTCATACGGCACGAATGATTTCCAAGTATCGTCCTGATGCCGACATCTTGGCAGTTACGTTCGATGAACGCACACGTCGCGGCTTGTCCATCAACTGGGGCGTTTACCCTGTTGTTGCTGAAACACCATCTTCAACAGATGAAATGTTCAGCTTGGCAACGGAAGAAGCTAAGAAGTGCGGCTTTGCCAAGGAAGGCGATTTGATTCTTATCACAGCCGGTGTTCCTGTTGGCGAAAAGGGTACGACAAACGTTATGAAGATCCAATTGATCGGCTCCAAGTTGGTTGAAGGTCAAGGTGTCGGCGACGAAACGGTTATCGGCAAGACGGTTGTTGCTTCATCAGCTGACGAAGCAAACAAGAAGGCTATTGAAGGCGGCATCCTTGTTACATCTACGACAGACAAGGATTACTTGCCAGCTATCGAAAAGTCTTCAGCTTTGATCGTTGAAAATGGCGGTTTGACATCACATGCTGCCGTTGTCGGCATCTCAATGGGTATTCCTGTCATCGTTGGTGCCAAGAATGCTACGTCGCTCATCTCTGATGGTGAAGTCGTAACTGTTGACAGCCGTCGCGGTATTGTTTACCATGGTGCATCAAACGCACTTTAATCGACAGTTTAAAGTTCGAAAAAATTAATTTGATCAAATTGAGACCAAGGGTGAAAGCCCTTGGTCTTTTTGTTTTCAATGACTGGACCGGGTTTAGAAAGTAATTTCGCATTGCTTTTTTTGAAATTATGTTTTTTATATTCGTACTTTAAACGAACGTGTTTTTGAGATAAAATAATTATTATTAATGCAAAAGGCGGATGTCACAGGCTAAATTAAGATTGGGGCGAAAAAATGGTTGTTATTAAAGATCGCACAAAAATAGCAGATTTGGGGAATGATTTTTTTAAAGACATCGATCGTAACGGCTCTGAATTTGACGAGTTCTATGGAACGATGTTTAACGCAAATATTGACGTGATTGAAAAATATCTGTTTCCGCGCTTTCAAAAAATATGTCTGGTGATCGGAATGGGCGACGGAAATGCTAAAAGCGGAGTTGCTGACTACATTGAAGGCATGACCAGTGAGCGCTTTAAAATTCTTGAAAAATGCAGTGAGGAAATGAAAAACCGACTTCAAGACGGCAGCTTGACAATCAGATTCACGCACAAGCGGCTGGTTCATACCAAACTGTATATTTTAGCCTCAAAAGACAGCAATAAATATCGTGCATATTCAGGTTCGATGAATCTCAGCGAAAAGGCGCTTCATGATAATTTTGAAATGCTTTTGTGCGATTACGGCTTGAAAGAGGACAAACTATATCAAGAAATTTATCAATCAATTTTTAATCAGATCTATGACGGCTCAGCCGATTTTGCCGATCGAAAGATTATTAACGGTTTTTTTGGCAAAACGACGGTTGAGGAAAAGAAAATCTATCTGCTTGACGAGACCGTGTCGGCCTTGACTGACGCTGACAATACAATCGGAATCAGTGCTAAAGAAATTTTGTCCGAAAAAAGGGAACTCAACGGTGAAATTCGCGATTTTGACGTGATTCAAAAAGAAAAGCGTGATTCAATCGAAGTTTTGAACCTGATATACGATTCAAAGGGGTTTCCTAAAGAGAAAGTTTCCGTTATGGACGATGAACCGCTCAGAAAGAAACTCCTGAATGTCGTGTATCATGATGAAGATCCAAACGAGCGTTTTGTATTTGAAAATGTTAAAGCTTCCGACTATTATCCCAAACCGTTGTTTCTTTATGATGATGACGAAAAGGCTATTTTTGAAACGCCAATGTATGGTTCAAGTGTGCAGCACAAGATTGTTCCTTCATGCGAAATCAGCAAGCAAGACGTCAAAGATATTTGCGACATTGTTTTCTTTTATCGAGACAATAAGCAGGACGATGAATCGCAAGCCGTATTTTCATTTTTGATGTATGTTTTAGAATCGGCCAATATTTGGAAAATCAGAAAGGTAATTTCGGAGCACGGCGGAATCGTCGAGAACGTTCCGGTTGTTGCTGCCTTGATTGGCCAAGGAGAGACGGGCAAAACGACGCTTTTGAAGATTGTTTCGTGTTTGACGATCGGAAGCAAAGAACATATTGTCAATGCGCAAGATGATATGTTTAAACTTAAGGCGGGAGTCAAAGAGAAACTGGCAAATAATCAGAAACTGACCGAAGCCGAGAAGAAGAATCCTTTTTCGGAAACGCCGCTTGTCATGAACAAGAATACTTGGGAATTCATTCAAAGATACATGCTGACAAAAAGTTCCATTACTCCGATTTGCATCGATGATCCGAATATTGGCCTGATTCAGTCGAAATCGGCCGAAAATCCGCTCAAGTATCTTTCCAATACTTACAAAGGCGCACCGCATCCCGTGGTGCTGATTGCGATGAACGATCGAAATCATAATTTTTCGATTCCGCATCAAATTGGACGAAGGGCATATGCATTCGGGCAAGAGAACCAATTCAGGCAGATTTCAAAAAGCGAAGCGAATCAATTGACACATTTTGAAAATGATCTGAGCAATCAGGTGTTTCTTTATCTCACGTATTGGATAGATGCTTGGCTTGACAACGTTTCTGATGAAGACTACGAAAATCTTTCAAAAGATTTTTTGTATCCAGTCAAGCAGGCGTTTAAGGGACTTTTGTCGGAACACGCTCTGTATGACGGGATGAAACGCTATTTTGAATCGGATAACTACGATATCAAAAACGACAACGGCCGCAGAAACTGGCTTGCGCTTTTAAGCGACAAGAACGTTTTGGAGAAGATTTCATTTAACAAGGGCGATGAAACGGCATTCATTCCGAAAGACTGTTTCCCGGGAAGAGACGGGGTAAGCCGTTATTTCGACTATCTGCCGGCGAAACTTGAAATTTGTCCGACTCAAGTCGATGCCGGTTTGTCAATCGTGATCGACAATATGGACAGTTGGCTCGGGAACAGCGTTTTGCGTGAAAAATACAGGGCAGATACAGGCTTGGCGCATGATGAACATGAAATCAAAATTGCTAAGATTCAAGCAATCGAACAAGGAAAAGCAATGGCGGAAACTCAGTTCAAATTGCAGCAGGAGGTCAAAAAACAAGAAGAAGAAAAAAGAATGCGAAAAAAACTCGGATACAAATTGAAAAATCTTTTCAGGCATGATGATTGAGACAGTGGATTTAATTTTAAAATGATATTTACAGAATTCGTCTTATGTGATAAACTAATTGTTGGCTTATGTGCCAAAGATTAACGATATTCCGCTGCAACTGGACATGAATGTCGACGAAAAGGAGAAAAACCAATGTCAGTAAATCCATTGATTAAAAAAATTACGGAATCACAATTGCGTAATGATATTCCAGAATTTCGCGCCGGTGATACGGTACGTGTTCACGCACGCATCGTCGAAGGCAAGCGCGAACGTATCCAAATCTTCGAAGGCGTTGTTATCAAGCGTCGTGGCGAAGGCATCTCTGAAACATACACCGTTCGCAAGATCAGTAACGGCGTAGGCGTTGAACGTACTTTCCCGCTTCATACGCCACGTGTTGACAAGATTGAAGTCGTACGTTTGGGCCGTGTTCGTCGTGCAAAGCTTTACTACTTGCGTGCACTTCGCGGCAAGGCTGCTCGTATTCCAGAACGTCGCAAGTAATTATGCAAAAAGGGTTGCGGATTTTTTCGCAACTCTTTTTATTTTTGCTTGACTAAGCAAGAAAAACTTGTTATTATATTAACGTTGTATTTGTGCATGTCACAGCTGCAACCGCACGTTTTAAGTCAAAGTATTCGTTTTACGAATCACTACATTACGGCGAGTCTAAGAATCATATAAGGAGGTGCACATACATGTACGCAATTATTCAAACAGGCGGTAAGCAACTCAAGGTAGAAGCTGGTCAAGCAATCTACGTTGAAAAGCTTGCAAACGAAGCCGGCGAAAAAGTTGTTTTTGACAAAGTTGTTTTGGTAGGCGGCGAAAAGACCGTTATCGGAACGCCATTTGTTGAAGGTGCCACGGTTGAAGGTACTGTTGAAAAGCAAGGCCGCGAAAAGAAGGTCGTAACTTTCAAGTACAAGCCAAAGAAGCATCAACACACAAAGCAAGGTCATCGTCAACCATACACGAAGGTTGTTATCGATGCGATCAACGCATAATTTCAGGAGCATTTCAAAATGATTAATGCATGCTTGTTTCGTAAAGATTCGCGGCTCAGCGGTTTTGAGCTGAGCGGTCATGCTGATTCAGGAGAATATGGTCAGGATATTGTGTGTGCGGCAGTTTCGGTATTGTCGATCAATACGATCAATAGTCTGGAGAAACTTGCCGGGGTTGTTTTGAAAAAAGAATTGGATGATTTGAACGGCGGTTTCATGAAAGTTTCTGTTGATGATTCTGATTTGGACGACCCAAAAGTTCAATTATTGCTTGAAAGCCTTGAATTAGGCTTGCGCGATATTGAAATTTCATATCATGAATATATACATGTGAAATAGTTTTGCACAGAGGAGGTGCACTCGATATGTTTATGAACTTGCAATTCTTCGCCCACAAAAAGGGGGGCGGTTCCACATCAAACGGTCGTGATTCACGTTCTAAGCGTTTAGGCGCAAAGCGTGCCGACGGCCAAACGGTTAACGGTGGAGAAATTCTTTACCGTCAACGCGGAACTCACATCTACCCAGGCGTAAACGTTGGTATGGGCGGTGACAATACTTTGTTTGCCAAGACAGCCGGCGTTGTTAAATTTGAACGCAAAGGTCGCGACAAGAAACAGGTATCTGTTTACCCTGTTGCTGACTAATTAAATGTTTAAGGTTTCCAAATTCTTTTGAAAGAATTTTGGGAACCTTTTTCTTTTGGATAAATTCAGAGTAATTTTTTGCCTGTTAAAATAAACGATGTAAATAATCACATAAAATTACAAAAAACACATTGACAATTAATTCATTTGTAATTATAATGGCATTATTCAAATCGATACAGGAAATTAATTATGAAAGGAGCGATTGAAATGGGATTTATCAAATTTAAAAAATCAAATATGTTTCAAGGCGCTTCTTCTCGTGCCCTCCTACTATTCGCAAGGATTCGTTGACGTAAGAGATTGACATCTTATGTTGGTGAGTCCTTGTTTGAGTACGCTTGGAATGAGGGCTCCCGGGGTTTAAAAAGCCTTCGTTCCAGCTTGTCGGAACGAGGGCTTTTTTTATTCCCGCCGATTCGGAAATTAATTAATCAGAGTACAACTTATGAAGGGGTTTGGTTCCATATGAAAATTAAGAAAATGACAGGCTTTGCAGCAGCAATTATGATGTGTTCGGCTTTTATGGCAGGATGTACTTCGAAAACGTCGGCCGCAACCAAAGGCAATCAGGCAGGCGATACGATCAAAATAGGCGTTAACATGGAACTTTCAGGTGCAGCCGGCGGATACGGGCAACAGGAAAAAAACGGCATTCAGCTTGCTGTTGATGAAATCAACGCTAAGGGGGGAGTCAACGTCAACGGAAAAAAGAAGAAGATCAAAGCGATTTATCGTGACAACAAAAGTTCGACATCGACCAGTTCCTCGGTTGCAACGCAATTGACAACGCAGGACAAGGTTGTCGCAACGATCGGTCCTGCAACTACAAATGACGGAACGGCAACGATTCCGACCGCAAATAAGACGTGCGTACCGTTTTTGTCGGCATCGGCCACTGCTCCTGACTTTACGCTTGATAAGAACGGCAAAGTTCATCCGTATGTCTTTCGAGCATATTTCAAAGGTGATTATCAAGGAAGTTCTGCAGCAAAATTTGCATATGAAACGCTTAAAGCCAAACGTGCAGCAATTTTAGCCGATAATTCAAGCGACTACGGCATCGGGATTGCCAAAGCCTTTAAGCAATACTTCAAAGGGACAGTTGTTGATACTCAGTACTTCCAAGCCGGAGACAAAAACTTCAATTCGGTTTTAACTTCAATCAAGAGCAAGAAGTTTGACGTTTTATACGTTCCGGCATACTACACGGAATGCGGAGCAATCATCAAGCAGGCGCGTGAAGCAGGAATCAAGCAGCCGATTATGGGCGCTGACGGAATGTCTGATGACAAGATGGTCAAAATCTCCGGTGCAGAGAATGCAACGGACATTTATTACACGACGGCATTCACGGTACTTACTGCAAACTCTAATCCGAAAGTCGCATCTTACAACAAAGCTTACAAGGACAAGTACGGTGAAGATTCGCCAACGTTTGCAGCATTGTCATACGATTCCGTTTATATGATCAAACAGGCAATCGAAACTGAAAAATCTGCTGATTCCGTCAAGATTCAGCAAGGATTGGCGAAAATCAAGAACTTTAAGGGCGTGACGGGCGATACGACGATGGATGCAAAGCACAATCCGAAAAAAGCAATCACAATCGTTAAGCTTGAAAATGGCAAGCCTTCCAAAGGATATGTGGTTAAATGATTAGCAAACGGTGAGATAAAAAACAAAAAAGCTTCAAATCAGAATACGGACAGTCAGAGCGGCAGCTTAATCGGCTCTGACTGTTTTTTTAGATTTGATCATGCTAAAAGTCAAAGCAAAAGCACTGTATTTTACCAGAAAATACTCTTGAATCGAACTCTCAGATTTAATATAATTACCATAAAATTAATTTGGAAACCGTATGAAACCGTAAAAAGCGATTTTATGCGGTTTTTGTGTTTTAGAAACCATATGAAACATTCAAGTTGTTGTCCGTTCTGTTGTCTTCTGTATTTCGTCAATTGCCTTGATAATTTTTTGATCTTCTCTTTCCTTGTATTCGTCTATCAAATACGCATACACTTTAGCGGTTGTAGTCATGTATTTATGACCTAGGCGTTGGGATATTGCGTAAAGGTCAACGTTTTTAGACAACAAATAAGCTACATGGCTGTGGCGCAAACTGTGGAAGTGATAGCCAGGCTTATTGATGTCGGCTTTTTTCAAAAATGAACGCAAACTCGCATTGGCACTCCCACTGAACGGCATACCATTAGCGCTTTTAAAAACCATATCATGGCTATTGTTTTTTAGCTGTAACAAAGTACTAAGCAGGAACTTGTTAACTGCAATCGTGCGGTTGGACGAATCGTTCTTAGGCGCTTTGGTCGAATATATGGCAGGCGACCATGATTTGGTTATGCTGATCGTCTGCTTGTCAAAATCGATGTCCAACCATTCAAGAGCCGCAATCTCGCCTAACCGCATACCCGTATAAATTGCCGTCAGTATCATGTAGGGGATAGGGTGCTTGGGGTTGAGACTGTTTTTTATCGTTTCAACCAATCTTTTTATTTCTTCCACCGTCAAATAATCAACGTTAAGACCGCGGTCACGGTTGTATACCGCCTCGGTTCGCTGTGTGAAGTCCTTGGTTATAACTTCGTCCACAATGGCCGACTTGACACAGCTTTTGATAGTTGTTGTAATTAACCGCATGGTGCTTTTTGCGTATTTTTGGCCGATTTGGTTGAGGAACTGCTGATAATCAGTGCGAGTAACATTTTGAATTTTTACTCCATCAAAATATTTTTTTATAAGGTTACGCACGGTTTTAAATCTTTGAAGAGTGCTTGTCTGCCTTAATTTCCCGTTTTCGTCACGCTGACTGATAATAACCTTCCAGCCGCTTTTTAGTTTTCTATAACTTGCCGTCTTTAAAACTTTCTTTCTCCGTGGTAAAACAGAGTATACAAATAGCACACCTTTTAGGTGTTGTTTTTTGATTCGCATTCCCTTACTGATTGGCGTTGGTGGAGGGGATGCGATTTTTTATAAATCAAGCAATTGCTTTTTCTTGGCATTGAACTCTTCTTCTTTTAATCCGTTCAAGTTACTATGCATTAACGAGAAAATTATTTTCTTTCCTGATTTTATTTGCTGCCGTCAGCACCAGTATTCCCATATCCTAACGTGAGGGTAATGACAGTGACCGGCTCTTGAAGCTTAAGGACGTAGCCCACCCCTTTTGATTTTTTATATCAATACCAACAAATTCATTACCGCATTTTCATCTCTGTTCATGACGGCACCGCATTCATAGCAAACGTATTCGTTATGTTTGGTTTTGTGTTTCATGTTGCCGTCAAGAACCTTTTTCATGGTTCGATTGGGATACAGTCTTGCTTTTTTGCTATATAATTCCATGCAATTCTGTCTTTTCTACAAATTAATTAACAGTTAAGTTGCTTCTGTTATTGGAAACATATGTTCTTTTAAAATGATAATTTAACCCATCACATGACGTGGTAAATCTATTGTCAAAAAACATGATTATTCAGATGCTTTCCTCATTATTTGGCAACTTGCTTGTGGTAGTTTAGCAGTCTTGAACCAGTGATTGGGGAATCCAAGCAATTTTTCAATTTCATTTACATCTATTGAATTTAATTTATTATTTAATGTTTTAAATCTCTTTGCTATGGTATTATTGAGTTTTCTAAATTCCTCCTTACTAATAAAACATTGCATGCTTATAAAAGTTGTATAAACATTATTTCTTCTATCATCAGTATTTATATTATATCGTTTGTGAAGTTGTTCAAAATATATTGAATTGGAACGACATTTGAAATAGAGTAGACGATTATTGTGAGCACATGTATTTCGCAATTCATGAATATTCTTTATTAGCGATATCATAGTTTTGGGGGGAAATAATGATGCTGCTTCAACATCGGGATCGTTATCACATATAAAGCTTGTTAAATCGCGTGCTACTGTATTTTGTATTTTTTCCGAAGAAATTTGAATTAAGTAAAGTATGTCACCAAAAGTTAAATAATCAACTAATACCCAAATAGGGACATTTTTATACTTGTTGTAATAATGATATATTGAGTTGTTTTTATATTTTTTATTACGCTTGATAATGTTATCGAGATTGGTTATGCTTTTTGCTATATCTAAGCTTTTTTCGTGGTCAAATGCTGTAACATCTAAGTAAGGATACGCTCTATCTTTATGTTCTTCGGCGAATCGGTAAGCAAAAATAGATTTTAAATGGTGTTCAACATCCAGTGTTGAATTAAATAACACTTGCTTAAGTTCCTTGTCAAAAAGATAAAGGCTTCGAACTTCATTGAAAGTAGCACCTTTGATATATGTGTTTTCACATTTTAAAAAGGGCTTACTATATCCATTAATAATATCGTAATAATTATTTGTTAAAAAATATTTTCTAACATATTCTATGTTTTCATCTTCAATGGTCAACCCACGACTTTTTAAAAGCTCAATTTGTTCATCGATATTTTTAAAAGACTTCTGCACAAAAAAGGCCTCCATTCACCAGAATGAAGACCTTCCGCAATAGGCCCCGTAGGGTATCTACCGCTCTTCCATGTCCTCATTCTAACATATTATTATTTTTATCGTCAATAAAAAAATCTGAAATATTTATGTTAATAACATTGAGAATTGATTATTATTTTGAAATAAACTGAATAAATTCTTTTTCATCAATCACCTCAATATTGTTTGTTTTATAGTTGATTTGCTCAGCTTTCTTTATTTTATTTGACTTTCCGTCTGGTCCTACAACTCTAGGATCCTCTATAAAACTTATGTTCGTTTAGGTGTATTATTAAACCCGCATCTCTGAGCGGGTTCGTTACTCGTGTAAAAGTATTCTATGTCTATGCCAAGTTCTTCAAGGTTGAAGACAGTGTATTATCTAAAGTCAGAAATGGTAATGCACTTTTATACTATAGGCAAGAGGCTAGGACATGTCAAAACTTCCACGACGATTTTTAAGTTTTCTAGGGTCTTTTATTCCTGTCGCTGCTTCCATTCCCTGTGTCGTTACAAGGATTACCTTGCCGAAGCGTCTTACAGAGCCATCAGGGAACTTATCAGGATTCTGTTTAAGAGCAGTTCTAACGTAAGCTTCGTTCTTGCCCCATATTTTGGCAGCTTCCTGTGCGGTCAAAATATCAGGGCTATCTAGATTAATCATGCTAACACCACCTATTTAAGCAAGTTCAAAAGCTGAACGACAATTGTAACTATCTGCAAAGCAATGATTATCTTGCATCCAAAACTTATTTTTTCTTTTTCCATTAGTCAACCTCCTTTCTATATTAATATTATAACACTGTATCGTGTTATAATATTAATAGGAGTTCTGTTTTTCTCAATATCTGTTGAATTCTTCCTTGACGTTCTCGTATAGGTCAGAAGGGATGCACCAAGTCTCGGCAAACTTTATGTAGCTGCAAGAGCTGTCGCCTTTAGCTTCTGCATAGCGTCTGATCAAGCCGATTGCAAACCTGTTGGCTGCTGCTTCATACTTGCTCCTGGCAGAATACGTTGAGTAGTAGCACGTGCCAGAATCACCATTGAGAACATGACCTATTTCATGTGCAATGATGAAAGGGATGTGTTCCTTTTTTCGTAGTTGGTATTGATAATTATGCCTGTCTGGCGGGAATTGCGCATGAAGGAACATCAGGTGGCAGCTCCCCAGTCAGCGTATATCCGATTCCATGGCTGAATGCAAAATTGAGCAACCATTGAGTCAATTCATTTGTATCCAGAATTTAATCACCTCAACACTTCACTATTTCCCGTTCATGATCCGTCTAATTAGCTCTCTGTCTTCATCAGACAACGGCTTCCCTCGCCATGTCATAATTACGTCATCATCGGACAGCTCGACATCATCTTTTTTAGTTTCCTGCTTGTTGGGACGGCCCAGCAGGTAGTCGGTCGTGACGTTGAAAATGTCGGATAGCTTGGCAACTGCTGAACTTGAAGGTTCGGCCTTGCCGGTTTCCCATGCGGTAACAGTTGTTTGGGAGACTCCCGCTGATTTAGCTAGTTCTGTTTGAGACATTCTTTTCTGTTTTCTCAAGTCCCTAATCCTTTGCCCTATCATAGTTATCACCTCTGCTTAGTAAGATATCTTAATTAAATAATAACACTACTTAATAATGTGGTTAAGCAAAAAATGCATTCAAGCAAAAAAATTAATAAAAGCTATTAACTTATTAAGAAAGCTTAGTATACTAGTGTTTGTAAGGTTGATTGAGACCTTAACAAGGAAAGGAGGAAAGTTATGAAGAATGTACAAAAAAAGAAGAAACCATTTAAAGATTTCTTCTTCAAAATGGATTTGAAATTATTTCCAGTAATTTCAATCAAATTAGAGTTTGGGTCTAAACGTTAATTACAAACTCTCAACTAAAGAAAGGGGGTGATAACCCTTATCTTTAGTGTACATTTTATCATAACGCTATAAAAATATGAACTGGAAAAAGTTTTTATTAGGCAAGATTGATTACAGTAAGGTCACTGACAACGGAAGGTATGATGTTAAGATTGATATTCAGGGTGGGATTTTGGTAATAATTGCAATCATTGCTTTAATAGCATGGTTAATTAATCATTAGGTGGATTATATTTGTTAATTCCTATCGAAGAAGGACTTAAAAAGTGGAAAATCATGTAACAGTGGATAGATGTCAGATGCAGATATTTGACATCTATCCCTTTTTTTATGGGAGTAAGCCCGAAAATACGGTCAAATGACATAGTTTCGGACTTTTAAGTTATACTAAATCACAACCACGCCGACAACTTCGAAGTCATCATCGACAGTAATGACGATGTCATCATAGTTCTTATTCAACGAGATCAAACGGCGCTGCGTCTGTTGTCGGAAAATACAATCTTCTTAACATAAGCATTTCCGTTTAATTCTGCAATGACGAACTGATTGTTTCTTACTTCACTGGTTTCAAATACTCTGGTTACGTAAATGATTTGCCCGTCTGAAAAAAGCGAAGTTATGGAGTCACCGTTAACACGCACTGCAAAATCATATTCAGGAGGTTCGTTATTAACGGACACTTCTTCGTGCTGTTCTCTTGTCAGCCATTCGCCGGTTCCGGCAGAAAAAGCTCTTGAAAAGGACAGAAAAAAAGAACCAAAAGAAAGAAAATTGTCAGAAAGAATGGATGTTTCGAATAACCGTCCTAACATTCATTCTAGAATTGATTGACAAGATTCATTCTTGGTTCTTCTAAAAAATACTAAAGTCAGGGGAGAAATCCCCCAGGCTTTAGTATACTTTGATAGGACCCATCATTCAACATGAAAAGAGAGACAAAAGATAAAATTACCTTAGGATTGCTGATAGGTATAGCATTGCTGAATCTGATTGATTTAGCGCGTCAACCACCATCGGCTAAAGTCGATGGCTTGTGAGCAGACACCCTTATATTGAGTATCTGAACCACAATTTGCATAGATACAGATGGTTTGACCAAACAGCCGTAGTTGTTTGGTCAGTGACTATCTAATTACCAATGCCTTTTACATTCCCAGGTTGCCATAGGAATGATATATCAATAGTTGTTAGATGGTTAGCCTTATAATGCTGTAATTACTCACTTTGGTTCTTAGTGATGCAGTTATTAAGTCAATTACTATACTACAAGAATTGTACAACGCAGATGGTACGCTTAACAAGACGGTGTTGGTTGCGCTTGTTTCTGCGATTCTGTTATTAAAGGAGATGTTAAAAACGCCGTGGCGGTTAAGCCGACTGTTACTGTTTCTGGGAGCTACTATACTATTCAGCCTGGCGATTCGTGGTGGAGCATCGCGGCTAAGCATGGACTGTCTATGTATGCGTTAGCTAGTCGCAACGGAAAGACGATCTACACTGTTATCCACCCGGGCGACCGTCTGACCATCAGTGGACAGACCGTCACCGCCACATGTGCCTACACTGTCAGACGTGGGGATACACTATCCAGCATTGCAAATCGCTATGGCACAACCTGGCAAAAATTACAGAAGATGAACAGTTTGAGCAATCCTAACTGGATTTATCTGGGACAAAAATTAAATATCTGACATTAAGGAAGACTCACTGGTCTGGTAATGACTGGTGAGCCTTTTTTGCGCAAAAAAAAGCCTTTCAGCTTGAAGAGCAGAAAGGCGGGCAAATCACGGTAACCAACCGTATTTAATGGAGATAACCGGTCTCCAATCGAGATATAAAACCTTGATACCAACTACATTTCCATTGTTAATATCACCTGTTACAATTTATGCACTAATTATAATATCTGATTTAAAATGAATCAAGAAAAAAGAAGCGCTGAGTGCTTCAAAAGAGGCGATTCATCCCCCACTTAGAGAAGTGGGGGCATTCTCGCCCCTTTAGGGTAAAAAATAATTAAAAAAAGGCCAAGAGATTCTCTCGACCTGCAAACTTCTAAAAATTAGCGTAAACTTTTTGACAAAATCAAAAATTTTTTTTAGCTGATCTTGATTCATCCTTGCAATGTCCATAAATAAAGACGCCACACCAAAAAATAATTCCTGAAACGCCTGAGATTTCAGCCGTTTTTTTCATGAGTCGTTTTTCAAAACCCGGCTTAAGAATTACGGTTCTTATCTTATGCGGCTTCAGGCTACTTTGCTTTTTAGGCATGCTTTGCGAAAATGAAAACACCGGCAAGAAAATTCCGCAAATCATGACACAAATAACCATAAGCTTAAACAATTTCTGATGGCACACGTTTTTATTCATGGAAAATTCCCCCAATCAGCTGAAAACAACCGCTTCGCTTTTCTTGATTTTATGACCAAATTATAACACAACTTCAAGCGTTTGTTTCAAATTCATACCATCAAATTCATGATTATGTCTCATTTTCTTTTGCCAAGCTGATTTTGATTGTTTGCGCCGTTTTTTGAGGAATTCCCAAACCGATCAATTCTTCAACGCTGGCCTCAGACAGCCGCTTCAAAGAACCAAAATTGCGCAACAGCTTCGTTCGCGTTTTGGGGCCGACCCCCTTGATTCGCTCCAGTCTTGAAGAAAGTGAGTTCTTGCTGTGCACTTGTCTGTGAAAAGCAATTGCAAATCGGTGCACTTCATCTTGAATGCGCTGCAGCAGATAGAATCCCTCGCTTTTAGGATTCAGCCCGATTTTTTCGCCAGTTTCGGTCATCAGGTCGGCCGTTTTGTGATGTTCATTTTTGACCATTCCGGCAACCGGTATGTTTAACCCAAGCTGATTTTGAAGCACGTCGATGCAAGCATCGATCTGAATTTTCGCACCGTCCATCAAAATCAGATCAGGAAGATTTTCATGCTCCTTCAACAGGCGACTGTATCTGCGATAGATTACTTCTCTCGTGCTTGCAGCTTCATCTGCATGATCAGTATTTTTCAGCTTGTACTTGCGATACAGATTTTTTTCAGGACGGCCATCGACAAAGCAGACCATTGCCGACACGATGTCTGTCCCCTGAAGATGAGAGTGGTCAAATGCTTCCACGCAATGTCCGTTCGGAAGGCCCAATGCATCGGTAATCTCGTTCATCGCACCAACCGTCTTTCTGTCATCAAGTTCAAGAAGTCGAAATTTTTCTTCCAAGACAAGCTGGGCATTTTTATGAGCCATTTCCAACAAGTCTCGTTTCTGCCCCCTTTTAGGAGTTTTAACCGAGACTCCGAGAATCTCATTTAAAACTTTTTTGTCAATCCCTGGCGGAACAAGGATTTCCTTTGGCAAAATGCGGTTTTTCTGATTATAAAATTGGAGGATAAATGAAGCAAGTTCTTCTTCCGGAAGGTCAACGCAAGGAAACAAGCGCTTTTCACGCTTTATCAAACGTGCTTGCCTGATGAAAAAGACTTGAATCGAAAGCCATCCTTTGTCCATGAAGAAGTTGAACAAGTCCCTTGGCGTATTGTCGTTTGAAATAATTTTTTGCTTCTCAACAGTCATTTCAACATAACGGATTTGATCTCTTATTTCAGCAGCTCTTTCAAATTCAAGTTTGGCTGCCGCATCATTCATTTTTGCAGTCAATTCGCGCTTAATCTGTGAAACGTTGCCGTTTAGAAACGATTTGATCTTGCGAATATTTCTCTCATAAGCTTCAACCGGAACCTCTTTAAAACATGCGCCCAGACATTGCCCCATATGGTAATACAGACATGGTCTCTTCTGATGCCCGGGGCACCGTCTTAGCGGGTAGACTTTTTGAAGCAGCTGTACCGTTTCTTGTGCAGCGTAAACATTTGGATACGGTCCAAAATAATAACCGCCGTCATTTAAAACTTTACTTACGATCATTAATTGCGGATCGCGCTCATTCGTTATTTTTATATAAGGATAGCCGGTTCCGCGCTTAAGTTTTATGTTGTAATAAGGCTTATGTTTTTGAATCAAAGTAATTTCAAGCAAAAACGCTTCCTTGTCAGTCGACGTTACGATCGTCTCAAAATCATGAATTTCAGAAACAAGTTTGGCCGTTTTGCCTTCATGTGAACTTTTAAAATATGAACGAACGCGATTTTTCAAATTTTTGGCTTTGCCGACATAGATAATCTTTGCATTGACGTCTTTCATCAAATAACATCCAGGCTGATCAGGCAATAGTTTCAGCTTGTTTTCGATGTGCTGCGTCGCCATTGAAATCCCTCCGCTTCGTTAAATGCTACAATATCTTCGCCAAAAATTCCTTTGCACGATCAGTCTTAGGTGCATTAAAGAAGTCTTTCGGATTGCCTTTTTCTTGAATATAGCCGTCAGACATGAACCAGACTTCGTCAGCAACTTCCTTGGCAAAGCCCATCTCGTGCGTGACAACCACCATTGTCATTCCGGAATCGGCCAAATCACGCATAACCTTCAAAACTTCACCGACCATCTCCGGATCAAGCGCGCTTGTCGGTTCATCGAAGAGCATCACCTCAGGATCCATCGCCAATGCGCGTGCAATTGCGACACGCTGCTGTTGGCCGCCTGAAAGACTCGCAGGATATTGATTTTCGCGATCAGACAAGCCTACCTTTTCAAGCAGCTGTTTGGCTTTTTTTTCGGCTTCATCTTCAGCAATTCCCTTGACCCTCATCGGTGCAACTTTGATGTTTTCGAGCACCGTCATGTTAGGAAACAGATTAAAACTTTGAAATACCATCCCCATTTTCTCTCTTAAAGCGCAAAGCTCTTTTTCAGATATATTCGTCAAATCTTTGCCTTCAAACAAGATCTTCCCAGAATTTGGCTTTTCAAGCACATTCAAGCAGCGAAGAAAAGTGCTCTTGCCTGACCCTGAAGGACCGATTACGCAAATAACTTGTCCCTTGTTGACGTTTTCCGTGATGTCTTTTAAAACAATATTTTTGCCATATTTTTTCATAAGGTTTTTAATTTCGATCATTTTCGTCATAACTAAACTTCCTTCCGATTCTTCCTAAAAATTTCCAATGCTTAAATTATACATCTTTTGTTCTCTTTATGCAATTTAAAGTTGAATTGCCCGTTATATATTCAAATGCAGTGCATAAAATTGCATTATGACCACGCTCTTGCATTTTACGTGCCAAATCTGTTATGCTTTCAATGTTAAGAGGTGATTACATGGGTCTTAAAGTAAACCGTCAAACAAATCTTGAAAAGCTTTTTGATCAATTCGCAGTCATAGAACCAGAAAAGACTGAGAAGAACAAAGAAAAGGCTGATAAGTCTCAAAAGACTGAATCTAAAAAAGAAGACAAAAAATAACTAAAAAGGAATCAGCGATGATTCCTTTTTTACTTCAAAAACACTGCACTTGATAAAAAAGCACCTCAAAGATGAGGTGCAAGCTTCCTACATCCCAGCCGTAAAACCATTGGGGTAGCGTTTATTCAAAGTTTCGATGTTTGCCTTGGCAACGTCGTCGAAATCAACATCGGCCCATTGCGCGATCTGGGAAAGGTACCACAGGACGTCCCCAAGCTCATCGATCATTTTTTCCTTATCAAGATCTTTTCCCTTAAAAGTATAGTCTTGAATCAGATCAATCAATTGACCGCTCTCTCCGGCCAATCCTAACGCACAATTCGTCAAAACCTGTTCATTTCCGTAAAGAGTGCGATTGGCAGCTTTTTGATATTCATTGAATTCCATCATTAGTCTCCCTTAATACCGCTCATTTTTTCAACCCAGTTCCAGACTTCTTCTTTGCCGGCCTTTGTGACGGATGAAAAAAGAACGATTTCGTCTTGCGGGTTCAAAGCGAGTTTTTTCCTGATTTGGCTCTCTGTCCTGTTCCACTTTCCGCGCGGTATTTTGTCCATTTTCGTTGCACAGACAAGAATCGGCAAATCATAGTAGTGCAGAAAATCAATCATCTGACAATCAAGCTCCGTTGGCTCATGGCGCCCGTCAACCAGCGAAATCACGCCGCGCAGAACGGGACGATCGGAAAAGTACCTTTCAATCATCTGTCCCCATTTTTCACGGTCTTTTTTCGAAACTTTTGCGTACCCATATCCTGGCACGTCCACAAAATACAGTTCGGATTCAATATTGTAAAAATTAAGCGTCTGCGTCTTTCCGGGCTGACTTGATGTCCTTGCCAACCCTTTGCGATTGATCAACGTATTAATCAAAGAAGACTTACCGACGTTCGATCGGCCTGACAGAGCTATTTCCGGGAACCCCTCATTGGGATATTGCGCAGGAGAAACTGCGCTGATCGTCAGCTCGACGTTTTGAACTTTCATTTTTTCTTCCACCCTTCATAAATCATCCTTGGATATCATCTCTTGAGCTGGTTGATTTATAAGCATTGATAAACTTTTCCAAAGCAATTTTATGATTGCATTTAAACAGAACGTGCATATTATACCATATGCTAATTATACTATCTGAATTTAAATGATGCAAAGAAAGCACCAAAATGCTTTAGAATTGGGCGATTCATCCGCCGCTTACAGGAACGGATGGGATGCCTTTCTGCCATTTTGGATAAAAAAGAAACACCCCACAACGTATCGTTTGAGGTGCTTTCTGATAAGAAATAAGAGGGCCATGGTCCCTGGTATATCTTATAAATATATTACTTTGTCTTTACGACTTCCTTATCACCGTAGTAACCGCAAGCTGAGCATACGTGATGTGACTTTCTGAGTTCACCACAGTTAGGGCATGCGCTCATGCCAGGAACTGACAGCTTGTAGTGCGTACGACGTAATCTTTTGCGTGTCTTTGATGTTTTACGTGCTGGTACAGCCATTACGGGGCACCTCCTTTAACTTTCAAAATGACTCAACAAAAAGAATTGTACTTGTTATTCAAGAAATTTGCAACAAATCTTAGGAATTTTTCTCGAAATTCTTGAAAAAATCCTTTAATTTGGACAAACGCGGATCAACTCCGTCCTCATCTTTTCGAGATTTTTTTAACTGACTCTCGGAAACAACAGACCAGTCATTGCCAGAAGGCATCGACTCATCGCTGCTCTGTTCAGTAGCAGTCAAAACCTGCATAGGAATTTGCAACAAAATATTGTCACAAATCGCATTATCAAGATCCAAAATATCATTTGGCAAAACCATAACGACATCAGTATCTTCAAAACGCGACAAATCATGTTCGTGCTGACTGACATAATGCTCAGTAAAATCAAAAACAAGCGGAACTTCCGCTGCTTCCAACGAACGAGAAGACGGAAGCACAAGCTTTGTCTTAACTTTAACATAACCGCAGACTCCCAATTCGTCAACGGAAAAAATCCCCTTGACTTCAACGGGAGAAACGTCGATAATATCTGAATTTCGAGCCATGAGCTCATCCTTCAAATCAAGCGTTTCAGAAAACGTCAACGGTTCATCGACAGTCTGGCGTAACTCATTCAGCGACCATTTCATGCTGTATTTCCTCCCAATGCAACAATTTTGATTATAACCTGTCAACCAAGAGTTTGTCAACCCATTTTACTTGACAGCTAACTTAAAATCTTAGCGGAGCACGCTTCAGATCTTGCTCGCATCCATTTTTAAGCTGATAAATCTTTCCCGTACGATAATCAAGTTCCAAGCGTTTCTTGCGATCGTCCTGGCCGACCTTTGCGAAAATATCAATTTCATCGCGTTTCTTCGCCAAATGTAAAACATCGCGACCACGCTCATTGAATCCAAGCACCCTGACGTACGGATTGTCATTATAAGCTTCAATTTCGTCGCTTTTAATGCCCAAAAGGCATGAGCAAGCCAGGCGCGACAGTCTCGTATACGTGAAACGCTTGTTTTTGACGAGCTTGATCCATTCGTCAAAAGTAGCATCATACGGCATTTTTTGAGCACAATCCTTCAAACGATACTCGATTCCTTCGGCCATCCCGTAGATTTTTCCAAGTGAATTTACGGACTGACTAAGCAACAGGTAATGCAGATCAGGCCAAAAATCATTCCACGAAACAAATGGGCTTTTTTTCAAATCGTTTGCCGTCGCTTCGGGAACGACCCGATCTATTTGAGAACGAGCACCGCTTGCAACGGAAGTTCTGATTGCCGTTGCACTTGCGATTTTTGAATTATCGCCAAAAGTCGTTTCATGGTATCCGGCTTGGATCCTTTGAATGGGATGCAATTCCAATTCGTCTTTCATTAAAAGGGACTGTTTTGCGTATGACAGTGCCAACAAATCGTTTGGCTGATCAACGCTATGTCCGATTTTTTGCGCAATTGCCTGTTGAAACGATGCGGCATACGACTGATCGTATTTTTTAAAATCGCCGTGAACGTCTGCGACAAGTTCTGCATATTTCTTAAAATCGTATTCGGCATGCTCCGCACCAAAAAACAAATCGGTTACGCCAAGCGAACTCAATGCGTTCACGCCGCCAAACGCAAAGCGATCCGCCGGCTGCATGCAAGCAGCAACCGGAACTTCAACGACCAAATCGGCACCGTTTTGCAATGCTTCGCCTGCCCTGGTCCATTTGTCAAAACACGCAGGTTCTCCGCGTTGAAGAAAGTTTCCGCTCATTGCGACAACTAATGGAGCATCGCTTAGCTCTTTTTTGATCTGCTCGATCTGATAGCGATGACCATTGTGAAACGGGTTATACTCGGCTATTACGCCCGCGATCTTCAATAAACCGCACCTCTCAGTCTTTTTGACAAGCAAAGAACCAACGCGTTGTTTGCTCATTCGGTTTGCTCTTGCCAAAATCCGCACTGACCTTGACCTGATTGAACCCTGCATGTTTAAGAGCTTTAAGATAAACGTCAAGCTCATAGGTTCTTTCATGATGAAGCTCTTCAATTCGATCGTATCCGTCTTCTTTTTCGTTCCAGATAAAGAAAGTCAGTTCATGTTCGACGCTGTGAGGATATTTCCCCTCAAAACTTGTCCAAATGAAAGCCTGCTCTTCATCTGTGTAATTGTACATGTATCCCGGATAGACCACGTCGGTTTGATAAGGCGTAATCACGTCAAAGATAAATTTTCCTTCAGGTTTCAGATGCTGAAAAACTTCAACAAATGCTCTTTCAACGCTTTTTTCATCAGGCAGATAACAAAATGAATCAGCAAAGCAGGTCACGTTGCTGAATTTTTCGGAAAGACCGCTTAAATCAAGCATATCGCCCTGATAAAGCGGAAGGTCGACTCCCGCTTCCTCAGCATGTTTCAAAGCAAGACTCAGCATCTCTTCCGACAAATCAAAACCTGACGTTTCAAATCCGCGTTCAGCAAGTTTTACGGCAAATTTTCCCGATCCGCATGCAAGGTCCAAAACATTCCCCGAAACAAGCTCATCTTCGGCAAAATCAAGCCAGTTGGCATACATCTCAGGATCCATCAAGTCATCGTACAATTTGGCAAATGTCGTGTAAATCATTATTCCTTGATCCAATCGTCAATATCTGCCAAAGGTGCGTCAGACCAAAGCTTTTCAAGATTGTAAAACTGTCGCGTCTCAGTTTTGAAAACATGAACGACAACGTCTCCCAAATCAAGCAATATCCAGTTTGCTCCGTCTTTTCCTTCGACGTTTCGGACTTCAAAACCTGCTTCTTCAACTTTTTCTTCAATTATGTCAGCGATTGCCTTGACCTGGCGTTCCGAATTCGCCTGCATGATTACGAAATAATCCGCAAGCAGACTGATTCCTTGAACGTCCAAAGCGACAATATCCTCAGCGCGTTTGCTGTCAGCTGCTTCAACGACAACTTTTAATAATTCTTTGCTATCCATAAAATACCTCGCTTTAATTTTCTGCAACGAACGCATTATAAGTCAAAATAGCGTCCGGATAAATTTTAGAACTGCTGCTCATCAAAAACTGCAGCGTATGTTTGGTTTCAAAAATTACGGCCTGTTTTAAATTTGCATAAGCCAAAGATCTTGCAATCTCAACGTCTGGAAAACTGCGATTCGGTTCGACGTAATCGCTAACGTAAACAATCTGATCAAGCGTCGTCATCTCAGGAGCTCCCACCGTGTGACGTCTTACGGCATTCAGAATTTCTTCATCCGTAATTTTCAGCTCATCTTTGATAAATTCAGCGCCGACGACACCATGCCAAATAAAATTGCCCCAGTTCAGCAAATCGGAATCAAGCTTTTTTGCCTTGATTTTTTCGATAAACTGTTCATCCGTTTTTTCTTTGGCATAGTCGTGAACAAAGCCTGCAATCATTGCCTGTTCCGGATCGACTCCGTTCAATTTGGCAAGTTCATAACATGTTTGTCCAACGCCCAAAATATGTTTATAACGAAAATCGCTCAATTGATTTTTGATTTTCTCCAACAATTCTTCTTTTGTGCCATGGTAGAAACGATTGCTTAGTTTTATTTCACTCACGATATAAGCCTTCCTCTCTGATATACTCCTCAACGGCATCGGGAACAAGATATTTGATTGAGCAATCATGCCTGATTTTTTCCCGAATCATCGATGAGCTGATTTCAATGTGCGGAACGTCCACCCAAACGATCGGATACTCGCTTCTGTGCCTGTAACCTGGACGTTCGACGCCGACGAATTTGACCAGTTTGATCAAATCGGCAATCCTGTGCCATTTTGGCAAATACTCTACCATGTCGCCGCCGATAATGAAGTAATATTCCGTTTCAGGATTTCTTAGCGTAAGCTCTTTCATCGTATCATAAGTATAGCTTACGCCGCCACGTTTCAGTTCGATGTCTTCTATCTCAAAATCAGGGTTGGTTTCGATTGCAAGTTCCGCCATCTTCAAACGATATTTTGCATCGATTGCGCTTTTGGCATCGACATGCGGCGGCAGATTGTCCGGCATGAACATGACCTTGTCAAGGTCAAGCTGACTTTTAACCTGCTCCGCCATAATCAGATGACCGTGATGAATCGGATTGAACGTTCCGCCCAAAATTCCGACGCGTTTCTTCTTGATTCCGCTGATCGGCTCAACCTTGATCTGAATCTCAGGCATCTTTTTTTTAGAGATAACCACGAAAAGGCCTCCTACATTTTGGCTGCTTCAAGCGAATAGCTGCGATTTTCACGCTTATCGGCCTGCTTGAACAAAACGAGAACGTGACCAATTTTTTGAACGACCTGAATCTGAGAATTATCTTCGATATACTCAATAACTTCTTCGTCTTCCACGATTGCGTTTTGCAAAACGTTGATTTTAAGCAGTTCGCGCTTTTCAATCGCATCTTCGACTTGCTTGAGCCAGTTTGCGGTCAACCCTTCTTTTCCGACTTGAAAAAGCGGTCTCATCCCATGAGCCTGCGAACGTAAATAGCGTTTTTGCTTTCCTTTTAGTTTCATTTTTTCAACCTCTTAAATCATTGCTTTTCTCAAAACGACGCTGACGCCTTCAGGAGCCCAACCGGCAACGATGCTGCCGGCCTTGACGGAAATCCATCCGAGTCCTGCAAAAACCAGATCGCTTTTTTCAGTGACCTTGAACTCAAATCTGACAAGTTTCGGAAATGTCTTCATCTCTTCTTCTGAAGGAGGATTCAACAGTTTTCCGGCATGCTTTTCATAAAATGCAGAGGCGTTTTCGGTCTTGGTTCTGTGAATCATCAAATTGTTGTCCAGATATACGACAACGCCTTGTTTTTCTCCGGAAACGTAATCAAAGCGTGCCAATGCCCCTAAGAACAGAGTCTGTCCTTCATTCAGCTGATAGACTTTAGGCTTGATTTCCTTTTGAGGAGAAGCCAGTCTGAGTTCTTTAGGCGAAAGGTAGTGCGCCATTTGATCCTTATGAATGATTCCCGGAGTATCAATCAAGAAACGGCCATCGCCAAACGGAATTTCAATTCGATCCAGCGTCGTTCCCGGAAAACGCGATGTCGTAATCAGATCGCTGATGCCGGTTTGATGCTTAATAATCTGATTGATCAAAGTCGATTTTCCGACGTTTGTGACGCCAACGACATAAACGTCTCTTCCTTCGCGATACTTGTCGATCAATTCCATCAGCCGATCAATCTCATGACCCTTTGAAGCACTCGTCAAGCAAACTTCAACCGGTCGCAATCCTTGCGCATTTGCAGACTGACGCAGCCAGTCCCTGATTTTTGAGCGTTTGAGCGAGCGCGGCAACAGATCTTCTTTGTTTCCGACCATCAAGATCGGATTATTGCCGACAAAACGATGAAGTCCCGGAATAATCGAACCGCTGAAATCAAAAATATCAACAACGTTGACGATCAATGCATCCGATTCGCCAATTTGATTAAGCAACGCCAAAAAATCGTCATCCGTCAATGAAACGTCCGCCGTTTCATTGTAATGCCTTAATCTGAAGCAACGTTTGCAATAAAGATCTTCATCGTCAGTCCGTTTTTCCAAGGCAGACTGCGGCATAAATCCGGGTTCTTGCGGATCAACGGTCTGTATTTTTGCACCGCAACCGATACAGTACAGTTCGTCTGAATTTTCAGTCATTCAAATCATGCCTCCATGTCGTGCTTAGTTTATTTTCTTTCAGCAACCGCTTTTTAACGATATTTTCCAAAAAACGGTTTATTTTAGTATTCCATGCATCCGATTTCACTAAGGGCTTCACCAAAATGCAGCGAATTCCAAAATTATTTGCCGATGCCACATCGGTCATCAGTTGGTCGCCAACGAGAACAGTCTCGTGTTTTTTCAGTCCGTACCTCTTCACCGCAATTTTGAGACCACGTGCAAAAGGTTTCATCGCACGCGAAACAAACGGCAACCCTAAAGAACGAACCGCCCGTTCCACCCTTTTGAAACTATTATTTGAAACGACTACCACAGGAATCTTTGCTTCTTCCATTTTCTGAAGCCATTCGCGAAGCTGGGGCGTTCCATCTGGATTATTCCAGGCAATCAAGGTATTATCAAGATCAGTCAGCACCACCTTGATTCCTTTTTTTCTCAATTCCTCTGGAGGCAGGTCGTAAATTGACTCAACTTGCCATGTTGGTTGAAATTTTGAAAACATGCTCTAATTCCCTTCTGAAATCTTGCTACTATAATTATAGATTAATCGGGCCTGTTTACGCAAGAAACCCGAATCAGTCCCATCAGAAATAAAAAGGAGCCAGGAGAAAAAATCTTCCCAGCTCCTTTTGGTTAGCTAATTATTTTGCCAAAGCCTTCTTTGCTTCTTCAACAACGGCCGTAAATGCTGCTGCATCAGTAATAGCAAGATCAGCCAACATCTTGCGGTTAACTTCGATGTTAGCCAGCTTCAAGCCGTGCATCAATTGGCTGTAGCTGATGCCGTTCATACGAGCTGCAGCGTTGATACGAGCAATCCACAACTTGCGGAAGTTGGACTTGTTCTTTCGACGATCACGGAAAGCGTATTGGTATGACTTCATTACTTGTTGCTTAGCAACCTTGAATTGAGTATGCTTTGAACCGCGATATCCTTTAGCTAATTTCAAGACTTTCTTACGACGTTGACGCGTAACTGTTCCACCTTTAACACGTGGCATGATAATTCCTCCTTAGTATCCCGACTCTTCGGGTAAAAAACAAAATCGTGCATGCGCACCGACCAAAATGGTGCGACATTCAAAACTTGAATAAATGAATGATTATTTCATTTGTGAAAGCATCTGCTTGATACGCTTCATATCAGAGCCGGATACCATTGTAGCTTTACGCAATTGGCGACGTTGCTTAACCGTCTTGCCGTGGAAACGGTGTGATGTGTAAGCATGATTACGTTTCAAACCACCATTACCCGTACGCTTGAAACGCTTTGCTGATGCGCGGTGTGTTTTTTGTTTTGCTGCCATAATACCATATTCCTCCTATGTGATTTAAGCCTAGTTTTCGGCTTTTGGTGCAAGCATTAAGAACATGCTGCGACCATCCATTTTTGGCTTGGATTCAACTGTAGCAACATCGGATGTTTCTTCAGCGAATCGATCAAGAACTTCGCGGCCGATCTCTTTATGAGTAATCGCACGACCCTTAAAACGGATGGAGACTTTCACTTTGTCCCCTTTTGAAAGGAACTTGCGTGCATTCTTCATCTTAGTGTTGAAGTCATTCGTGTCGATCGTCGGGCTCAAGCGAACTTCTTTAACGTTGATCACTTTTTGCTTTTTACGAGCTTCACGCTGTTTCTTCTGCAACTCAAAACGATACTTCCCATAATCCATGATTTTGGCAACAGGTGGTTTCGCTTTCGGTGCAACCAAAACAAGATCCAAATTGGCTTGTTCTGCCATCTGCAACGCCTCTTGCTTAGACTTAACTCCAAGCTGAGCGCCGTCATCAGCAATCAAGCGCAATTCACGTGCGCGAATGCCTTCGTTTACCATTTTATCAACTGCTATGGCGTTTCACCTCCAAAAAAATTTCAGAGAAAATGCAGAAAAAAACGGGTGCTCGCATAAACCAAACGCAAAGCACCCGTAAAAAATCCGTTCAATCGGAAATTAATTTCTTATTTCTGCCCAGGAACCTGTGTCCCTCAGGCGAGAAGCGGGAGCCTCTGCTTTTTTTCTCAACTTTTATATCTTAACAGTCCTGTTTAAGATTGTCAACTGTTTAAACGATTTTTTAATCTTCATTGCGGCTATATGTTTCAAGATCGTGATCCAAAATCTTCTTAAAATCATCAAATGCCATCGTTTCGGTCTTTTCTTGACCATAACGACGAACCGTGACTGTTCCCTGCTCTTTTTCATTATCACCGACAACGAGAGTATAAGGAACCTTGTTGACTTGTGCCTGGCGAATCTTGTAACCCATCTTTTCGTTTCGATCATCGACAGAAACGCGAATTTGGCGAGCAGCAAGAGCACTTGCAAGTTTTCTTGCATAATCCGTGTGGAGATCCAAATTGACAGGAATGACTTCGACCTGCTTTGGAGCAAGCCATGTTGGGAAAGCACCCTTGTACATTTCGGTCAGGTAAGCCGTGAAGCGCTCCATCGTTGAAACGATACCGCGGTGAATCATAACCGGACGATGTTCCTCGCCATCGGCTCCGACATACTTGAGATCGAAGCGTTCAGGAAGAAGGAAGTCCAATTGAATCGTCGAAAGCGTTTCTTCGCCGCCAAGCGCAGTCTTTGTTTGAACGTCAAGCTTAGGACCGTAAAATGCAGCTTCGCCTTCTGCTTCGAAATATTCAAGTCCAAGATCATCCATCGCAGCTTTAAGCATACGTTGAGATTTTTCCCACATTTCATCATCATCATAGTATTTGTGAGTATTTTTTGGATCGCGATAGCTGAGACGGAAACGATAATCATTGATATTGAAATCATGATAAACTTCAACCATAAGCTGAAGCGTCCGTTTGAATTCCGCTTCAATCTGATCCGGTGTCACGAAAGTATGACCATCATTCAAAGTCATTTCACGAACACGCGACAAGCCTGTCAATGCTCCGGATTTTTCGTAGCGGTGCATCATGCCAAGTTCGGCAATTCTCAACGGAAGATCGCGATAAGAACGAATATGACGGTTATAAATCTGAATGTGCGACGGGCAATTCATCGGACGAAGCTCAAGCAGTTCTCCGTCACCCATATCCATTGGAGGGAACATGTCTTCGCGATAATGATCCCAGTGCCCGGATTGTTTGTACAAATCAACATTGGCAAGAATTGGAGTATAAACATGTTCGTAACCCCATGAAACTTCCTTGTCAATAATGTAGCGTTCAATCGTGCGACGAATCGTTGCACCGTTTGGCATCCAGTACGGAAGACCTGCGCCGACCTTTGGATCCACGAAGAAGAGATCAAGATTGTTGCCGATGACGCGATGATCGCGTTCATGCGCTTCCTGCTGACGCTTCAATTCTTCATCAAGTTCTTTTTGTTTGCTGAAAGCCGTACCGTAAATACGTTGCAGCATCGGATTTGACGAAGCGCCTTTCCAATATGCACCGGCAACTGAAAGAACTTTAAAGACCTTGACCTTGCCAGCATCTTCAAGTGAAACAGGAGAAGTAAAGTCAACATGATTCAAAAGCTTGTGTCCGTATACCTTGCCATCTTCTGCATTTTCTTTGACGATTTCAGTTTGATATTCATCATTTTCGACAAGTTTCAAAGCTTCATCAAGATCGTACTCCACAAATTCGATTTTTTCTTTTGCCTTGACGATTTCTTCCATCTTCTTCGTCAATTTTTCAAAATCTGCTTCGCCGACCTGACCATCTTCCTTATCAGTATCGAAGTAAAAGCCATGTTCCGTCACTCCGCCTTCGCCAAATTTGACGTTTGGATAAAGATCGTGCAAGGCAGCTGCCAAAACAACTGCTGCAGTATGCCACAAAGCAATTCTTCCGTCATCGGAATCCTTCGCTACGATTTCAATTGAACCGTCTGAAAGTTTTTGATTCAAGTCAACTAATTTGCCGTCAAGCTTGCCGCAAACAGCCTTTTTAGCAAGGCTCATGCTGATCGAAGCTGCGACGTCTTTAACTGTTGCACCGTCTTCAAATTCTTTAACGGTGCCATCTGGAAATTTAAGTTCCATTAGTATTACCTCCGATAATTTTTGCTTATGTGAAAAGGCACAAAAAAACGTCCCCGACATGAATTATGCCATGCCAGGGACGTCATTGACGCGGTTCCACCCATTTTCGACATCCTTTTGCAAAAACCAGATGTCCTCAAAAACCGCTGATAACGGATGCGATCCGTCTTACCTTTGCAGTAAGCTCTCCATGAAAGCGGTAAGCTCGCCCGCACGAGAGGCTTTCAGTCATGACCCCTCTCCCTGAATGGGTTGCCGTTTGTCTTTCACTAATGTATCTCTTATTTAAACACTAAGTTCCGCCTTTTTCAAGTGTTTTTTCAAAAATACTCAATCATTTCTGAGATTCGGACCGTCAACAATGATTTCAGTCGCCAAAAACCTGATTCTCTCCATTATCCGCTTGGCTTTGAGAGGGTCTGATTCCATCCGATTGTTAAACGTCAAATAACTGCTTTCGAGTTCTTCCATTGATAAATTTGATGAAAAAAACGTCGGTAGCTCTTCTTGCATCCGATGCTGCAAAATGACGCCTAAAATATCGTCGCGCGACCAATTGGAAAGAGAATCCGCGCCAATATCGTCAAGCATCAGCACTGGAGCATTTTTGACTTCGTTAACGGCGTCCGCAACCGTCCTGCCAGTTGTTTTATCGCCAAGAAGCGCCTTAAGATCAGAGATGAATGTCGGGACGTGCAGGATTGTTGTTGAAAAGCCGTTTTCTGCCAAATCGTTTGCGATTGCTCCCAAAAGATACGTCTTTCCAACGCCAAATTTTCCTTCAAGATACAGTCCCTTGTGAAATTCGTTTGGATTTTCCACATAAGATCTGACAAAAAGCAATGCCTGTTTCAAAGCTGCCGCTCTTCCCTTCGTCATTGTTCCGTATTCTTGCAAGCTTGCATTTTTGATTGACTTCGGGACGCTGATTGCCCTTACGCGTTGCTTGATTTTGCGCTGCTGCTTTTGTTTCAGGTTTTCTTTTGTCGGCAAATACACGATTTGAACATGTTTGGAGCTCATGATTAACTTTGGACAGTATCCTGGCATAAACGTTTTCTTTCCGGCATCACGATCCTTTTTAAAACTCAAGTACTCGATAAACTTTGGCATGCTCCTCCTGATTTCGTCAGCATCCAGCTCATCATGATGCTCTTTGATAAATGCGACAATTTCTGGGGATTTCAATACTTCTTTGTAAACGGACCTGACTTTTTCTTCCCAGTGGTATTTTTCCATCAATTCCGTCATCTTTTGCCCTACGTCTTCCATCAAGTTCACCTGCCTTTGGCATTTTTCATCTGATTCCGCAACTTCTCAATCTCATCCAAATCATGTTTGTAGTCCAAATCGGCATTCTGTTTTTGAGCAAGTTCGTCCCAATCGGTCAATGTTGCTTTTTGAACGTTTTTTCTCGTTTGACCATTACGGGCACTCATCCGCCTTTGCTGTTTTCTTTGCTTGTTTTTTTCGACTTCGCCTTTCAGATAGTCCATTGCGCTTACGGGATCGCTGATCTTTCTTTTAGCAAATTGGTTGCAGAATTCTTCAAACCGAGTGCTGACTTTTCCGCTAAGCTGATCATTGTCTTCATCACACAAAAAATAGTGCAAAATGACATTTATGACGGCACCCGGCAAAACATTGGCCTTAACGACGTTTCCGACAACATATTTTTCGATGTTAGAAGCATAACCGCCCTGCTCGTTCTTCAACGCTTCCAGAAATTCAAGCGGGGCATAGTAATTGCAAGCTTCGACAAGCTGACGATCTTCAGATGATAACCTCGCTGTACTTTTCGCGGATTCTGCGCTGATTTCTTTTTCATTGCATGCAGGCTTTTCAAGGGCTGATTCAAATTCTTCGTTGACATACCGCTTGAATAAAGAAAAGTCGACCCTGTTGCTTGCAACGTTGAAGCTTTTTTCAAGCTGCTTGACAAGCTGAAGTTCATCCAAGCCATACAGCAAAACCATCGTCTTCACCTCATCCAAATGCTCCATTACTTCCTTTTCTTCAACAAAAGAATGTTTCAAAAGCTGTTTAAAGTATTTTAGATCAAAGTTCAGTTCGCTTTTCTCCAAAAGAGATTCGTTCTTGACGCGATTGATCTGCAAATTTTGAATATTTTCTTTTCTGACGTCAAACACATCAGCTAAGGTCTTGGTAATTTCTTTTGAATTTTCGGAATAGGCAAAGACATTTGGCGCAAACAACTGCTTGAGCTGGGCATGGCGTCTTCTTCCGACGCTTGACAGCAACAACGTATCCAAAACGGCCTGCTTAAAAAATTCCTGCCCGCTAAGCGGCAAAAGCAACTGATAGATCATTCTGCGTTCATTGGAGACATCGTGCACAAAAGTCCGCAGCAATCCAAGTGCTTCCAATTTGCAGCAAGCATCATAAAACCGCGGAATTTCCATATCCAAAGTTTTTAGGATATCACCGATTTCGGGCAGATGTCCGCTTTTTCTCGGAACGGTTGTCGCTGAAGATGCCAAAACTGCATGAACTGCTGCTGCATCTGCACCCATAATCGGCTGATACAGAAAGATCACCGTTTCGGAAGACAGCAAACTCTTTCTTTCCTCAGAACAAATTACGCATCTGTCTTTCGGCGAAAGAATATTCAACCCATTTTCCATCGACTCACATCCCTTTTACTTTTTGGCATCCGAACCTTTTTCCTGATCTTCGCGAGCCATCAATTCCTGAAGCTCGTTCACGAAGGCACCCATGTCTTTAAATTCGCGGTACACGCTGGCAAAACGAATGTAGGCAACATCGTCAACCTTGGCCAAAAGATCCATTACATAGCCACCGATCAGTTGGCTGGAAACCTCGTTGCTTCCCGCTGCCCGAACTTTGCTTTCGACCTGATCAACCAAATTTTGAATATCATCCATCGGTACCGGTCGCTTTTCTGCAGCACGCATCACTCCGCGCATGATTTTTTCGCGATTGAATTCTTCGCGAAGTCCGTTTTTCTTTACGACAAGCAACGGAGCTGCTTCAATTCTTTCAAAAGTCGTGAAGCGATAACCGCAATTTTCACACTCGCGACGCCGTCTGATGGCATGACCATCATCAGCAGGACGACTGTCGACTACTCGCGAGCCGTTCTTATGGCAATGTGGACATTTCATTAGTTTAAGGGCGGGATACCAACGTCTTTGACCGTTGGAAGGATAATCCGCAACTTAAAAAGTCGCCCCGCCTCTCCTTTCTTCTTTTTTAGTTGCTTGCAGTTCAGTTTGCAAGCATTTTCGGATTGTCTTCTTTATACCCCACATATCCGTTTCTCTAAACATTTATCGTCTTTAGCCATTTTATCACTTGTTTGCGGGTCTGTTCAACCGTTCCCGAACTGTCAATCACTACGTCTGCAAAACCGTTTCTTTCCCGTGAGCTCAATTGGCTCTCGATTCGACTTTTTGCCTCATCTTCAGAAAGTTTGTCTCGTTCAATCAAACGTTCCAGCTGAATTTTTTTCGGAACGTCAATCGTCATTATAAAATCGCAAATTTTATCGTAATGCTGCTCAATCAACAACGGAGCATCCAAAACAACGAGATCAGCATTATTTTCCTGATTCAGCCTTCGAGAAATTTCCTCTCTGATCAGAGGTTCCATAACAGAGTTTAGCAATGAAAGCTGTTCGCTGTCTGAAAAAACGATCTGACCAAGAGCTTTTCGATTAAGCGTTCCGTCGTTTTCTAAAATTTTGTTGCCAAATATTTCCGTTAATTTTTCAAGTCCGATTGAGCCTTTTTCAACAACGGCTCTTGAACACTCATCAGCATCGATTACGGGAAGACCAAACTCTTTCAAATAGGCGCTGATCGTTGATTTTCCGCAAGCGATCCCGCCTGTCAGGCCCAATATCCTGCTCATTTTTTCATCACCTGACAATTCGGGCAATAATGCGTACCGCGCTGTCCGACGACTATTTTTTCAATCGGAGTACCGCACCGTCCACACTTTTCGCCAGTCTTTCCATAGACTTGCAAAAAGAACTGAAATGATCCTTCCTCAAGGAAGGCATTGGCATAGCTCCTGATTGTCGTCCCGCCTTTCTCGCTCGCTTTTTCAAGCTCATCGATGATTGAATTTCTCAAACAATCGGCCTGCTTTCTGCTGAGCTCATTGCAAGGCGTCAAAGGATGAATCTTTGCCATATAAAGCACCTCATCAGCATAAATATTCCCGACCCCTGCAACAAGCGTTTGATCAAGCAGAGCCGTCTTAATCGGCTTTTTCTTTTTTTGAAGTCCTTCATAGAATTTTTGAGAATCAAAATTTTTTTCGGTCGGTTCGGGGCCAAGCTTAGAAATCCCGGAAAGAGTGGTTTCTTCACCTGTCTTAAACAGTTCCATCCTTCCAAATTTGCGAACGTCGTTATAATGAAGCTCGCTTCCGTCCATCAAATAAAAGATCACGTGCGTGTGCTTTTCAACCGGTTCTCCTTTTTGCCTGACAAAGTATTTTCCTTCCATTCTCAAGTGAGAGACCATCGTCAATTCGCCTGAAAAGCGAAATAACAGATATTTCCCGCGTCGATCGACATCAAGCAATTTTTTCCCGCTGAGTTTTTTGCAAAATTCAGCCTTGGAACCCACGATTATCTTGTCATATAAAACATTGACGTCTTTAATCGTTTTGCCCTTGATCAGTCTGTTAAGGCCACGTCTGACCGTTTCAACTTCCGGTAATTCAGGCATAATTCTACCTCATTTCGTATCAAACCATGTTTTGCCATGTCCGCTTTCAACTTTAAGCGGAACATCCAACTTAACTGCAGAATCCATCACGCTCGGAACAAGTTTTTCAAGCACGGGGATTTCTTCTTCAGGCGCTTCAAAAATCAGTTCGTCATGAACCTGTAAAAGCATTCTGGCTTTAAGTTCTTCTTTTTCAAGCGTCTCCTGCATCTTAATCATCGCAACCTTGATAATATCGGCAGCACTTCCCTGAATCGGAGTATTCATAGCCGTCCTTTCAGCAAACGAACGCTGATTGAAATTTTTTGAACGAATTCCTTCAAGATAGCGGCGACGTTTGAAAAGCGTTTCAACGTATCCTTGATTTCTTGCAAGCTCCACAATCTCCGTCATATATCTTTTAACGCCGGGAAAAGATTCAAAATATGTTTCCATAAACGTTTTAGCCTGATCTCTTCTGCATCCGATGCTTTGTGCAAGTCCAAAGTCACTGATTCCGTAGACGATTCCAAAATTGACGGCTTTAGCCTGACGACGCATATTCGGCGTTACCTCGTCAGGACTGCTCAATCCAAAAATTTTCATCGCCGTATTGGCGTGAATATCAAAATCGTCTTTAAATGCTTTTTGCATATTCTCGTCTTTTGAAATATGTGCCAGGACCCTCAACTCAATTTGCGAATAATCTGATGAAAAAATTTCCCATCCTTGGTGACTCGGAATGAAAGCCTGCCTGATTTTTCTTCCTTCTTCCAAGCGAACGGGGATATTTTGAAGGTTGGGTTCAACCGACGACAACCTTCCCGTTGTCGTCAACGTTTGCGTGTAGCGCGTGTGCACCTTCTCATCTTGATCCATCACTTTGACAAGTCCGTCAATGTAAGTCGACTTGAGCTTGGCAAATTGACGATATAAAAGCACGTTATCAACGATATCGTTTCCTCTGAGTTTTTCCAAGACACCGACTGCCGTTGAATAGCCGGTCTTTGTCTTCTTGGCACCGGGAAGCCCTAGTTTGTCAAACAAAATCGTTCCCAATTGCTTAGGTGAATTGATGTTGAATGTTTCTCCGGCTTCTTGATAAATCAATGATTCAAGATCGCTTATCTTTTCTTTGAAACGACTTCCCATCGTTTCAAGCGTCTCTTTGTCGGCTTTGATTCCGGCAATTTCCATCTTAGCGAGCACGATTGAAAGCGGGCGTTCGATTTCAAAATATAAATGATCTTGAGAATTATCTTTTAATTTTTGCATTAATTTTTGTTTCAAAAAGGCAATCGCAAAAACTTTGCTTCTCAAATGCTCAAAAAACGTCTCATCAGCGCAAATTTCCTTTTTAGCACCTTTTCCATAAACTTCATCATCGCTTTTTACGCCAAAATAGCCTTGTTTTTGGCAAAGCTGCCCCAAATCGTTGCTGTTGTCGGTATTATTCAAAAGATAAGATACCAATAACAGGTCAAAATCGATTGATTCTGCTTCAATTCCCAAACGTTTGAGCGAGACATAAGTTTTCTTTCCGTCAAACACGTCAAGAGTCTTATTTTTATTTTCAAGAAATTCTCTTAAAGGTTCTCTTTTTAACAAAGAAACGTCTTTTGAAACATAGCACTGACCATCGCTCAAAAGCGCAAATCCCCAAAAAGGAGACGTATGATAGTTTTCATCGGCAAGTTCAAGATAAAAACTGGCATTATCAGCGTTTAGCTGCTGACCATCAATGTTTTCAAAAGTCAATTCGACTATCGAAGGAAGTTCTTCTTCATTTGAGACTTCTTCTGATTTTTCAGCATTCAGTTCGCTCAAAAATTTATGAAAATCCATGCTTTGATAAAAATCTCGCAATTTTTCAATGTCTTTGCCTGCAAAATCGATATCGGCCAACCCGATTTCAAGCGGAGCATCACGCCTGATCATTGCAAGATTTTTGCACGTCAGCGCAATCTCTTTGTCTTCAATCAAATGTTCCTTCATCTTTGATTTTTTGAATTCATCAATATGTTCATAAAGATTTTCAATCGTTCCGTACTGATTCAAAAGCTTTAGTGCCGTCTTTTCGCCAACTTTGGACACCCCGGGGTAATTATCCGAAGCATCACCCGCAAGTCCTTTGAGATCGGTAATTTGAGAAGGCGAGATGCCAAGCTTTTCACTCAAATGGTTCGGCGTGTAATATTCTATTTCCGTAACGCCTTTAACAGTCAAAGCAACCGTCGTTTGATTCGTCACAAGCTGCGTCAAATCTCGATCGCCGGTCACGATCGTTGTTTCATAACCGTGTTTCTCGGCTTCCTTTGACATCGTTCCGATTATGTCGTCTGCTTCGTAATTTTTCAATTCATAATGTTTGATTCCGTAGCAGTCAAGAAGCTTCTTGACATAAGGAAACTGTTCCGACAATTCTTCTGGCGTCTTTTTTCTGCCGGCCTTGTAATCACTGTATTTTTCAGTCCGAAAAGTCTTCTTGCCAGCATCAAACGCAACCAGGATTTTATCAGGATTTACGTCATCCAAAATTTTGTCGAGCATTCTTTTAAATGAAAAAACCGCGCTCGTATGAAGGCCGTCATGGTTAACGAAACGCTCCGTTTGCATAAACAATGCATAAAAACCCCTAAACGTAATACTGTTGCCGTCAATCAGGAGTAGTTTTTGTTTTTCTGTCATTGTCTGCACCCTTTCAATTTAGATTCCAACTCAGATTATAGCAAAAAAATGCGATCAACTCCAAAAAGAGCGACCGCATGTTTCCAGCATCCTGTCGATATCAGCTGAACAAAGCCGCTGTCGCTGATATTTGGAACGATCCTGACTCTCTTCAAACCGTATATTCCTTCACCGGCATTTGCCGATCCAGGCTGCGTCGTCGTTGCCCGGGCATATCCTGACTTTTGCGCAGCAATCGCCGTTTGATTATTGCATCTTCCGACCGGATAGCACAGATACTTCGTTTTTTGGCCAAGCTTTTGATCAAGCCAAGACTTTGAATCGTTCATTTCCCGGAACCGCTGCTCATAAGACGTTCTGCTGCTTTTTGACATATAAAAAATTCCCGTAACAACGGGAATTCGTTTGCTTTTTAATTATTGTCGCTTGAACCGATGCCAAAAATCTGCAACAGATACAAGAAAATATTGAGAAAATCAAGGTAAAGGTTCAAAGCACCGACTGCAGCCAAAGAATCAGTGTTGACCTGCGATCCATATTGATAGTACATCACCTTGTAAGTTTGCGAATCATAAGCCGTCAAGGCTGAGAAAACAACGATTCCGATAAACGAAAAGACATACTGAATCATCGTGCTGTGCAAGAACAAATTAACGATGCTGACGATAATCAAGGCAATCAAAGCAGCCAATGCCTGTCGTCCGATTCCAGAAAGATCTTTTTTGGTGCTTGTTCCCATGACGGCCAAAACAACAAACAGAACTGCTGCAGCAATGAATGCACGCGTAATGTCCATTGCCGTGTATTTATAAAGCAGACCGCTTAAAAACAGACCTTCAATCATCGAATAAAAGATCAATGAAGACAAAGCCTTGCCTGAAGTCCGGATGGCTTTAAGCGAAGACATTCTGAAGACAAGCACCAATTGCATGATAAACAAAATGCTCATCACGAGTCCGTTGGACACTAAACTAACAACCGACGGAACGTTGGCGGCCATGAATGCCGTTACGGCAGAAATACCTACGGCAGCAGCCATGTAACCATACATTTTCATAAAGAAACCGTTTGCGTCTTTGACTAATTTTTGCCCTTCATATAAATTAGGATCGTTATTCATTTTTTTCAACCTCTTTTTCCAAATTATTTTCGAGTTGCTGATGATTGAAACGACGCGGGGGACGAACCATGATCACTGAATCAAGAATACGATTGCCGTTTTCGTTTGTTCCTTCAACCGAAATCATGATTACCTCTTTCATCAAATCAACTTTGATGACTTCAAAGGTAAACGTAATCGTTTCTTCATGATAAACCGGTTCAATGAAATTTGTCGCTACATTTACAATTTCGCTTCCCGGACCAGGAAGAAGCTTCGAAATCGAACTGGTCAAAATTCCTGACAACATGACCGGGGGCACAACGGGTGCTTTGTATCCCATTGACTGTGCAAACGCAGTTTGAACGTATAACGGATTAGAATCGTTTGTAAGTCCGAGATAAATCAGTAATTCACGCTCTGAAATACATTCCGTGACGGTTAAAGAATCTCCTTCTTTAATTTCATCGATTGACTTTCCACGCCTATGCGCATCATCTTGCATACAACTCACTCTCCTACTCTCAACTTCAAGTACATATTATCACAATCATTTCATCTTCTCAATCATACCACAAAAATTTAAAATTATTTAAAAAAAGCCGAGGTCCTCCTCGACTTTAAAAATTCACGTCATTTCTCCAATTTTGACTTGATCACAAAAAGTTCGCTGTCTTCAATTGCCTTCAAACTATGAGACTCATTCGGAAGCATGCGCACAAAACTGCCAGGCGCAAGTTCCGTTTCAAAATCATGACCGGAAAAGATAATCTTTCCCTTGATTGGAACGACTACGACAGTATAGTCAACGTGATGCTCCGGAATCTCTTTTCCGGACGGAATCACCAAATCAGTTACGACTTGTTGATCAGTTTCAAAAATGTGACCAATTTGTCCGATACTATCATACCGTTTCATGTAATGAAACCTCCTGAATCAATTGTTCTTTAAACTGAGATTGGACAAAAGCTCCTCATATGCCTGCTCATACTTCGGAATGTCTCCGGCACCCATAAAGATGACGACATCATCGTGAAAATCAAGCAGCGGCGACATATTGTCCAAACTGAGAACTTCTCCGCCCTTGCTGATTTTTTCACCAAGATCCTTAGCAGAAACTTCACCGTTTTGTTCACGAATCGAACTGAAAATTTCAGTCAGATACACCTTATCAGCAAGATCCAAGCTCTTGGCAAAGTCATCCATCAACGCAACGGTACGGCTAAAGGTGTGAGGCTGGAAAACCGCGATGATTTTCTTCTTCGGATATTGTTGTCTTGCCGCATCAATCGTTGCAGCAATTTCTGACGGATGGTGTGCATAATCATCAATGATGACCATGTCAGCAACTTTCTTTTCGGAAAAACGACGCTTTACGCCTTTAAATGTCAAAAGTTCGCGTTTTACTTCTTCAGCATCAATCTTTTCAAGATGAGAAACCGCAATTACGGCAAGCGAGTTCAAAACGTTATGCTTGCCAAACAACGGGATGTCAAACGTTCCTAAAAATTCATCATGTAAATAAACGTCAAAACTTGATCCCTTGGTCGTGCGCTTGATGTTTTCGGCACGCACGTCATCGTTTTCTTCCGTGCCATAACGATAGACCGGAATATCGACTTTGATATTTTGCAAGTGTTTGTCTTCTCCCCAAACAAACAATGCCTTCTTGGTGTGATTGGCAAGTTCTTGGAAAGCATCACAGACATCTTCAATCCCAGTAAAATAATCAGGATGATCAAAATCGATGTTCGTCATAATCGTGTAATCAGGATGATATCCTGCAAAATGGCGCCGGTATTCATCTGCTTCAAATACAAAAAAGCGCGCATCCGGCACCCCTTTACCGGTACCGTCACCGATCAAGTAGCTTGTCGGAGAAACTCCGCTAAGCACATGAGAAAGCAAACCCGTGGTGCTCGTCTTTCCGTGAGCTCCAGCAACACCGATGCTTGTCGTTTCTTCAACCAGCATTTCGACTACTTCCGGATATGTCAAAACTTTAAGTCCCATTTCTTTTGCCTTGGCAATTTCTTCGTGATCGTCAGAAAATGCATTCCCGGCAACAATCGTCATATTCGCCTGAATATTATCCTTATCAAAAGGAAGAATTTTAATCCCGGCTTGTTCCAGCCCGCGTTGGGTAAACGTATATTTTTCAATATCAGAACCAAGAACATTGCAGCCCTTGTCATTCAAAATCAATGCCAGGGCACTCATGCCCGTGCCTTTGATACCTACAAAGAAATATGTGGTATTCATATCCATGTCAAACGTCCTCTTTTCATAATCAACAATCACGTTAAGTTTACCATAATGATGCGCATAAATAAAAGCCAATTTGTCTAAAAGCGCATATTGTTAAGTGCTTCCTGCGTCAGATGTACGATTCTGGGCTTTGCACCCCTTGCCTGCGAAATATACCCCTTGCTCTCAAGATCATCAATAATCGATGCGGCACGGTTGTATCCAATTGAAAAAATTCGCTGAAGCTTCGAAGTAGAAATCGTTTCTTCATTCACGATGTAATCCAAAACACGCGGCATCAATTCATCCTGGTTTTCCGCCACAATGGCTTTTTTCTTCAAAGTTTCAGGATTGAATGCATAATGCGGCTTGGCTTGCTTTCTGATAAAATCACAGACATCATCAATTTCGTCTTCAATATAAGTTCCCTGCAAGCGAAGCGGCTGACTTGATCCGTTGCCCAGATACAGCATGTCACCACGCCCAAGCAATCGCTCTGCTCCGGAACAGTCGAGAATCGTTCTGGAATCGGTTGAACTTGAAACCATAAATGCGATTCTTGTCGGAATATTGTTTTTGATCAGACCGGTCACGACATCAACGCTTGGTCGCTGCGTCGCAACGATCAAGTGAATTCCGGCAGCACGTGCTTTTTGCGTAATTCGTGCAATGTACTCCTGAACTTCAGAAGATGAAGCCATCATCAAATCTGCCAATTCGTCAATCACGATTACAATATACGGCAGCTTGCCGGCATAATGTCCTTTTTCTTCGAGCCTCCTGTTATAACCCTCAAGATTTCTTGCGCCAAGGGCGGCAAGTTTTTGATATCTTTCTTCCATCTCTTCGACAACCCACTTCAAAGCCTCAGTTGCAGCCTGAGGATCGGAAACAACCGGCGAAAGAAGATGCGGCAAGCCTTGGTACGGTGCCATCTCAACAGCCTTGGGATCAATCAGCAAAAGCTTGACTTCTGAAGGCTTTGCTTTGTAAAGAATCGACATCAGCATGCTGTTGATAAAGACCGATTTACCGGAACCGGTTGCTCCGGCAATCAATCCGTGCGGCATCTTTTGAATATCGGTTACGCAAGCACGCCCGAACAAATCAACTCCAAGCGCGGTTGTCAAAGGAGACTCGGCAGTTTGAAATTCGTCAGACCCCAAAACTTCAGACAATAAAACAGGTCTTGACTTTTTGTTTGGAATTTCGATTCCAACGGTGCTTCTTCCCGGTATCGGTGCCTCGATTCGAATGTCTTTTGCCGCCAACGCCAATTTCAAATCATCATTGAGATTGGTAATCTTATTGACCTTGACTCCTCGTCCCAAACTCAGTTCAAACTGCGTCACCGTCGGTCCAACCGTCCAGTTTGAAACAGACGCTTCGACCTTAAAAGCCTTCAGAGTTTCGTTCAGCGTTTCTGCTTGACTCAAAACCCATTCGTCGCTTTGAGGATCGTTTTCCTCAATCGGTTCCGGCAAAAGTGAAAGCGGCGGCAATCGATAACCGATTTCTTCCGTCATTTTTTCAGTTGACTGTTCCGTTTGGTTCGACGCGTTTACAATGCTTTTTTCTAACGAGTTTTTATCGATTGCAGCAGTTTCTGATGCATCTTCGTTTTCATTCGTCGCTTCGATTACCGCTGTTTCTCCAGTTGTGCCGTCATTTTTGCAGCAAGGTTCCGGATCTTTTTTGTTTTTGACAAACTCTGAAATTCTTACGTCTTTTTCGACCGGAGACGTTTCGTTGTTTTCTTTTGGCGCATTTTCTTGATTATCATCAAAATTTTTCTTTGGATAAAAAGTTTCAACCTTAAGATGAGATGATTTTTCTGTTTCATCGTTTGAAAAAATCGTTTCGTCTTTTTCGACCGGTGCGACACCGTCATCCGAAACAAGTTCTTTTTTAATCATATCGGCTTGCTCACTGGATGTTTCTTCCGAAGTTTCTTCTTTGAAATTATTCTCTAATCCGTTAGTCAAATCAATGGCATCTTTTTCGTCATCGTCAAACAGCAGATAGTTGCTTGGACTTTTGAGCAATTCAGTTGCCAAACGGCAATAATCAGGTTCCGTCGTGATTATTTTTTTACCGATTACTTTTGGAATATACGTCGGATGAAAATAACGCGAATGTGAAGCATTTCCCGATTCCCTATTTGAATGCTTTTTTAATTTGTCTTCTGGCTTGACCAAATCATTTTTTCGATAAAACGCCGGTCCATCATAATACTTCATGAATTCCACCCTAACTGAATTGATTTGCCCATAAAAAAAGGGCCCGAGAAACTTCCCGACCCCTCAATTTTAACATAAAATCATGCTTCCGTTTGGAATAAATGCGCGGCCTTGTCAAAATCAAAGGCTGACCCGACCGGATAATCATCAGCATTCAAAACCAGAATTCCACGCTTTTGCGGTGCATTTGGCAATTGAAGCTCACGCGCAGAACAAACCATACCAAAGCTGTCGATTCCGCGTAATTTTCCTGGGAAAATCAGCGTACCGTCCGGCATCATTGCCCCAACTTTGGCAATAACAACGTTTTGTCCTTGCTCAATATTCGGAGCACCGCAAACAATCTGCAAATGTTCATCATCAACCTTGATGCTTGTTACGTGAAGATGGTCGGAATCAGGATGTTCCTCTGATTTTTCGACATATCCGACAACAAACTTTGGCTTTTCATCAACAACAAGTTCTGATGAAAAACCATTCTCCTTCAATGCTTCATTTAATGCATCAACTTGACCATTATCCAAAAAAATTTGACCTTTTTTAGTTTCAAGGCCGCTAATGATCTTAGAAGCATTGAAAAAATTGTAGCCTGTCGTTTGGCCCGATTCAACATCAAAAATCCTGACAATGTTACCCTTCTTTTCACAAGATTGGGCTGCAGCATCGGGAGCAACGACCGTCAGCAAAACGTCACCCAACTGCTCTTTATTGTAACTTGCAATCAACATTGATATGATACTTCCTTCTCAAATTATTTGGGAAAACCCCAGAATTATTCAACATTATTCAGAAATGCTTCGACCTCTTCTTTTGTCTTGCGATCCTTGTTGACGAATCGATCTTTTTCCTTACCGCCAACATAGACGATAAAACTCGGAATTCCCATGACGAACATCTCTTGACAAAAATCAATGTTTTCGTCACGATCGACCAACAAGAACTTGAAATCAGAAAATTCTGCTTCAATTTCCGGCATTACAGGCTTGATAAATTGACAGTCCGGGCACCAGTCTGCCGTAAAAAACAACACATACTTTCCGTTATCATGCTTTTGTTCAAATTCCGTCTTTGTCATTTTTGCCAGTTTTTCCATATTCAATACCCTCCATATCTGTTGATGCAACAATTATAACGCATCACTTAAAAAAATACACCATCTTTGCTTGCTGAACTATGTTATAATCTAGGAAATGCTTCAGGAGGCAACAAATTGAAAAAAGAAAACATCCTGCTTTTAGCAGCATCAGGATTTATCGTCGCAAACCTATTTGCCAAAACGATTGAAAAACATGCCAGGCTGTCGCCAAGAAAAGTCCTTTTTGACATCAAGAAAGAACTGAACAAAGATAAGGGCTTCTATGACGGCTGGATCGAACATAAAACCGTCCCATTCAAGAAATTTGCATTGACACATGACGCTTATCACGGTGGTATCCTAAAGAAAGAAAATGCCAAGCTTGCATGCTACGAATTTTGGGTCGACTCTAAAACAGGCAGCATTTTAAAAATCTGTCGAACCGCTCAATTTTAAAATGATTGAACAACATTGCGCCAAAGCCGAGGGTTCCCGGCTTTTTTATCAGAAATGCGCCGTCAGCTTATAAATAGGCTGGCCTTTTTGACTAAATTTTTCTTCATATTCGGTCATGACGTTTTCTTTTGCTTCTTCAGAGTCATGCAAATCAAGCCAAACGCCATCAAAATGCATTCCAAATTCATTCATGCTGCAAAGAGAATATTCGAACAGTCCGCGATTATCCGTCTTGAATTCGATTCTTCCATCTCCATTCAAAACATTCTCGTATGATTCAAGGAACGTTTTATATGTCAAACGACGTTTCTCATTGCGTTTTTTTGGCCAAGGATCAGAAAAATTAAGATAAATTCCGGAAACCTCACCTTCATTGAAAAATTCAGTCAAACCGCTTCCGTTTGCGCAAACAAGCTGTAAATTAGGAAGCTTGGCATCAAGCTGCTTTTTAAGAGCAATACCGACTGCAACGGTCTGCATTTCAAGGCCGATAAAATTTTTGTCAGGATATTTTTCAGCCATTTCGACGATGAAACGTCCCTTGCCCGTTCCAACTTCAACAAAAATCGGCTGCTCTTTTTCAAAACGTTCCTGCCATTTTCCGGCAAATTTTTCCGGTTCCGTCACGACATATTGGGGATTGGCATCTATCAGCGGCTTAGCCCAAGGTTTGTTTCTTAACCTCATATCTTCTTTTTTCCTCCAGATACATAGTTACATTCAATAAGCAAGGGATAAAAGGCCATCCTTTTATCCCTTGCCATTAGATAATTTCTTATTTGAAAACTCATTAAGCTTTACAATGTCTTGGTTCATTTCATGGAAACGACCACGCATTCGGCTGTTTTTGATATTCAGCAGCAGGTAGAGTTTTGCATACCATTCAACGCGCTCACACAAATCTTCCGTAAGATTTCCCTTTGCGTATTGATTTAACCACTGATACCAGCTATTGCGCGGGACATATTGACACATTAACATACTGATATCCATCGCAGGATCTGCAATAATCGCCGACTCCCAGTCTACGAGATACAGTTTTTCAGAGTCGGACATCAGCCAGTTCTTATGATTCAAATCGCCATGACATACTTCGTAATTCGAGCGTTCAAGTTTAGGTTGACATGCCCTCAACTGATTGGCAACACTCTTCAAAAGCGGATGTCGTCTCAAATCGGAATCCAATCCTCTGAAATAACGATTCAGCAGCTCGTACGGCTTAACTATCTGTCCGCCTATCTGCAGCAACATCTTCTTCAGTAATTCCGAATGATGCACGCGATACAATAATGACGTAACATCTTCAGAACACATTTCATCTTTTGCAAGGCAACGACCATTCATCCACTCTTGAGCAGTCAGAGTATCTCCCGAGACCATCGTCCTGGTCCAAATCAGTCGCGGAACGATATGCTCAATCGAAAGCGCCGCTAAAAAGGGAGACGAATTTCGTTTCAAAAAAACACGCTCATCTTTGTTGATACCCATATAGGCCGTGCCAGTGTCGCCATCAATCGGAAGAACTTGCCAACCATTCTCCAAATTAAGGTTCAACGCAGGCTCTCCTTTTCGAAAATATCGATAACTAGTGGTATTTTACCCAATTAATTCCTATATGTCAAGTTGATGCTAAGCTTCTTTTCAAGATAGTTTCCGGTGACAAAGAAAGTTTCAACAAGCATGATTGCTAATGCCTCTAAAGCCATCAGAGGCTGTCCGGTACCAATCAGACAAAAGATGGCGAAGATGAAGGCGGCAACAAGCATGACTGTTCTCAAGACACCTCTGAAATCGTTTATCTTTTTCTCAAATCCCTGCGGATAAATATGCATGAAAACAATTTCATCGTAATTGGTTGCCAAAGGTATCAGCTGAAATCCCAGCATGTACAAGAAAACCGCTGCTATCAAAAGAGACAAATACGTATCCAGGAATGCTAAAATTACGCTTCCCAAAACAAGCAGCCGTATCAACAAACTGCTGTATTCGCCTGATCTGGCCAAACATCTGACATACAGATATCTATACGGATTTTCAGGATTCGGTTTTGGCAAAAAAACATCCAAGAAACGCCTTCTCTTAGCCTTGGCAACCACATACGGCACGTCGCAAAAAAGATTGAAAAAACGATAAAGTTCCATCATCCTGGCGGTTTCTTTTTCAATCGCAAAATTCCATCTGAACATTTTTTGATAAGCGCTTTGCCTGATGTTTTGAATCAAAAAGAAAATTGCACCTAACATCAAACAGAGGCTGAGCACTGCATTTAAAAAAAGCGCAAGCAATAATGCCAAAACCGGCAATAAAAATCTGAAAATCAGTTCAAATAACAACGAAGAAAATTTTTCATCGTAAAATTCTGCAAATTCAGCAAGAAGCACGAACGTCTTGCTTGTAAGCATCAAAAAAATGATCAAACACACGTCTGACTTTGGAACGTCGCAGGCAAAGAGCATGAACGGGACGAGCACCAAGCCCCCTACGAAAACAATGGCAGCACCGCTCAGATAAGATGAAAAAAAACTTCTTTTAAGGTATTGTCCCATTTCTGATTCTTTGGCGAGCAAAAAAACCGCATCTGCTTTTTTCAGAAGCGTCTTCGGTTTGCCAATCTGCAGCAAAAAGATGGCAATTAAAACCAACAGCGGTTTGGAATACCAAAGATTGCTCGGATGACTCAAGCTTTTGACATAATCAGAATATGCCAATCCAAGACCGCCCAATGCGAACAAAACCGATAAAACGAAAAAATCATTCAAAACATAACGCAAATACTTGAATATTTGCTTAAAATAGTCACTTTGACGTTTTCTATAGAGTCCATCCATCTTATTCACCTTCCAGGTCGGCCATTCCAAGATAGACATCAGAAAGAGTCGCATCTTCTCGGCCATAGTTTTGTTTTAATTCTTCCAAAGTTCCGGATGCTTGAAGTTTTCCGTGATCGATCATGACGAAACGATCGCAGTATTTTTCCGCCGTGCTCAAAACATGCGTCGACATTAAAACACCGGCTCCTTCTTCCTTGACCTTTTCAATCAGCTTCAGCAAATCTCTTGTCGCCAAAGGATCAAGTCCGAGAAAAGGCTCATCGATGATGAAAAGCTTTGCGTCCGTCATGAATGCGCAGACGATCATCACCTTTTGTTTCATTCCCTTCGAAAAATTGGCCGGGAACCAGTCCAATTTGTTTTCCAGCCTAAAGATTTTCAAAAGTTCCGAAGCTTTTTTCATGGCCTTTTTTCGTTCAAGCCCGTATGCCATAATCGTCATTTCAAGATGCTCTTTTAAAGTAAGTTCTTCATAAAGCACGGGTGTTTCCGGAACATATGCAAATTGCTGCTTGTATTTTGCCGGATTGTCCAAAAGGGAACAATCATTGAGCGTAATTTTTCCCTCTTTAGGCTTAAGCAAGCCGATAACGTGCTTAATCGTCGTCGACTTGCCGGCCCCGTTCAATCCGATCAAGCCGACCAGCTCACCCTGGTCGACCGTAAACGACAGTTTTTTTAAAACAGGGACGGCAGAATAGCCCCCGGTCAGTCCATCAACCGTTAAAATCATATTATCGAATCCTTTCAATATCTAGCTACTCACGATTATATCAAAATTTTAAGCCGATATCCTAATTGGTGGAAAATATTTAACATGTTATAATATGGTTATATAATCTCGAAAGAAGGTATTTAAATGGACAACTGCATTTTTTGCAAAATTATCAAGGGAGAAATCCCAAGCATTACGGTTTATGAAGACAACAACGTCAAAGCATTTTTGGATATCTCGCAAGCAACCAAGGGACACGTTTTGGTAGTTCCAAAAAAGCATGTCAAAGATATTTTTGAATATGACGAAGAACTTGCAAAAGACGTTTTTGCAAAAATTCCGATGATTGCTCGTGCCGTTAAAGAAAGCGATCCTGAAATCAAAGGCTTAAACATCGTCAACAATAACGGTGAGCTCGCATATCAATCCGTTTTCCATTCGCATGTTCACCTGATTCCGCGCTATACGCAAAAAGACGGTTTCAGCATGTCCTTTAAAGACAACTCTGACAGCTACGATAATGAGGCTTTGAAGAAGATTGCAGAAAACATCAAGCAGCATTTGGGGTGATCTCAATGAAAAAAACAACCTGCAAATTGATCGGTGCCTGCATTTTGGGAACGATCGCCTTTGCTAGGCGAAAAGAAATTTTAAATTCCGTGGTTAGTCGAACGCAAAAATTCGATGAATTGGTTTCGTCCGTCAATAGCTGGAGTCAAAGCGCCGGCCGCGTAAAACAAAAAACGTCAGCTTTCATGAACGCCCTATCCGATTCAGGCGTCGTTTTGTCCGAGTTAACGGAAAGTTTTGAGAAATTTGAAGAAGAGATCGATCCGCTTACAAAAAAGTTGGGCCAAAACATTTCTTCGCTTGATTCCCAAAATTGATTTCCCAATTTTTTTTTTATGAATTATTAAATTTTCTAAATCGCTTCTTTCTTATTACCCATAGTGTGGTATAGTAGTACGTGTTAAGCTTGTTTTGCAAGCAATTTTTACGAAATGGATGTGTTATTTAACATGAAGAAATGGTTTGTCGCTGCTGCCAGCGTCTTAATGACTCTCTCGTTAGCAGCCTGTGGTTCTAAGACCGTCGCTACTACGTCTGGCGGTAAGGTTACGGAAAGTGAGTACTACAGCAGTTTGAAGAAGACTTCATCCGGCAAGCAAGTGCTCCAGGAAATGATTTTAAACAAAATCTTGGACAAGGAATACGGCGACAAGGTTACGGACAAAAAAGTCGATGCTGAATACAACAAGTACAAGAAGCAATACGGCTCTTCATTTTCAACCGTTCTTGCACAAAATAATTATACGAAATCTTCATTCAAGAAGAACATTCGCTCTTCGCTGCTTTTGCATGAAGCTCTCGTAGCCAACACAAAGATTACTGACAAGATGCTTGAAGCGCAGTGGAAGGAATACGAACCAAAGATTACGGTTGCACATATCCTTGTTGCTAAAAAGTCCGATGCAGAAGCCATTATCAATGAATTAAAGAAGGACGGCTCGTACAAGAATTTTGCAAAACTCGCCAAAGAAAAGTCGACCGACACGGGAACAAAGAGCAACGGCGGAAAGCTGTCCGCATTTGACAATACGGATACCTCGCTTGATTCAACGTTCAAGAAAGCTGCTTTCAAGCTTAAGCAAGGCACGTTTACAACGGAACCGGTCAAGACGTCTTATGGCTATCACATCATTTATTCCGTGAAGAACCCTGGAAAGGGCAAGATGTCCGATCACAAGAAGGAACTTAAGGATCAAATCATCAATGCCAAGGCAAGCGATTCTTCGTACATGCAAAAGATTTTGTCAAAAGAGTTCAAGAATGGTAATGTTTCCATCAAGGACAACGACTTGAAAGACGTCTTGTCCGATTATGTTTCATCATCATCTTCTTCAAGCTCAAAATAAGCATGATTTAAAAGGGACTGGGAAAAAACTCCCGTTTCTTGCTTGAATTAAACGAAAAGCCGAACGAAGGCGGTCAATTTGCGACTGACTTCGTCCGGCTTTTTTAAATGCAATGCTTGCTAAATCAGCGCGCCAAGCTCCCAGTCAAATGTATCGCCACACTATTTTTGGCTATTTCCATCATGGAAGGCGATCGTCCTACATGCGAAAAAACCGAATGATTTCCAATTGATTGCAAATCATCCGGTTTTTCGATTTGAGACAGAGTTTTTTTCAGCCTATTTCCGGTTGGACATAATTAAAGTGAGCTTATCATCTAAATCACCCACGATAATCAAACGTCCATCTGATCGTAAAATAAGGCATGTTAACCAACTGGTAATCTTGCGGCAAGGATTTGAAAAATTCATAGATTGCTGCTTCTCGCGCCGTGCCAAAGCCCATGCTTTCAAGTTCTCTCATTTTCTTAAGAGGCATTACCGTATCAAAATTCAGTGCCTCGTCGTCCTCAGAGCTGAACACATAATCAAAAAATACGATGAAAAGCGTCCTTTTATCCAATTGTTTCAAAGCATTCAGTTCATCGTTATTATCTTTAATGCTACCCGTCAAAACTCCGTATGCCCAGGTATCATCCTTCAAAGCCTTCTTTTGCTCCTCGTTTTCCGCACCATACCATTTATTTCCTTGGATTAACCCACGTTCCAAAAAATCATAATCGACAATCCAAGCCGGGTAATCATCTTCTTGTTTATTTAGCATTCGAAGCCTGTCATTTGTCTCATCAATCAGCCTTCTCACCTTGTCATCCATGGGAACCCCTTCTTTCGCCTATATCTTTAAGCATATCTTAAACCTTTTAACTTCAGCTATCAATTCTTTGGCTTAAATTATTTTGCCATATGTTAAAATAAAGATAACAAAATTAAATTTGGAGGATTTTCATGTCAGCTATTAAAATTATCGCAATTGACATCGATGCAACATTATTGAATTCGAATCATCAATTAACGAATACCGTTAAAAATGCAATTAAAAGCGCTTCCGAAAAAGGCATCAAAGTTGTTCTAACAAGCGGTCGCCCAATCTCAGGAATTCGACCTTTTCTTAAGCAGCTTGATCTGGATGACAGAAACGATCAATACGTCATCTCTTTTGGGGGAGGCGTAGTCGAAACGACTTCAGGCAGGATTATCTCCGCACGATCGCTTTCATATGAGGATTACCTTGACTTGCAAAACATTGCGACAAAACTTGGACTGCATTTTCATGTCGAATCATCAGAAAGGCTTTTTACGTCCGATCGAGATCTTGGAAAATACACGATTGTTGAGGGCTATCTGGTCAATATTCCAGTTTGTTTCCGTTTGCCGGACGAATTACGCAATGAAACGCTGCTCAAAGCAATGTACATTGACGATCCAGAAAGAATTGAAGAAGCTGTTAAACACGAAGAACTTTTCAATCAACTTAGTGACCGGATCACCTTTACGAGAAGCACTCCGATGTATTATGAAGCGAACCCGAAAGGCACGGACAAGGGCAGCGCTTTACAGATTCTGATTGACAAGCTTGGACTGACACAGGAAAACGTCATGGCAATTGGAGATCAAGGCAACGATTTGTCCATGGTCAAATTTGCCGGAACCGGTATTGCAATGGGAAATGCCATCGATGAACTGAAAGAATGCGCACAACACGTGACATCCGATTGCGATCATGACGGAGTCGCAGAAGCAATTGAAAAATGGGCGCTTTAAAATTTTTAAAGGTCGAAAAAAAGTCCCGTTTTCCTTTTGAATTAATTGAAATGCCCAACAAAGGAAGTCGCAAGTCGACTGATCTTGTCCGGCATTTTTTCAATTTTGGCACATAACGAACTGCTCTGACCACGACCCCATATCTCAGTCAAATTTAATTTTGCATGAGTTGTTTGAAGCAACTTCCTTGGTAGAATTTGCACCATGGAGTTACTTCAACCACGTGATTACTGATTCAAAAACGCCTGAAAATATTATTGAGGAAATTAGATTGAAAACAGATTTGATTATTGTATAATAGTACTATGCTTAAATATACACATTGACTATAGTGTGATTCAAGCCAAAATAAAATCATTTTTTTTTATTATATTACTCCCAGTAATAACAATAAAATACTCATAAATTCCTGTTATTTTAGATTCATGATAAATGAAAGGAACAACATATTACAATGACTGAGTTGGAACACCGTTATGCGAAAATTTCGCTTTTAAAAGTCGGAATTGCGATCATCGGTTTTTTTCTCTTAATGTCTGTTGCAGTAACGCGTTGCCTTTTTAACGAAAAAGGCATTATGAATATTGTGACCACGACTACCTACCTATTGAAAGAGCAACAGTACTATAACCAAATAATCTGTGTTTCTGCCAAAGATGCCGGTTTCAATCAAAATGAAACCAACAAGCTGATGATTGATCTTGATCAAACGGACAATCTTGTTGCCAGAGCAAGCGACAACGTTTTTTCCGGAAATTTGAACCTGCTCGACCCGGATGAGCTTTACCGAGAAAGCGTCAAAAAATTCTTGAGCGATCGTTCCAAAAAAAAGCTTAAGTACTCAAAAATTAACATCTCGCTTAAAAAATACCGTAATAATTTGCATAAAAACATCCATCAGCTAAATGAAAGCCATTCTTTGAAAAAAGCACTGAATGTTTTTTGGTTTTTGAAAAATAATATTAATTTTATCAATGCCGGATTGATTCTTATTACTAGCCTTTTGATTATGATTTTATGCGAACTGGAGGAACGCTCAAAGCTATTGTTTACTATCGGAGTCATAATCATGGGAATTGCAGTAGCCTTGCTTATTATCACAATCACGCTGTCGCTTACGAGTACTGTTTTCATTGAACAGAGCATGGGCGGAGAAACTGCCGCCATCGTGGCGAGTTCTGTCAAGTCCTTGCGAACTTATTTATGGTTCAATATTTTTTTGTTATGCATCGTTGGTTTCTCCTCAATTCTGATCAGTGCAAAAGACGATGAATTCATGCATAAATAAGTTAAGCGGATGCATCGCATCCAAGTGTTTGAATATTATCTAAAATTTGAATAGTTTTTTGAGCAACCATTCCCTCTTTCAAGTCAACCGGGAGTGGTTGTCTTGTTTTATCTTAGTATACTATCTTTACTAAAATTTGCGATTCTTTACTGAATTCTGTTATAATATATTTATCTATTAATAGCGAGAGGTTTGATAGAAATGGCAACAATCAAAGATATTGCGGAACGCGCACAAGTTTCCCCCGCAACCGTTTCAAGAGTTCTTAACTATGATGAAACCATGTCCGTCAGTATTGAAACGCGCAACCGGATTTTTCAAGTAGCAGAAGAACTAAATTACGTTAAATACAAATCAAAAAATAAGAAGAATAATTCTAAATCATCCGAGCCAACGCACACGATTGCGGTCATCCAATGGTATACCGAACAAGAAGAGATCAATGACCTTTATTATTATGCAATTCGCATCGGAATTGAAAAAAAAGCACATCTCATGGGATGCGACGTGACTCGCATCTATCAGGACGATCCGTTGGATAGGGCCGGTAGTGCGGACGGAGTTATTGCAATCGGCAAGTTTTCAGAAGAGCAGATTGAGGATATCATCAAAACAAACGATAACGTCATCTTTGTTGACAGCGATACGTTAAAATACGGATGCAGCTGCGTTCTTTCCGATTTTGCAGGCTCCGTTGATTCCGTCATTGATCATTTTCTTTCACACGGACAACGTAAAATCGGAATGCTTGTGGGCGAAGAACATACCTCGGATCAAAAAGATTCGTTAATCGATCCGCGTTTCAAACAATTTAAGCATCGGTTATCAGAACTTAATCTATACAATCCCCAATACGTTTTTATCGGAAAATTTCTCCCGGAATCAGGGTATGATATGATGAACCAGGCTATTGAGAAACTTGGCGAAAATTTGCCTCAAGCCTTTTTTGCAGCTAATGATGCAATTGCCTTGGGTGCCTTGCGATCGTTAAACGAGCACAAAATCAGCGTCCCGGACAGAGTCAGCCTTATTTCATTTAATGATACCTCACTTGCAAAATATGCCTTTCCTTCGCTTTCAGCAGTAAAAGTCTTTACGGAAGAAATGGGTGCGGTCGCTGCCAGGATGCTGGTCGACGGACTGAACGAAGAAATCAGCGTTCCGCAGATGACAACGCTGGCTACCTGCTTGATTGAACGCGATTCAAGCATGAATTAAATCCAAATTAAAAAAGGTCATCTAAAATTACGATGGCCTTTTAATATGTTCTTTTTGAATGCCGAAAAACTCAAAATTGAAATTCTGAATTTTTACTTATTCAATGCCTTTTTCAAATTTTTCAATAACGATTCATCATCCGTTTGAAGAATGAGTCCTGGATAAACCCGGGCGCACCATACGATTGCAAGGATGACGGTCGCCAAAAACAGTGTTAACGAAACACCGATTCCAATCGTTCCAACGGTACCATTAATAATTCTGAGGGGCATAAAAAACGCTGAAACGCCGGGAATATAGGATAAAGCGACAACAATAACGCTTTCGGGCTTTCCTTGAAATGCCATTGAAGCTATAAAGCCTGCAATAATCAGGTACATAACTGGCTGAACAGCCTTATTTGAATCCTCGATCCGAACAACCAAAGCCCCGCAAAGCGCGGCTAAAACCGTACAAAGGATGATCATCAACAATACGTAGACCAAGTTGATTGAGATAAGATGTTTAAAAATGATATTAATCATTTCATATGCCGTTCTAAACAAGGCTTCATCCCCCCAAAGTCTTGGAGCCAAAGCGTATATCACTCCGCCGCCGATTGCATAGATTGAGATATGCAAAACAATAACCATCGTCAATCCAAGCATTTTGCCATAAAAATAGTTCTTTGCGGGCATGCTTGAAAATAAAACTTCCATTATCTTCGTCCCCTTTTCGGAACCGATTTCTTGTGCGGTCGTTGTTGAGTAGGTTATCAAAATAAAATACATCACAAACAGCAAAATCATGTAGGCAGTTTTATTCGCAAACTTTTCCTGCTGCTTTTTATCAATCTGATTTTGTTTTGATGCCGAATTTTTAATTTCAACAAAATTTGGCTGAACCTGAAGCTTATGAAGCTGATCGTCGTTTAATTGCGCCGCAACGATATTTTGTGATGACTGAAGTCTTGAGAGGACGTTCATGATTCCGGCCTTTGACGTTTCGTCAATCGATCCCTTGCCATGATATCTTGCCTCGTATCTTCCTTTTTCTAATGACACGCTGACGTATCCTGCAATTTTATCTTTATTAAGGGCCTTCTTTGCTTTATCAAGACTTTCATATCTGATGGTGACGTTCGTTTGATTTTCGAATTGTTTTTGAAGATCCTTGCTTGTCGCAACAACGGCAATTTCAGTAACGTCTTTTACCATATCTTCTGCATTATCGGAACTGACTTTGCCTAACAAAAATCCCAAACCTATGGCGAGAAACGGTGCCAGCACCATGATAAGAAAACTCCATGATTTGACTTGTCGCTTAAAAGTTTCCAAAAATACCAAAACGATCTTATTCATTTTTTTCACCGGCCTTTTCTTTAAAAATCTCATCAAGCGTCGGTGGCTCATGGTCAAACGTTCTGACATATGATCCCTTTGAAATAAAATTAAATATTTCAGACCCGTATTTTTCATCCTCAATTCTCAATTCGACGCCGCCGTCTTTGCGTTTGTCGGCTGAAAGGACGTGCGGCACCGCACGCAGCTCTTCTGTCGAAAGCGCGCATCTGACAATAATTCTTGTCAGGCCGTAACTGTCGCGGACCTGCTGAATCGGTCCGTTCAAAACGATTCTTCCGTCATTGATCATGACGACGTCATCGCATAACTCAGAAACGTTGCTCATGGAATGATCTGAAAAAATAATCGTTGCACCCCGCCTTTGCTCATCAAAGATAACTTTTTTCAAAATATCCGTATTCAACGGATCCAGTCCGCTAAAAGGTTCATCCAAAATAATAAAGTCAGGCTTATGAATCAAAGTCGCAATCAACTGCACCTTTTGCTGATTTCCTTTTGATAAGCTTTTAATTTTGTCATTTGGTTTTCCGACGACGCCAAGCCGATCCATCCACTTAGGAAACTCATCTTTGATGCTTTGATTGGACATTCCCTTGAGTCTGGCCAAAAAACGCACTTGCTCATAGACAGTTAATTTTGGCATCAGACTGCGTTCCTCCGGAAGATATCCGATTCGATTATAAGTGTTTTCGTTAATCTCTTTGCCGTCAAGTCTGATAAGACCGTCATACTTAATAAACTTTAAAATACAGTGAAACGTCGTGGTTTTTCCCGAACCGTTTTTCCCTATCAAGCCAACGATTCGACCATTTTCCGCATTAAAAGTCACGTCTTTTAAAACATGCTTTTGTCCTAGCTGTTTATCTGCGAAATGCTTGTTTAAATTTGCGATTTCTAATGACATGATCCTCCCCCTTCCTTATTTAAATACAATTTATCATACAAAAAAATAATTATCAATAAAAAGGTTATCATGTATATGATTCATAAATAAAAATATGCAATTGATACATATTGCTTGCTAAACAAAAAAATCTCGCAGTGAAAACAAAAACACTTGCGAGATTTTGATAATAGTTAATGTTATTTTTTGGTAATATATCCTTGTGCTTTTAAAAGCTCAGCACACTCAATTGCGCCACCAGCAGCACCACGGGCAGTATTATGAGACAATCCGATGAATTTCCAATCATACACCTTATCTTTGCGCAGACGTCCGATTGAAACGCCCATTCCCTTTTCAAAGTTTACGTCCAATTTGACTTGAGGACGATCGTCTTCCGTCATATACTGGATAAATTGCTTAGGAGCGCTTGGAAGTCCCAATTCTTGCGGAACTCCTTTATATTCAAGCAATGCTTGCACCAATTCTTCTTTCGAAGGATTTTGTCTGAACTTAACGAAAGCAGCGGCCGTATGCCCGTAAAGAATAGGAACGCGGACGCATTGCGTCGTAATTACCGGACTTTCCGCCGGAACGATTGCCTTTTTTGCATCATCGACATGTCCCCAAATTCTGAGCGGTTCTTTTTCTGACTTTTCTTCTTCGCCCGAAATAAACGGAATGATGTTTCCTTCCATTTCAGGCCAATCAGCAAACGTCTTTCCGGCACCGGAAATTGCCTGATATGTCGTTGCAATCACTTCGTAAGGTTCAAACTTCAGCCACGCAGACAATGCCGGAGCATAACTTTGAATCGAACAGTTGGGCTTTACAGCGATAAAACCCTTCTTTGTGCCTAAGCGTTCACGTTGGTACTTGATAACGGCCGTATGGTCAGGATTAATTTCCGGGACAATCATCGGAACGTCTGGCGTCCAACGATGAGCGCTGTTATTCGAAACAACCGGAGTTTCGGTCTTTGCGTATTCCTCTTCAATTTTTTTGATTTCATCTTTTGACATGCTTACGGCAGAAAATACGAAATCTACTTCCGAAGCAACCTTTTCAACTTCATTTGCATTCAGCACAACAAGGTCTCGAACTTTTTCAGGAATCGGTTTATCCATGCGCCAACGTCCCTTGACTGCTTCGGCATAAGTTTTGCCCGCACTTCTCGGACTCGCTGCTACGCAAGTCACGTCAAACCACGGATGGTCTTCCAACAAAGAAATATAACGTTGTCCTACCATCCCGGTAGCCCCGATGACACCGACTCTTAACTTTTCGCTCATAATCATACCTCGTTTCACATTTTCAGAGTGTCTTTTACATAATAATAGTTGAATAATGGCTGAAATACAAGTGTTTGACGAATTTTTTCGATATTTTCCGATAAATGCAAACATCAATTGTGATTGCCCTTAAAATCCATGTCCGCAACCCACATCGGAAGTTCAAAGTCTTTGACGTCCCACTTGACCGAATTTATTTTTGAAGCATCAACTTTTCATTCGAAACATTCGAACTGTTTATCCCAAAAGAATCCCCATGTGCGCACGCATTGTTAAATTTTCCTCCAACCATTTTACGCGATTGAACAAAAACAGACACTTCATGAAAATGGTGTCATCCGAAATTTGTCAATTCCATGCAAGGTATTGAATTAAGTTGACTTCAGGTCAAACATCATTTTGAATCAGCACTGCAAAAATTTATTATTTTAATTCAATCTAAACATTTTAAGTTGTACCAAAAACAATTATACATACCGCAATATACATTCTGCTTAAATTAGATTTAATCGAAGATATTAAAGATAAGTACCATTCATCCGATTATGTAAAATGTAGGTTGTTAAATACACCAATCAAACATGAAACAAACTGAAAGGAAAGGATTATTCATGAATCATATTCAAAAAAAGAGCAAAAACAAATCGATTGCTCATACTTTAGGCAAGCTGCTTATTTTTTGCAGTTTCATTCCCGTCCTCATTATATTCGCCGTCTCCTATCTCACGTTCTCGAACGTCTTGATCACCCGAAACAACACGACCAAGACTAGTTCCGTCGGAATCATTCAAAACGAAAGTCTGAAACTGAATACCCAAACAGCTTCAACGCTCGAATCGGTCGCAAAGGGAACGATGCTCAACGGATCAAAATTTGACGCAGTCCAAATCGGCGGCATCTTAAAGCTTGTTGCAAACAGTAACAAGGACATCGTCGGAGCAACATTCGTGGATTCAAAAAATCACGCCATAAGCACGACAAAATCAGAAACCTATGCCAATGCCAAAAATACCGAATGGTATAAAAAAGCCGTCAACAACGAAGGCAAAATCATTTGGACAAGCCCATACCTCGATGACCAAACCGACAGTTACGTTACAAGCTGTGCCGTTGCGGTTCGTAATCAAAGCAATCAGCTAGGCGTCGTCAGTCTTGAAATTACATACAAAAACATCGAATTTGTCGTTAAAAAAATGAAAGTCGGCAACACGGGACGCGTCGCACTTGTTTCAAAATCAGCACGGGTCCTGGCCTCAAGAGATACTACGAGCAGCGACATCAATAAAAAAATTCCGACCGAAATCATGCATTCAAGCGCGGCAATGACGTTTCAAACGATTCCGTCTTCAAGACAATTAAAAATGCTCCGACAAGACAAGGCTATATCAGAGTTTCAAACGGTAAAGCAGAATACCTCAGCAGTACCGAAGAAAATTCGGGAAGCATCTTACGTTTATTGAATCCCAACGCCAAAATTGCCGACGTCTACTACGATAAGGGAGCAAAAGGCAGCAATTCATGGGCAGTAGCAGCCGTTGCCCGAAATGATCTGTACCGTGAACGCTATAATCTTGAAAACTGGATTATCATCATGGCATTCGTTATCATGTTCATCATCGTCGTTTTATCAGGATTCATCAAAAAAGCTCTGCGTTCCGGCACAAAACATTTTGTCGACGTCTTTGCATCCAGTGCTAAAGGAAATCTTTCACTCGTTCCAGAAGATATCGGAAATGATGTTTCAGGAGCAGAGCGCTTCGGCAGAAAACTGTTTGTTCCAGCAAAGGATGGCAATGAATTCGGTCAGATCGTCTATGCATACAACATGATGGTCAAATCAATGGTTGAACTGATTCATAATGTTCAAAAGCAAAGCAAAAACGTTGCGCAAATGTCCGATTCATTGCTTGAGCTTTCCAAACAAACCGGAAAGGCTACTGAAGAAGTATCTCAAACCATCACCGGAATTGCTGACGTTACAAGTTCACAGGCCGAAGAAACACAAGAAAGCGTAACAAAACTGAAAGAACTTTCAGAAATTATCGATCAGCTTCACACAAACGTCATTAGCATGAATGAAGAAGCAAAACAAAGCTCAGAAATCAATCAAGAAAATATGAACACGATGGATAAAGTCAACAGCAGCTGGTCAGAAGAACTGCGTTCCATGGAAAAATTGATGCACAGCGTTGAAGAAATGAATGCCAACGTCCAAGACATTACCAAAATCATCAACGTCATCAACGAAATTTCTCGCCAAACCAACCTGCTTGCCTTAAATGCTTCAATTGAGGCTGCGAGTGCCGGTGAGGCAGGCAAAGGATTCTCGGTCGTTGCCGCAGAAATCCGCAAGCTGGCAGAACAAAGCGCTGCATCAACCAAGGAAATTGAAGCAATCATTGCCGATATCCAAGCACGATCAAGCAGCATGGTCGATCAAACGAATGCCTCGCTTGAAGGAGGACAAAAGCAGTCCAAACTCATTCAGAAAGCAATCAAGTCAACTATGGAAGTCTTTAAACGCAATCAATCAATGGCAGACGGCATCTCCAATGTCAAACAAGCCAGCGGAAATATCGAAAAAGTTCAAAATAAAGTTCTTGAGGGACTCGAGAACATCTCTGCTTCAACCCAGGAAAATGCTGCCGGTACAGAAGAAGTTTCAGCAAACTCGGAAGAAGTTCTCGCAACGATGGACGAATTTACGCAACATGTTTCCGACCTCCGCGATATTTCGGCAACTCTCAGAGAAGAAACAGATAAATTCAAATTATAAACAACTTTATCTGCCCCCAAGCGACTTTAAGATAAAATAAAAAATGCCCGTGACAGGAAATCACCCTTTCCATGTCATGGGCATTTTAGCATATCCTAATCGCTTCAAAATCATGAAATCAAAACAGCAATTTAATTTTAATCGTTTTTTTCTTTGACTTTCGGATGATAGAACATTCTTCCATCCATTGCAAAAAGCCTTTCAGTAAAAGCTCCGCCTTCAGTTCTTGAGACCGAATTTCTGATCATTTGAATCGAAGCGTCCAAATTGTCAAGCTGATGAAGAACGTCGGCCTCAAGCAAAAGCGGCTTAACCGGCGAACCATACTCAAGCAAACCGTGATGCGAAACAATCATATGTCTCAACAAAACTGCATCTTCAGAATTCAAATCAACGTCTAGTTTTTTCATTGCCAAGACAATCTGCTCATCAATCAAAACGATATGTCCGAGAAGATTTCCTTCAAGAGTGTATGTCGTTGCTACCGGTCCTGAAAGCTCCAACGTCTTGCCCATATCGTGCAAAATTGCACCTGCATACAGCAAAGATTTATTTACCTCAGGGTATTCTCCGGAAACTGCTTCTGCCATGCGTAAAATTGAAAGCGTGTGATAGGCTAATCCGCCTGAATAGGCATGGTGATTTGACTTGGCAGCAGGAAAAGCCAAAAACTGCTCTGAATTTTCTTGAAAAAGCAGCTTGACCACGTCATGCCACGTTTTGTTTTCAATTTTCTCCAAATACTCTTCCAGTTCCTCTTTCATTTTGCGAGTTTCCTCCGGTGCATCCGGAACATAAAGACTCGGATCTCTTGGCTCATCCTCTTTTGCCAAACGAAGATGAGCAATCTTGATCTGCGGATTATTTTGATAGTTCTCGCGCTTTCCCTTCAAATAAACGACATTGCCAGCTTTGAACTGTTCAATATCTTTTGCGGACGCATCCCAAAATTTGGCGCTGATTACGCCAGATTTATCTGAAAAGTTGATTGCAATAAATTTGTTACCGTTTTTGGCAATCCTGGTTTCCGATGTTTTAATCAAAACAAACAAAGAAACGTTTTCGCCTACGTCATAGTCATATAGTTTTTTCGTCATATTTCCTCCATCTGATTCGTATGTTCCTTACTACTTTAACACGAAAACAAGAGCGAGACAAAAAGCCATGTCCCGCTCCGTAATTAATCCTTGTAAAGTTCTTGAATCGGACGAAAAACAATCTTGCTCAGTTCATCCATCATCATGCTCAAAGACTGCTCCTTTTGCATCAGCGTTTGCAAAGTCTCATATCCGTCTGCTTCTTTGCCTAAATCCTGAAGTTTCTTAAAATCGTCTTCAGTCGGCTTTTGTCCAGACATTTGCTTTTTTTGAAGTTCTTCTTGCAAAGAATGAATCTCATTGAAACACTTAAAAGCCGTCTCATCAGCTTTCAAGGCTTCATAAGCCGTCTGAAGCTCCTGGTATTGACTGGTCTTTCTTAAATCCTGCTCCATCTGGTTGGCCGTATCGTAAATATTGATCATGCTGATCCCTCCGTTAATTTCCGAAAATCTGTTGTAATTTCTGCTTGCCGGCATCAATCCATGAGTCGACTTTTTGCTTAATTCCGGAACCTGATTTTTCAATGTTGGCTCCGGCATTTTTAATCGAATCCCAAAGATTTGAACTGCTGCTTATATTTTCATATGCCAAGGTCGATGCTGCCTTGACTTTAAATTGACTTTGCTTCGTCTTCGGCAAAATGCCTTCCATTTCCGACTTGAACAACGCTGCGCCGCCTCTGGTACCGGCATTTTCAATCGAATTTTTATTTGAATCGAACCCGACCCAAGTTGCCAAAACAACGTCCGGCGTATAGCCGATATACCATCTGTCAGTATCGGCTGCGGTTGGATCAACTCCGTTTCCCTGAGTCGAACCGGTTTTTCCTGCAATCGTATAGCCGTACGGTTTTGCAGAAACCCCCGTTCCGTTTTTATAAACGTCAATCATCATGCTTGTCATCTCGTTGGCGACTTTTTCCGAAACCACTCTGGTCGAATCAGCATCTTCTTCGTCAACAATCGTTTTTCCGGAAGCATCGACGATTCTTCGTATAAAGTGCGCATCATACTTCACGCCTTCGTTGGCAAATGCAGAGTAGGCAGATGCCATCGTCATTGGAGAGACGCCTTTTTCCAATCCGCCCAAAGCAAGGCTCAGGTTTTTATCGGAATCTGATAGTTTCAACCCGAATTTTTCGGCTGAACGATATCCCTCCGAGACTCCGATTTTATTCAACAACCATACTGCAGTCGTATTTTTGCTTTCGGCCAAAGCCTGATAAAGCATGATTTTGCCTTGATACGTCCCCGTCGCATTCTTAGGACTGTATTTATTGGAACCATAAGCCTGATGCTTGTCTTCAACCATCGAATCATAATGATAGCCATGCTGAAGAGCCGGAGCATAGACGGCTAAAGGCTTGATCGTCGATCCAGGCGAACGAACGAGTTGCGTTGCGCGATTGTATCCGCGAAAAACATGACTGTCGTTTCTGCCGCCCACCAAAGCCGTTACGCCGCCTGTCTTTGGATCGATGGCAATCGAAGCCCCCTGCGCGCGAGTCCCGTCATCCGCATCATAAGGAAAAAGCGAACTGTCGGCAAAATCTGTTTGCATCGTTGACTGATAGTTTTGATCAAGCGTCGTATAGATCTTATATCCGCGATTCATGATGTCTTCTTCGCTAAGACCATATTTTTTGATTGTTTCGTCAATGACTGCATCGAAGAAATACGGATAACGATACCCCGAATCGTACTGATAATTATCGCTTGTAATCATCGGACTGTCTTGATACGATTTCATCTGCTCCTGAGTCAATTTGCCATTGTCTTTCATCAAAGTCAAGACAACGTTGCGCCTTTGTCTTGATTCTGCCGGGTGATCTTTTGGATTATATCCGTTCGGATTTTTCAGCATTCCGGCAATTGTTGCCGCTTGCGGAACCGTCAGCTGCGAAGCATGAACGCCAAAATATTTTTCTGACGCATCCTCAATGCCCCAAACACCGTTTCCAAAATACGCATTGTTTAAATACATCGCCAAAATCTGCTTTTTGCTGTACGTATTTTCAACCTGCATCGCAATGAAAATTTCCTTGGCCTTTCTGGAAATTGTTTGCTCTTGCGATAAAAAGGCATTTTTGACAAGCTGTTGCGTCAACGTGCTTCCTCCGCCCGCAATATCGCTGCTGCCCATGATCCTATTTTTCAGATTGAGCAATAGCGCGCGCACCATCCCCTTGATGGAAAAGCCGTATTCATGGTAAAAATTGCGATCTTCAGTTGACAAAACCGCATCGGCAACATTTGGCGAAATCTTGTCAAGAGAAACCCATGTCCCTTTTTGAGAATACAGATATCCTGCCCTGTCACCGTCTTTGTCATAAATCGTCGTCGGTCTCTCCAAGGCATTCTCGAGGCCCTTGACGTTGGCTGTCTTGGCTACGTAAATCAAATAAATGCTTGTTGCTAAAAAAATGCTCAAACATACCACGATGAACCATCTGATCACTTGGTAACGATGACATTTTTCCTTAAACCAGCTTCCAAACAAACTCAAAAACCGTTTAAGCGATTCTGTTATTTTTTTAAAAAAAGATTTGTCCATTCAGATCCTCTTCCATGCTCTTTTATACTTAAGAAATATTATCACATTTGCTCTGATAAAAGGAGTTTTATAAGAGAAACTTAATCATCTTCAGGCGCGATTCCGATCGCATCATGATTGATATGTTCAATAGCCATCTTTTTGAACTCTAAAGCAGCATCTGCGGAGGGACTGATTACTACCAGCGTATCATAGCCGGCAATCGTTCCGGCAACGCATTCAGGTTTCAAATCATCGATTATTGCCGCCAAAACGTTTGCATTTCTTGGCATCGTCTTAACGACATTGACAAATTCGACTTGAGTAATTTCGATCACAAAATCATAAATTGCCTTATAAAGTCTGAGCCACTCGGCTTGATTTTGTTCCTTGAAGACAACGTAACGCAAATGACCATCGCCGTCTTGCTGCTTAACAATCTGCATTTCGCGAATATCACGCGAGATCGTTGCCTGAGTAGCTGAAATTCCCGCTTTCTTTAAAGCCTTTAACAGATCATCCTGATTTGAAATTATCTGCTTGGTAATCAACTGTTCAATCTTAGCTTGTCTAAGCTCTTTTTTCACGAATATTCACTTCCTGTTTCATCTGCTATAGGCACAAGTGTTTTTTAATACATTTACCTATCATTTCTATTATAGCAAATAATATTAGAAAAAGGTGAATTTAAATGCGCGGCTTGTGTATGCCAGCCATTAAAAAACGTTCAGCAAGTCCACCGGAGCGGAGTAATCATATTTGGCATTGCAATGATGCCCCGTCAGCTGCCACGATTTTATCGCTGAGCTCTTTGATTGCTGCTAGTGCAACTTTTGATTTTGGCTTATCAAACATTAGTATCCCGGATGTTTCAAAAATTCCAATTTCGGATTCGGCTGCAAAATAGCGTCTCATGTATTGTAAAAGCAGACGGTTGGCAGATTCTTTGACTGACGTTTCGACAATGCCGCAAGTTTTTTTTCGGGCATTTCTTTCTTCTATAACAAAAAAGCAATAAACAACGGATAACGTTCTCGCAGTAATCTAATACGCATTGTTTCTTGGACTTTAGTTCCAAATTGACTGACAAAAGCATCCGTTTGTAGTACAATTTTATTGTTAATTCAATGGGTATGTTTTGTCAACCGCTTATCTGTCAATAAGATAATAACTATTAAGTTATAAGGAAGGAGCTTACCAATGGCCATCTTAAATGACAACACCATTCTTCAATACCTTGACAGCCTGCTAAAGTACAACAGTTTTACTAAAGCATCAGAAGATCTTTACATTTCACAGCCATACCTGACACAAGTTGTCAAAAAAACCGAAAAGCACATCGGAGTCAAAATCATCGATCGCGGGAATAATCAGATCCGTCTGACGGAAGCCGGACGCCTTTACTATAAATATCTGACCGAAAACGTCGAACACACGAACAACTTCATAAATCAATTGAACGAATTCACTCAAAAAAAGAACTCTGTCATCAAAATCGGCGTGCTGTCGACTCTCGGAAGTTTTCTTTTGCCGCAGTTTTTGCCAAAGTTTATTAAAAACCATCCTGACGTTAAAATCGAACTTGAAGAAGCTTCACCTGAAATTTCCGTTGAAAAAGCCATTAAAGGACAGATCAATTTTTATATCGGGCAAACCCCGGCAACGGTCGGGCCACAGCTCGAGTGCGAAGTCAGAGGACATGAACCTTACTACTTTATGATTCCAAAAACTTCAAAATACTATCATCCCGATCAAAAATTTGTCAACATTGAATCCGTTGACATTGAAAAACTTTTGCAGGAACCGCTGCTGTTGACTTGTGCCGGTTCAGCCATCAGGCAACAAATCAATTTTTTGACTCACAAATTCAAGACTAACCCCATCATCGTTCTTGAGAGCACGAATATCGAGACGATTGCTTCTTTATCGGCCAAAGGAATCGGAAGCACCATCATTCCGGCAACCGTCGCCATGCACTTGGATGAAGGAGAATACAATCTGTGTCCTTTGCCACAAGACATCTTATCGCTTGATTACTTTTTAGCCTATGCCAAAGAAAGAAACCTGAGTCCTAATGAAAAAGACATGATTGAAACGTTCAAAAAAATCAACATCATTGAATGCACACAAAAGGAGGGATGGCCCAAGTTTTCAGAATTAAGGTAAGGGACAAGAAATAAAGATATGAAAAAGCAGACAGGTTTTCAAATCATCAAAAACCTGTCTGCTTTTATCTTTTTCAAATTTTTGCCGTTATCCCTTACGAAAAAATCGTTCTTCGCTTTATGGCAACGGCGTCATGTTCCTGCTTTGAGATTGCAAAACGTGTTCTTCGACGATTGTCAAAATCGTCTTTGAAACTGTAGCCATTGCCTCAGTCGTGACATATTCGTACTGCCCATGGAAGTTGTTGCCACCATTAAAAAGGTTTGGAGTTGGAATTCCTTTTTGCGTAAAGAAGTTTCCGTCGGTTCCTCCCCTGAACGGAACAATTTTAACTTCAAACCCGAGCCTTTTGTACGAATCAATAGCCAAGTTGACAATATAAGGATTTTTCTTGATCGTATCACCGATATTCCGATATTGTTCGGTAAATTTCAACGTAACGCGCGGTTTGTCATAGCGCGCATTGATTTTTGAAACCAGTTCTTTCAAAAACTCCTGTTTGGCAAAGAACTTTTCAGTGTCGAAATCGCGAATAATCATGCTGAGATACGCATGATCAACAGTGGCATCAAACTCGTTTACCAAAATAAATCCTTCATGATCCTTGCTCTTTTCCGGAACCTCGTCTTGCGGCAACGCACTGACGATTTCATTTGCAATCAAAGCCGCATTAACCATCAGACCATATGCATCCCAGGATGAACGGCCGTTCCTTCAACTTCGATTTGTGCCCAAGCAGCATTGAACGTTTCATATTCGATTTCGCCCGGCTGACCGTTGTCGAGCGTATAGGCAAATTCGACCGGAAATTCGGTCTCATCAAATCTCTTGGCGCCCTGACCGATTTCCTCATCCGGACCGAATGCCAAATACAGGGCTCCGTGTTCAAAATCAGGATGTTCCTTAAGATATTTGACCGCCCCAAGCAATCCGGCAACTCCGGCCTTGTCATCTGCTCCCAAAAGAGTCGTTCCGTCTGTCTTAATCAATCGCTGTCCTTTGAATTTCTTCAAATCAGGAAATTCCTTCGAACTTAAAACAATGCCTAAGTCCTCGTGTCAACCACCATCGGCTAAAGTCGATGGCTTGTGAGCAGACACCCTTATATTGAGTATCTGAACCACAATTTGCATAGATACAGATGGTTTGACCAAACAGCCGTAATTGTCTGGTCAGTGACTGTCTAACTACCAATGCCTTTTACATTCCCAGGTTGCCATAGGAATGAGTCCAGCCTTTGGGCTGGGCTTTTTGTTGTTTCTGGAATCCTTTTTCCAGAATATTCAATGCTGCATTGTGATCACGAATGTGATGAGTATGGCATTGCGGACATGTCCATTTACGATCTGCCAGTGTTAGCTTTTCAGTCCCATCACTACCCATGACAAAACCACAGTCATGACAGGTTTGGGTCGTGTTTTCAGGGCTGACCGTAATGAATTGACGCCCATAGAGATCCGCCTTGTAAGCCAACATGTTCAGGAAAGACCACCAGCCAACGTCAGCAATGCTCATTGCCAAAGCATGATTCTTCAGTAGATTTTTGCTTCTTAATTCTTCGGCTACAACGAGATCTTGGTTCTTGATCAGTGTTGTAGACGTTCGTTGAAGAAAATCATGGCGTCGGTCAAATACACGTGCATGGATTTTAGCTACTAACAAACGTTGCTTCTGATAGTTTTTACTTTCTCGCAAAGAACGCTGTTCTTTCTTAGCCCGTCGTTGTCGACGTGAAAGAATACGCTGTGCCTTGGCCAGTTTACCTTTGATCGTTCGATAGCAGCGTGGGTTGGCTATGGTTTGACCATCACTGGCAGTTAGAAAGTTTTCCGTGTTCAGGTCAATGCCAATTTGCCTATCAGCGCGGTTAAGTTTAGAAACAAAAGGCGTATCCGAACCTAATTGCAGTGACACAAAGAACCTGTCGGCTGCATCTTTAGTTATGGTTACTGTTCCAATACGAATTTCATTTTGACGATCAAGCAAACGCTGATGTGATCCCTTGACGCGCAAACGTCCTAGTTTAGGCAGCACGATATGCCTGCAGTCTTCAAAGAAGACGGTACCGTTGGTTAGTCGTGCCG
>OICT01000047.1_pt1 | contig 78475 bp, 99 predicted proteins | sample 1581331 | NCBI WGS metagenome assembly OICT01 (sample SAMEA3882544, study PRJEB24775) | human gut metagenome | biome: human-associated habitat; feature: intestine environment; material: feces | place: Netherlands | collected 2009/2010 | reverse complement strand
TTGTCTAGGTCTATGATGTTAAAGTCTTGAATACCCCAAAACTTGACAAAGAACCATTTTTTCAGTTAAAATTAATTTTACATGCCTATACTGCATTGTGATACAATAGCTGTAACGGAGGCGGAAGCAATGAAAATTTTATTAGCTGAGGATGATATAAATTTAGGCAAGCTTTTAAGCATGCTGCTGAAAAAGCAAAATATAACTGTGAACTGGGTGCAGGATGGCGAGGCTGCCTACGATGCTGTGTATGCCGACGGCTATGATGTGCTGGTGTTGGACTGGATGATGCCGCTTCTGAGCGGACTTGATCTGTGCAAGCGTCTGCGTGAGGAGGATTATCAGGGAAAAATATTGCTGCTGACGGCCAAGGATACGTTGGCGGATAAGGTGCAGGGCTTAAACAGCGGTGCCGATGACTATCTGGTAAAGCCTTTCGAGCTGGAGGAGCTGGTGGCGCGTTTGAACGCTCTTTGCCGCCGCCAGGGACAGTACAGTGCGGAAAAGCTGCGTTACGGCGCTTATACGTTGGAAAGCTCTACTTATTGCCTGGCATACGGCGAGCGTCGTGTAGAGCTGCGTCCGCGTGAATTTAAGCTGCTGGAGCTGCTTTTGCGTAACCGTGGGCAGGTTATGCCGCGTGCGGTGCTGCAGGACCGCATCTGGGGCATTGACAGCGATGTGACGGAGAACAATCTTGATGTGCATATCCGTCTGCTGCGTAAAAAAATTATGGAGCTGAACGGAGAAGAACTGATTAAAACGATGCGGGGCGTGGGCTATTATGTGGAATAAGCCTTTTGAAAAGCTGCGCCGGCGTATGACCTGCTTATATGCGGCAATCTTCGGTGCTTTGATTTTAGTTATTGTAGCTGCTGCCTATACCTTTATCTGGTGGGAAATATTGGCGCACGAAAAGGAAAATCTTGTAGCGCAAATTTACCATGAGGGCGAAGAATGGGTAGAATCGGAGGAGGCTCCCTGCTCCGAAGCAGCTATCCGCAGCGGGAAGATGCTTGCATACTTTGTGAATGCAGATGGCTCGAAGGTAATTTTAAACCAGCTTGGAACAGGTGAGGCAGGTCAGGAGCTGATGAGTCATAAAGATGATTGGCCGAAGAAGCTGAATACATCGCGTCTTTTGCGGATGCAGAGTGCAAATGGCGTACGCTATCGCTACCTTGCCGCAGTTGCTCCTGTTATTGACGGTGATAAGCAGGTTGGCAGGCTGTATATGTTCAAAAATATGGAGTTTTATTATCATGCGGCCTATAAAACACTGTTTTTGCTTTTGTGTATGGCATTGATACTCTATTTTGCTGCCTGTTATTTCGGTTATTGGCTGGCAGAACGCAATATCCGTCCTATAAGCAACATGTATGCCAAGCAGCAGCAGTTCACAGCGGATGCTTCGCATGAAATGCGCACGCCGCTTGCCGTTATGAAGCTGGCTGTGCAGGGACTGCAGGAGGATGAGGACAGCAGGCTGAGCGATTTTGCCAAAGAGTCGGTAAACATGCTGCAAAGCGAGTCGGAAAGACTTAGCCGTCTTACGGAAAATCTTATGACGCTGGCGCGCAGCGATGAGAATATTCTTCCCGTTTATACGGCGCAGGTGGATATAACGGCGCTGTGTAAAAAGGTTGCATCGCAGATGTCGCTTTTGGCAGCAGAAAAAAAGCTGCAGCTGAAGCAGGAAATCCAGGATAACTTGGTAATGCAGGGGGATGAAATGGCTTTATCGCGCTTGCTGATTATTCTGCTGGATAATGCTATGAAGTATTCATCGGAGCAGACGCAAATTACTCTGCGTGTAGCCAAGGTGAAAACGCATCTGGTGCTGGAGGTACGTGATGAAGGCTGTGGCATCAGTGACGATGATAAGCAGAAGATTTTTGACCGCTTCTTCCGCGTGGACAAGGCGCGCAGCCGTAGTCAGGGAGGCCTTGGCTTAGGCTTGTCGCTGGCGTTGGCTATTGTGCGGCAGCATGGCGGCAGCATCAAGGTTCTCGACAACAAGCCGCGGGGAACTATCATGTATGTGAAGCTGCCGACGACTGTAAAGTAATCCTTAAGCTTTCTTACAAGCTGAAATTAAGATGAATACCCCTTTCAGTAATCATTAAGTGAAGGTGTTTATACTGTGCTTAATGAAAAGCGGAGTATAGAAGCTCTGCTGCCGAAGGGGGATTTTTTATGCCACGAAAATATTGGCTGCTGCTTTTTGCAGCTGCCGCAGCATTGCTTTTTGCGGGTAATGGCAGCCTGCTGATTACAGACAGCGTAGAATCTAATTATGCTTTGACGGCAAAGGAGATGGTATTGAGCGGCGATTGGCTGTCACCGCAGATTTACGGTCATTACTGGTATGATAAGCCGATTTTCTTTTATTGGCTGACGGCGTTGGCTTATAAAATGTTTGGCTTTACGGAATTTGCTTCGCGCTTCTTTCCAGCGTTCTTCGGTTTGGGCAGCGTGGCATTATTGGCGTGGGGTGGCAGCAAGCTCGAAAATGCGCGCAGCGGCTTTTTCAGTGCGTTGGTGCTGCTGAGCAGTGTAGAATTTTTTCTGATCAGCAAGTCGGTAATTACAGATGCTGTATTGTTCTTTTTCTTCAGTGCGACATTGCTGTTTTTCTATCTTGGCTATTGTGACGGCAGGGCGCGCTATTGGTACATTATGTATGCTGCAGCAGGCTTTGCGGTTCTTACCAAGGGACCGATTGGCGTGCTGCTGCCGGGATTGATTATTACGTTATTCCTGTTGTGGCAGCGTGATTGGCACGTACTGAAGCGCATGCATCTTGTAAGCGGCACATTGCTGTGTGCGGCGGTTGTCGTGCCCTGGTATGCTGTAATGTACAGCCTGCACGGCAGTGATTTCATCAATACCTTCTTCGGCACGCACAACTTCCTGCGCGCAACGGTATCGGAGCATCCGCGTGACGATGTGATTTATTATTATACGCTGGTAAATCTGCTGGCGCTGTTCCCGTGGAGCGGACTTGTTCCCTGGGCTGCTTATAAATGGTGGCGGCAGGGACATCGCAAGCTAGGGGAGCAGCAAAAATTTTTACTGCTTTGGGCACTTGTTGTTTTCGTTTTCTTCCAATGTATGGCAACGAAATACATCACCTATACCTATCCGCTGCTCTTCCCGGCCAGCCTTTTGCTGGGAAGTATGCTGGCAAAATATACTGACTGTGCAGACGGCGGTTATATGTTTTTTGTCGGCGGCGGTCTTGCTGTATTGCTTGGCGGCGCCTGGTTTGCGGTAAGCAACAAGCTCATAGCTTCGGAGCTGCTGTTTTTGCTGCCGTTGGCGCTGATTGTCGGCGTGATGCTGGATTATATCTTGCGCTTAATGACGGAAGAGCGTGCTTACGGTATTGCGGCGATGTCGGTATTATTTTATATTGCGCTTGTTTTCAGCCTTGCTGTGCCGTTTAGCGAGCAGCGCAGTGCGAAGAATTTGGGTGAGATGCTGACGGAAAATGATGTACACGAGGTAGGCTTATATGGCAAATATCCTACTTCTGCAGTTTTTTACAGTAGCAGTAAGGTAGTTAAGCTGATGCATGAGCGTGAGGTTGCAGGCTATGTTCCCAAGGATTTTTCCTGGACCGGCAAGAACGTTATGCCTTATGCAACGCTGGAGCGGAATCCTTATCGTATTGTTGTGGTTACGCCCAAAAGCTATGATAGATTTATTGCTCAGCAGAATAAAAAATGGCAGGTTATTGATGCCGACAGCAGCTGGATTATGCTGAGAATGCAAAACAGCTGAGCCGGAATATAAATATCTCGATAATAAGTGCCTGTGACGAAGCGTTGCAGGCACTTTTAATAATTTGGCAGATTATCAACAAATTAAAGAATAATTAAGTTTATGATAATATGCTATAATAAGGGAATAATAACTAAACAGGAGGCGTAAGCATGCACAATAAAAATTCTGCTATGGCGTTTATCGTTCTGCTTGGTATCGTCAGCTTGTTCAGCGATATGACGCATGAAGCGGCGACAAGTATTAAGGGAGCGTATTTATTAATTTTAGGAGCAAGTGCTTCTACCATCGGTTTTATCTCCGGCATAGGCGAGCTTTTAGGCTATGGCCTGCGTTATCTTTTTGGCCGCTTAGTCGATAAAACGCACAATTATTGGGGCTTTATGATTTTAGGTTATGCCGTTGACGTTTTTGCGGTGCCGGCATTGGCGCTTGTGCATCGTGACGGCTGGATAGCAGCCTGTGTACTGCTCGTTGTTGAGCGCATCGGTAAGGCGATAAAAAAGCCTGCAAAGAATACTATTCTTTCCTTTGCAGCTTCGCAGGAGGGTGTCGGCAAAAGCTTTGCTATACAGGAAGCCTTGGATCAGCTTGGCGCTTTTATCGGCCCCTTGCTGCTTTATGCGGTGATGCTGTATAAGCATGGCGATGAATACGAGGTATACAATGCAGCCTTTGCTTTTCTGACTTTGCCTGCTGTCTGCACAATTGCTTTTTTACTGTTTGCTAAAAGCCGTTTCCCGAATCCGGAATCCTTTGAGCCGGAAGCTAAGACAGAGAAGAAGGATAGCTTTGTAGGCAAGAAAAGCTTTTATTTGTATCTTGCAGGTATCAGCTGTTTTGCTTTCGGCTTTGTAGATTTTCCGCTGGTGACTATGCATTTGGCAAAAAATAAGCTTTTTGATGACAGTATTTTGCCGTTGCTTTATTCCGGTGCGATGCTTGTGGATGCGGTGGCAGCGCTTTTCTTTGGCTGGCTGTTTGATAAAATGCGTACGAAGGCGCTGGTTATTTCTACGGCTATTTCAGCTTTCTTTGCATTTTTTGCCTTTGGCATGACTTCACCGGGTATGATTATGCTGGGTATTGCTTTGTGGGGCGTAGGCATGGGTGCGCAGGAATCTATTATGAAAGCAGCTGTTGCCACTATGACCAGTAAGGAGCATCGTGCCAGCAGCTACGGTGCGTTCGAATTTTTCTTTGGCTTAGCGTGGTTTTTGGGCAGCTGGCTGTTGGGAGCTGTTTATGATTATTCATTGAATACCTTCATCATTGTTTCTGTTGCGGCACAGCTTATTGCTGTACCCTGTTATCTTTTAAGTGAGCGTAGCTTTGCTGATGAAAACGGCAGGTGATTTGCTTCAAAAGTTACACTCCTTTATGTATTCGTGTATACATAAAAAAATGTTGAAAAAAGACTTGCGTTCTTCAAAAAGTGTGTTATAATAGCGTACATAAGTGAATAACGAGTGGATGATGTATATGGGAGAAGGCACTGCCTACCGAAGGAGCAAAACTCTCAGGTGCTTAATTTTAAGCAGGAACCGTATGCTGACACAACTCTGGAGAGTCCCTTAAATGGGCGCCGAAGGTGCAAAGATGTATTCTGAAATTCAGAAACGTCCTTATCTCTCAGGCCAGTGGACAGAGCAAAGCTTATGTGATGGCGCTATTGCCTATCATATGTCATTGACTTTTACCGGAGTATTTTTTGTATACTCCGGTTTTTTATTTGCTTATAAGTAATTAATGGGAATTTAAAGGGAGATGTTTGAATCATGTTGGAAATTTTGAATGAAATTGATGCGTTTGTCTGGGGTCCGCCGCTTCTGGTACTTTTGGTTGGTACCGGTATTCTGCTGACCTTCCGTCTGAAGCTGCTGCAGGTTTTCAAGCTGCCTCAGGCTTTGGGCCTGATCTTCAGTGCTAAGAACGATGGCAGCGGTGACGTAAACAGCTTTAAAGCATTGTGCACCGCACTGGCTGCAACTGTCGGTACCGGTAACATAGTTGGTGTTGCAACCGCAATTAAAGCAGGTGGCCCGGGCGCTTTGTTCTGGATGTGGATGGCAGCCTTCTTCGGTATGGCAACCAAATATTCCGAATGTCTGCTGGCTGTAAAATATCGTACTGTCGATGCTAACGGCAATATTTCCGGTGGTCCGATGTACTACATTGAAAATGGTCTTGGCAAAAAATACAAACCGCTGGCTGTTATGTTTGCTGTATTCGGTGTTCTGTGCGCATACTTTGGTATCGGTACTTTTGCTCAGGTAAACTCCATTGTTGAAATTACCCAGATTTCTGCAGGTATTCCTGTTGTTTACACCGGTATTGCTCTGACTGTTGTTGTTGCCGCTGTAACCATCGGCGGTCTGAAATCCATCGCAACTGTTGCTGCAAAGGTAGTTCCTGCTATGGCTCTGCTGTACTTCCTGACTACTGTTGGTATCATGATTGTTTTTGCAGACCAGGTTCCTGCTGCAATCGCAACTGTACTGAATTCTGCTTTCACTCCGACTGCTGCTCAAGGCGGTTTCCTCGGTGCAACTGTTATGCTGGCAATGCGCAGCGGTGTTGCTCGCGGCGTATTCTCCAACGAATCCGGCTTAGGTTCTGCTCCTATCGTAGCTGCTGCTGCTAAAACTAAATGGGCTGCAGAGCAAGGCTTGATTTCTATGACCGGTACTTTTATTGATACTATTATCATTTGTACTCTGACCGGCTTGTCCCTGGTTGTCAGCGGTGTATGGTGCGGACCTCTGAACGGTGCTGCAATGACTGAATCTGCCTTCACCATGGCGTTCCCTGCATTTGGCAGCATTCTGCTGTTGGTTGGCCTTGTACTCTTTGCTTTCACCACTATCCTTGGCTGGAACTACTACGGTGAACGTTGTGTAGAATATCTGATGGGCGTAAAGGCAATTCTGCCGTACCGCATTATTTTCATCTGCCTGATTGCCTGCGGTCCTTTCCTGAAGCTGGAAGAGATTTGGGTTTTGGCGGATATTGTTAACGGCCTGATGGCTATTCCTAACTTAATCGCTTTGATTGCGTTGTCCGGAGTAGTTGTTGCCGAAACTAAGGCTTATCAAAAGCATTTGGCTGAAGAAAAGAATAAAGAAGCATAATCTTTCATATTAATATAGCAAAGCGGCGTTGTGCGACTCTCCCCAGAGTTCCCACAGCGCCGTCTTGTTATTAAAAAAAATCAATAAACATACTTTGGTTTACAGTTTGCAATGTATGCGTGTATACATTGCTGCAGTCTCTTGATTTCTGTATAATATGTGTTATAATCAGATACATAAGTAAATAATGAGTGGATGAAGTGCATAGGAGAAGGCAATGCCTACCGAAGGAGCAAAACTCTCAGGTGCTTATAAAAAGCAAGAACCGTGTACAGACACAACTCTGGAGAGTCCCTTGAATGGGCGCCGAAGGTGCAAAGATGTGCGTATACACATCCTTATCTCTCAGGCCAGTGGACGGAGCAAAACAACAATTATAGCATAGCTATCAGGGCCGCTGACAAACCGGAGTATCAGATAATCATACTCCGGCTTTTTATTTACTTAGGGAACTTTGAAAATGAGAGGGGAAATCATCATGTTGGAAACATTGAATGCAATTGATTCGTTTGTCTGGGGTCCGCCGCTACTGGTGCTGCTTGTAGGTACCGGCATTATGCTGACTATTCGTTTAGGCTTGCTGCAGGTATTGAAGCTGCCGCAGGCATTGAAGCTGATCTTCTGTGCCAAGAATGATGGTCACGGTGATGTAAACAGCTTTAAAGCTCTGTGTACTGCTCTTGCTGCAACTGTTGGTACCGGTAACATTGTCGGTGTTGCTACCGCAATTAAGGCCGGTGGCCCCGGTGCATTGTTCTGGATGTGGCTGGCTGCCTTCTTCGGTATGGCAACCAAATATGCGGAATGCCTGCTGGCTGTAAAATATCGTACTGTCGACGCTAATGGCAATATCTCCGGCGGTCCGATGTATTACATCCAAAACGGCCTCGGCAAGCAATATAAACCATTGGCAATTATGTTCTGTGTCTTCGGTATCATGTGCGCATACTTCGGCGTAGGTACCTTTGCTCAGGTAAACTCCATTGTTGAGATTACCAAAATCTCTGTTGGTATCCCGGTTATCTACACCGGTATTGCTCTTACCGTATTGGTTGCTGCTGTAACCATCGGCGGTCTGAAATCTATCTCTAATGTTTCTTCTAAGGTTGTTCCCGGCATGGCAGTAATTTACTTCTTTACTACCTTGGGCATTTTAGTTAGCTTTGCGGACCAGGTTCCGGGCGCTATCGCACTGGTTATTGAAAGTGCCTTCACTACTACTGCTGCACAGGGCGGCTTCCTTGGTGCAACTGTTATGCTGGCGATGCGTAATGGTGTTGCCCGCGGCGTATTCTCCAACGAATCCGGCTTAGGCTCTGCTCCTATCGTAGCAGCTGCAGCAAAAACTCATTGGCCTGCTGAACAAGGTCTGGTTTCCATGACCGGTACCTTCATTGATACTATCATCATCTGCACCATGACCGGTTTGTCCTTGATTGTTACCGGCGTTTGGAACGGCGATCTCAACGGTGCTGCCATGACTAATGCAGCCTTCAGCTCTGCATTCCCTGCCTTTGGTACTTGGTTACTGTTGGTTGGCCTGGTGCTCTTCGCCTTCACTACTATCCTTGGCTGGAACTACTACGGCGAACGTTGTGTAGAATATCTGATGGGTGTTAAAGCAATTCTTCCGTACCGCATCGGCTTCATCATTCTCGTTGCCTGCGGCCCGTTCCTGAAACTGGAAGAAATCTGGGTTATGTCCGATATCGTTAACGGTCTGATGGCTCTGCCTAACCTGATTGCTCTGGTTGCTCTTTCCGGCGTAGTTGTTGCTGAAACTAAAGCATATCAACAACATCTCAAGGAAGAATCTGAGCTGGTTCCGGCAAAATTAGCCGAAGAAACTAATCATTAAGTTTTCCCAATTAATTTTATATAGGCAGCGGCACTGTGAGACTCTCCCCAGAGTTCCCACAGTGCCGCTTGCCTTTGCGCTTGCACAAAAGTTAGCGGTATGCTAAACTAGCCTTAGAGAGATTACTTACAATCTTTTAAATCAAATGTATCAGTAACCAACTACGTGTATATTTTTTCGGTGTGCCGGTTGGTTTGTCAGTATCAGTAGATGAAAGGAAGTGCGCAATGAGCATTATCGGTAATATTATCTGGTTTTTATTTGGCGGTATTTTAGCAGGCATTATCTGGTATCTGGTAGGTCTGTTATGGTGTTTGACGATTATCGGTATTCCGGTAGGACTGCAGTGCTTTAAGCTGGGACGCTTGAGCTTCTTCCCCTTTGGCAAGGACGTAGTTTTGAGCGGTGAAACAACCTCGTTGCTGTTAAATATTTTCTGGCTGATTTTCGGTGGTATCGAACTGGCAATTACGCATGCGGTTTTTGCTGTGATTTTGTGTTGTACGATTATCGGCATTCCCTTCGGCATGCAGCATTTTAAGCTGGCTAAGCTGGCACTGCTGCCGTTTGGAGCACAGATTACGGATAAATAAGCGTTAATTTTTAATGCAAGAGCAGTTCATGCAGGAATTTTATTCACGATTTCTTCAAAACTTTGCCCTTGCTATGTCACAGCAATATAGTATACTATGAGTGTAGCAAGAAGTTGCTACACCCTTCCCATCAAATTCATCATAAACAGCTTTCCTAAGAGAAACAGCCTGCAATATCCCCTGCAGGCTGTTTTCTCGTTTACTGGCAAGACTGCTGCTTTTTTATCATAAATTTGCAGTAGTCTTTCTTTTTACTGGAAAATACTTTCTGATATTGGTAAAATAAAGGTTATAGTATTGTTAGTTATAATGGGGGGACTGAAAATGATCTTTTTGGCAATGATTCTGTTAGGCTGTCTGCTTGGCTTTGCCGGTGCAGGTGGTGCAGGCTTAACGATTACACTGCTTTCTGTAGGCTTTGGTGTGCCGATTCATACTGCGCTTGGTGTTGCGCTGGCTGCCATGTCATTTACGATGCTTTCCGGTGCCGTAAGCCATTTTCGTGAAGGTGATGTACTGCTGCGCCTTGGGCTGACAACCGGCGGTGCCGGTATGCTGGGAGCTTTTGCCGGCGCACGTGTTTCTGATGCCTTGCCGGGAGATATTTTATCAAAAATGACAGCAGCCTTGATGCTTGCATCATCGGTATTGCTTTACTTTATTCTTTTCCGTAAGGATATGCTGGACAGCTTTGTGGCAAAGCATGCATCGAAAGCAGAGGGCGCAAGCTTTTATGCACATGCGCTGACAATCGGTGTAGTGACCGGCTTTTTGAGCGGAGCCTTCGGTATCGGTGCGACAGCTTTTATCCAGATAAGCCTGATGCTGTTTTTTGGTGTATCGCTTTATCATGCCATCGGTACAACGATGCTGGTTATTTTGCCGATTTCTGTTTCCGGCGGTTTAGGATATTTAGTCAATGGTCACCTTGATTTTTATATTTTTCTTCAGACCTTGGGTGGACTGACTATCGGCGCATATTTGGGTGCCAAGCTTACGCGTCTGGCGTCGCGCAATACTTTGCGTTATATTGTTCTCAGTATGCCGACCATAGGCGGACTGATGCTTTTATTTAAGTAAAAAATAAGCCGTAAACGTGCTTTAGCGTTTATGGTTTACTTTTTTAGCATTATGGTTAACCTTACAATAAAAGAAGGTTGACTAATCTTTTTATCACGTATATAATTAGTAAGTACACGAATTTATGATGGAGGCACTGTTGTGATTAGTATAAAGAATTTGAAGCATTACTATACAGATGCTGATGGCAACGAGGTAAGGGCACTGGACGGTGTAAGCCTGGAGATTAAGCAGGGCGAATTTGTTGCTGTTATCGGTGCTAACGGCAGCGGTAAATCTACGCTGGCACGTCATTTGAACGCTTTGCTGCTGCCGACTGACGGCACTGTGCTGGTAGATGGCATGGATACTGAAGATGAAAACAAAATGTGGGATATCCGCCAAAAGGTGGGCATGGTGTTCCAAAATCCCGACAACCAGATAGTTGCTGCAATTGTCGAAGAGGATGTGGCCTTCGGTCCGGAAAATATCGGCGTACCGGGACCGGAAATACCGCAGCGTGTAGCAGATTCATTAGCTGCTGTAGGCATGACGGAATATGCCAAGCATGCACCGCATCTTTTGAGCGGCGGCCAGAAGCAGCGTGTGGCTATAGCAGGTATTCTGGCGCTGCAGCCGGAATGCATTGTGCTGGACGAGCCTACAGCGATGCTTGACCCGCAGGGACGCAAGGAAATCGTGGGCACTGTACGTAAGCTCAATGAAGAAAAAAATATGACTATAGTTTATATTACGCATTACATGGTGGAAGCACTGGCTGCTGACCGCGTAGTTGTTATGGAAAAAGGTCATATCAGATTTATGGGTACTCCGCGTGAGGTTTTCAGCAGAGTGGATGAGCTGGAGGCCTTGGGACTGGAGGCTCCGCTGGCAGCGAAGGTAGCCAGTGAGCTGCGCAAAAGTGGTGTAAAGCTGCCGCAGGATATTATTACAGATGAGGAGCTGGCGCAGGCATTATGTCAATAAAACTTTCTAATATATATCATACATATTCCAAGGGTACGCCGTTTGAACGCCTGGCACTCAATGATGTGTCGCTGGAGATTTCCAAAGGAGAAATAGTTGCCATTATAGGACACACAGGCAGCGGCAAATCTACCTTAGTACAGCATTTAAACGGCTTGCTGAAGCCGGATAAGGGCAGCGCAAGCATTGATGACATTGATATTACTGCTAAGAGTGCAGAGGCCAAGACTGCACGCCAGCAGGTTGGCATGGTATTTCAGTATCCAGAGCATCAGCTGTTTGCGGAAACTGTTTTTGAGGATATCGCTTTCGGTCCGCGCAATAAGGGCTTTGCCGAGGATGAGGTAGAAAAGCAGGTGCGTGAGGCTATGGCCTTCGTCGGCCTGGATTATGATACCTATGCGCAGCGCTCTCCGTTTCAGCTGAGCGGCGGCCAGATGCGCCGTGTAGCTATTGCCGGCGTGGTTGCGATGAACCCCGATTATTTGGTATTGGACGAGCCTTCCGCAGGCTTGGACCCACGCAGCCGTAATGCAGTATTCAAGGAAATCATGTCGCTGCACAAGAGCCGTGGTATTGCTATTGTGCTGGTAACGCACAGCATGGAGGAGGCAGTAAAATATGCTGACCGCCTGCTGGTTATCAACTCCGGCAAGGTGCTGTTCGATGGTACTCCCGCAGATATTTTCAAGCAGCATGCCGATGAGCTGGTTAAGGTTGGCGTAGATGTGCCGCAGGTTTACAAGCTGGCTGATTTACTGCGCAAAAACGGCCTGGCAGTGAAAGAGAATATTAAGGACGATATGAGCCTGGTTAAGGCGATTAAACAAGCAAAGGGGTGGAAATAATGCTGACAGATATAACCTTAGGACAATATTTCCCCGGTAACTCCTTTATCCATAAGCTTGATCCGCGTACTAAGCTGTTGGCTACCTTGATTTATATCATTGCTATTTTCTTTGCGGTAACGCCGTTGGCCTATGGCATTCTGACCGCCTTTGCAGCTGTGGTAATTATTATTTCAAGAGTACCATGGATGTTGGTCTTCAAATCTTTGAAGCCTATCTGGATTATTGTTATTCTGACGATGCTGATTCATATGTTTACAGCTCCTGGTGAGCATATTGTTTTTACCTGGAAGTTTTTGAGCGTAACTGCCGAAGGTATCGACATGGGCGTAAAGATGGCAGTTCGCCTGATTCTGCTGCTGCTGTTTTCTTCGGTGCTGACCTTTACGACATCGCCGATTGTATTGACTGACGGTATTGAAAATCTGCTGCGTCCGTTCAAAAAGCTGGGTGTTCCGGCGCATGAGCTGGCTATGATGATGACCATTGCTTTGCGCTTTATTCCTACATTATTGGATGAAACAGACCGCATTATGAAGGCGCAGACCTCTCGTGGCGCTGATTTTGCCAGCGGTAATATTTTCCAGAGAATGAAAAATATGCTGCCTTTGCTGGTACCGCTGTTTATCAGTGCCTTCCGCCGTGCCGATGAACTGGCAGTGGCTATGGAAGCACGCTGCTATCGCGGCGGTGAAGGACGTACACGCATGCACGAGCTGGTATATGCCGGCCGCGATTACCTGGCCTTTGCTTTGATTATTATACTGGCGGTTGGGCTCGCAGTACTGCGCTGGGGGAACGTATGCGTACAATAAAGCTGGTTGTAGCCTATGACGGCAGTGCCTATCATGGCTTTCAGAAGCAGAAGAACGTGCAGACGGTGCAAAATGTTTTGGAAGAAGCATTGGCTATGCTGTGTGGCGAGCCTGTAGTAACCGCAGGCAGCGGACGCACGGATGCCGGGGTACATGCTTTGGCACAGACGGTGACCTTTACTACGAACGGACGCATTCCCTGTGCTAATTTGGTGCGTGCGGCGGCAAGCCTGCTGCCAGAGGATATCGTGGTTGTGAGCGCCGAGGAGATGCCGGAAGGCTTTCACGCGCGCTTCAGCGCACAGTGGAAGACGTATCATTACAAGCTGCTTGTCAATGAGCACGTCAATCCCTTTATGGTGCGTTATGCCTGGCAGCTGCGTCAGCAGCTTGAGGTGAAGGCCATGAACGAAGCGGCCGAGCTGCTTTTGGGAACGCATGATTTCAGTGCCTTCCGCAGCAGCGGCAGTGTTGATACTTCGCCGATAAAAACAATTTATGCTGCCAGGTGGCAGCAGCAGGGAGAAGAGATTCTTTTCCGCATCAGCGGTGACGGCTTTTTGTATCACATGGTACGCAACATAGTCTGGTCCATGGTACAGGTGGGAATGGGCAAGCGTACGGTTCAGGATTTTGCCACCGAGCTGACGGCACAGCGCTGCGAATTTTTAAACGAGCCTGCTCCGGCACAGGGATTATACCTGGCGGAGGTCGGTTATCGGGAGTATCCGCAGCTTTAAGGGAAAAACTCTTGGAAAATGCTAAAATTTTAACAAAAATACTTGACTTAAACTCTTAAGTTGCGTATAATATATCTACGTGATTTTCCGCTTGATTTCACTAGCCCCGAAATACGGTGAGAAGATCGCAACGAACTGTATATTTGGAAAATATCTAGGAGGGACACAAGCGATGAAATCTTTTATGGCTAATCCGTCTAACATCGAACACAAATGGTACGTTGTTGACGCAGCTGATAAAACTCTGGGCCGCCTGGCTGCAGAGGTTGCAAAAGTCCTGCGCGGTAAACACAAACCGACCTTTACCCCGCACATGGACACCGGTGATCACGTAATCATTATCAATGCAGATAAGGTTGTTCTGACCGGCAAAAAACTGACTCACAAAATTTATTTCCGTCATTCCGGTTATCTCGGCGGCGACAGCTATGTAAAAGCTGGCGACATGCTGAAGAAAAACCCTGTAAAAATGGTAGAGCTCGCTGTTAAAGGCATGATTCCGCACAACAGCCTCGGCGCTCAAATTTTCTCCAAACTTCATGTATATGCTGGCAGCGAACATCCGCATGCAGCTCAAAAACCTGAAGTAATGGAAATCAACGTTAGATAATATCCGGGAGGGAACAAATAAATGGCAGTAGTTACTTATAACGCAACTGGTCGTCGTAAATCTTCTGTTGCTCGCGTTCGCCTGGTTCCGGGTGAAGGCAACATCGTTATCAACGACCGTGAATTGAACAAATACTTTGGTCTGAAAACCTTAGAGCTGATTGTTAACCAACCGCTCGAAGTTACCGAAACCAAAGGCAAATATGACGTACTCGTTAACGTAAACGGCGGCGGCATTTCCGGCCAAGCTGGTGCTATCCGTCACGGCATTGCTCGCGCTCTGCTGAAAGTTGACGCTGAATTCCGTCCTGCTCTGAAAAAAGCAGGCTTCCTGACTCGCGACCCGCGCGAAAAAGAACGTCGTAAATACGGCTTGAAGAAAGCTCGTAAAGCTAGCCAGTTCTCCAAACGTTAATAGAGAAGGCTATCTCAATCAATCACAAATCGCAAGAAAAGCTCGTAACCATGCAGGTTGCGGGCTTTTTCTTTACCTCCGTTATTTTCAAAAAGTGTCCACAGCTCATAGAAAATAAGCTACGTATCTAACAAGTATGTAACGGGTATGTAACACGTATGTAACAAACTATATTAAATTTATAGCCTCTAATAGCTGTTCCAACGTCTTATGAGTGTAAACCCTTTCCGTTACATCGGAGCTGGCGTGCCCCAAAATTAATTTCTTGATTTTTACGTTTACGTCTTTATCATCAAGCAGGCTTGCACAGGTGTGACGTCCGTCGCCGGGCAAGTGGTCCATCTTAAACATATTCATTACCGGTTCCCAATATTTGCTACGGTACGCGTCATAGGATATATTCTTTCCCCGCTCATCAGAGAAGATGCATTTGCCGGTGCTGCGTTCGTAGGCAGCCTTGAAGAAGTCGAAGATTTTATCAGCGAGCGGGATTCTTCTGCCACGGCCTGCCGCGGTTTTCATGCCGCCAACGAAGAATTTATTTTCAAAGTCGACGTTCGCCTTCTCAACCTTCACTAGCTCGGTGGGGCGCATGCCGGTATAACAGAGGATAAGCACAGCTTGCACTTTTATATCCTGGCTGTTCTCCCATAATATAGCAAGCTCCTTTTTGGTCAGCGGATTATGTATTCTGCTCTCAACCTGCGGCGGCAGGCTGGTAAGCTCAACATAATTCTTTACTATAATATCATTAGCAAGCGCATATTTGGCCATCAGATTACATACGATTCGGATTGCCTTCTTGGTGGCGTAGCCTTTGTCGCAGTCATTTATAATCTGCTGGAATTGCGCTGTCTTAATATTCTTGAAGGGTATATCCCATAGCGGCGCGCAGCGTTTATATGCTGCCTTATATTGGTTAGATTGCTCTTTGCCGTCGACGTAGGTTGCGGCTTCCCATCTCTCGTGTACCTGGGCGAACGTCAAGCCTACGCTTTCAACATCATAGGGCGATTGGTTGTATTCAGCCAGGGCATTAAGGGCTTCCGTGCGCTTTGCATAGTAGCCTAGTATTTTCATAAGCTGGCGACCTTCATCGGTAAAGCCCGTTGTAATGCGGACCATATACGGCCGCCGCCGGTTCCCGGTCAGCTTCGTAACAGAACCATAGCCGTTAGGTAATTTCATGTTTAGTTGCTCCTTCCTTTTTCAGTTGTTGCATTTTTTTGCAACAGTTGTGGATAAACTGTGTATTGATTCTTTCAAGCGTTTATATGAAGTTATTATTCACAAATTAAACATATTATCATGATATAATATAAGTAGGTGCTCGGGGCGGCTGTGCGGTCCGGTGTAGGCGCAGTAGACGGTGCAGTTTCCGCGAACACTGATACAAGCACTATAGTACCTTCATTTTTTCGGGGTGTTGAAATGAAGATGCAATCTTGATTTTCCTTAGCTCTCCTTTTTCTAGGTTTTCATGTGTTCAGATTCTTTATGCTAAACAACCTTCTTTCAAAATTGTGTTTACGGTTCGGCAAAAACAACAGCAACAATAGCTCACGTGTACGGCGTGGGCTATTGTTGTTTTTGTTTATTTATGAAAAGTGTGGGCCATAATATCACAAGCGATATATTCGTATGTAGAGAGATTATAAAGTATTCTTGATGGCACACCATGAGGAAATTTCTTTTCCAGCCTTCTAATAATGTTTTGTGTAAATAATTCCGTTGATATATTGTGCGAATAAAAAGATTCAGTATCAGTGCAAATCTTCAATAGAAAAGTACAACCAGCTATTCCGGATAGCGGTGAGAAAATGCCGTTTGCATATATAGATATAGCGGCTATTGGCAAGCACAGCATACCACCAATAACCAAAATTTTAAATGTGAGCTTTGCGAAACCTCCGAATACAAACTTACTAACATATATGCCGGCGTTGGCTTCTAGGTATTCTTGCATATACGGCATTGTCGGGTAGGGGTAATCAGCGTAAGCATTTCTGACAATCGTTCTTGCTCCTTCCTTGCCGTTGGTAAGAATGAAGTAGCAAATCAGTGTTATTATTGCAATCGCAAGAGAAATTTCATACATTATAAGCACTCTCCTTTGTAATAAAAAAAATAATGGGCAGCTTTTAGACTGCCCATGTCACGCCTTGCGCCAATGGCACAGCGAAAATTGTTTGATAGAGGTTCTTAATCTGTAGGCTTATAGTGTCACTGTCAACCATGTTAACCACCTCACTTTCTGTCTTTATTTGATTTAATAATAGCACATTTAAATGTAAACTGCAATTTAAATAATTACTTTTCCTAAAACTCTTTATAATGAGCGAGCTTAGTGGTAGAATATAAATAGGTTCTTAATGTTGTAGGCCTGCTTTAATTTGAATGGAGGGCACAATGCAGGTTTTATTGAGTAGGATAATCGGTATATTGCGGGAAGTGAAAGATGAAGAAACGCTGGCTGTCATATACAGTTTTATCCTTGGACTTGTAGACGAAGATTGATTTTTTATTTGCTGCACTAATTTAAAAGGCATAGCAAAATCCCACGTACCGCGGATGGTACGGGGGATTTTTTATTTGCCGGTTATTTGCTTTTTGCCAGATTGTGAACGAAATCTTCAAATAAAGTTTTCATCTCGGGCGGCAGTTTGAGATATTCCAAAAATAGATTCTTGGTAAACTCATCATCTGTCTTCAGCAGCTTGCCAACTTGCAGTGCTAATTCTTCGTTGGTCGTGTTCCTGGCACGGAACATATTTCCTTCGCCAGTACGTAGCCAATCTTCATTAACATAGAACACACGGCAAATATCACGAATGGACCTATCAGTTATATTGTAAGTACCGTTTTCATAGTTGGCAAGCGTGGACCGTCCTATTTGCATTTTCTCTGCGAACTCCTGCTGATTTAGTTTTAAAGCTTTGCGCAATAGCTTTAAACGCTCATTCATTACAAACCACTCCTTTCTAGTGTTGCCACCAAACATTACGTGCTTATTTTAACATATAAAGAAAAAAAGTACAAGAAAAATGTTTGAAATAAGAAAATACATATTGACGCAAACAGAAGAAGAGAGTATAATAAAACCATGATATGTTTGATGCAAACTATAAAAGTTTGAGTAGAACAGATTGCTGTATACTGTTTCTTGTATCTTACAAAAAATGGAGGTGAGAACAATGGAAGTAAAAGAGATGCTTGCTGAAAAGCGTGTAAAGCGCACGGCGGTTGATATGTCCAAACTTAAAGCGGACGGCCTTATGGTTGCGGCCGCATATATGCAAGGCTTGCAAGCTGCCGTAAAACTGTGTGAACAGCAACAACAGGTAGTCGGCCAGTAGTAGGGCTGAAATAGAAACAAGCCCCGCGCCTAGCGTCGGCGCGGGCAGGAGGTGTGCTTTGAATAAGAACACTGACAAGGATATGCAGCGAATCATGGCGGCTGTCTGCTGTGACACACTGGAAAAGAAAGCCGAAAAGGAAAAGCGCGCTGGCGTTATTGAACGCATGAATCAGCGTTACGAAACGGCAATGCGCTTTATGAAAAGGAGGAAATAGAAATGCTTGGAAACGTTCCTATTAAAACGGCTGCACGGCTCATGCAGAAAAGCGAAATGTTTGTGCGCTGTGGCTTGCGCTGCGGAGCCTTGCCGTTCGGTGTGGCCTTCCACGCGAGCAGTAAAAAGAACTGGACTTATCATATCAGCCCCGCAAAATTTTCCGCATACATGGGCATTACGCCTCTTGAATTGGAAGAAGAAGTGTGGAGGTATGACTGAGTGACTAAGAAGAAAAGAAGATGTGTTGTATGCGGCAAAGATTTGTCGCACATGAACTTCTCTAAAGTAGTAGATAAGGAAAGCGGCCTGCTTGTTACCGTGTGCAGCGGAGGCGAGTGCTGGCGCAAGATTGTTATGAAAGGATGGGGCAAATGAGTAAGACTACTAAGGCTTTTATTATCACTGTTATTCTGCTTGCTGGTCTTGTCTTTCTGACCGGTGGCAGCGCCGCAAAGATGGCTGCTAGGGCACATGGTTTTTTGTTCCCTAGTTATAAGCAAACGTTGGTTGCCTACACCGTAGGCGAGGGACAGACGCTGTGGGAGATTACCGGGCGTTACATGGACCAGCAGGATAAATACCGTGATTGCCGTGAGTTTATGCACGACATAACAGAGTACAACAATCTGAACGGCGTGAAGTGGTTGCAAGCGGGACAACAAATTGTTATTCCGTTATATAAAGAAATTTAAGGAGGCATGAAAATGAAGGGCAAATTAATTATGACCGTCGAACAGGCGGCCGACCGCGTGGCGTGGGAACGCGTCCGCAATAGCGGTATCGGCGGTAGCGACGTAGCCTGCATCATGGGACTTAATCCCTGGAAAAGCGCTTACGCACTCTACGCTGAAAAACATGGTGACGTTGAGCCAGAGGACCTTTCCAATAATGAATTCGTTTATTGGGGTACGGTGCTTGAACAGGTTGTAGCTGACAGATTCTGTGAGCTGACCGGCAAAAAGGTTCGCAGATGCGGCACATTGCAGGATGAAAGCTATGAGTTCATGCTGGCGAACGTTGACCGCCTTGTGGTAGGCGAGAATGCAGGCCTTGAATGTAAGACCGCGAACGGCTTTAAGTCGAAAGATTGGGACGGTGACGAGCTGCCAGACAGCTACTATTGCCAGTGTCAATGGTACATGGCTATTACCGGCTGTGACAAATGGTACATCGCCTGCTTAATCGGCGGCAACCATTTTGTATGGAAAGAAATTCCCCGTAACGATGAGTTTATTTCAGATATGAGAGCGCAAGCGATTATATTCTGGAACAACCTGCAAAACGATATTCCGCCGGAGGTTGACGGCAGCGAAAGCACTGCCGCAACCATTGACAAAATGAATAAGGATAAGTTAGCGGTTGACAGTATCGCACTGCCTAGCGCAGCAGAACAATACATTAAGTGTATTGACGGACTGACGGCAACGAAAAAGGTACTGGAAGAACAGTTAGCGCAGGCACAAAACGCCTTGAAGCTCATGCTGAACGGCAGCGAAAGCGGCGTGTTTATGGATAGAAAAATTACCTATATACAGATTGCCGGAAGAGTAACGCTGGACAAAAAGGCACTGAAAAAAGACCTGCCGGACGTGTACGAAAAGTATGCCAAGGTTGGCAAGCCTAGTATGAGGTTCACGTTAAAATGAGCCTTACAGAGCAAGAGGAATTAGGCGTTATGCTGTTCCATAAGCGGAAAAAATTAAACATGCTGCAAGGCGATGTTGCTGCAATGGTTGGCGTAGAAAAGCCGACCATCAGCTCATACGAATGCGGCGTAGTTAAAAATATTGCATTGCGTACACGTGTAAAATTGGCACAAGCATTAGACTTGTCGCTGGAAGAAATTTTGTATGACAGTGAAAAAGATTGTTTGAAATTAAGGAGGTTAAAAGAAGATGGCAACTATTAACGGTATTCAAAAAAGAAATAATAGCAGTACTGCAAAGGCACCGTCGCCTTTAAGCTTAGCGATTAACAGCGCAGCGGTCAAAGAACGTTTCGAAAAAATGCTTGGTGAAAACGCCGGCAGTTATCTGTCTAGCGTGTTAACAGTATACAACAACGATAAACTTTTGCGCGCAGCGGATTATCATACTGTGCTTGCAGCAGCAGCTACGGCAGCAAGCCTCAAACTTCAAATCGTGCCAACTCTCGGCGAAGCATATATTGTTGCTTATGCCGGTATAGCTCAATTTCAAATTGGATACAAAGGTTTAATTCAGCTCGCTATGCGCAGTGGGTATATGAAAAAAATTATCATGGTGCCAGTTTATGAGGGAGAGTTGAAACATTGGAATAAATTCGATGAGACTTATGAACTCGGCGAAGCGGTAAGTGATAATGTAGTGGGTTACTTCGCGGCCATCGAAACAGTTGGCGGTTTTAGAAAAGCGCACTATTCAACCAAAGAGCAGGTACTTGCTCACGCAAAACGCTTCAGCAAGGCGTTCAATAAAGGACCTTGGAAAACTGACTTTGACGCAATGGCCTGCAAAACAGTCTTGTTGCCTATTTTGAAAACATATGCACCTAAGTCTATCGAATTATTGACTGCCTTTGAAAATGACGGAAAAGCTGCTGTGCTCAACGAAGAAACCGGCGAGGCTGAATATATCGACGTTGACGCAGAGAACGCTACAGAGCAAGCGCAGGAGCTTACAGAGGGCGGCAAAGTTGATACTGCTACCGGTGAAATCTTCACGGCAGAAGAAATTGAAGCAAGCATGAAATAATAAAAAACATCGGGGACAAAATGTCCCGAAAAGCGGGGACAAAATGTCCCCCAACTTTGGGACAAAATGTCCCCTAAAAATTTGAAAGGAGCGGGACAAAACGTTGAATGTAAAAGCGACACCGTGCGAAAAAAGTAAAGCAATAGTTCTTGTAGGTAAAGGACACTTTGGCTTCAGTAACAAATTTGCGGACGATTTAGAAGAAGCAAAGCCAGATGCTTTCGACTTATTCTTTGAGCTTATCAAGGGAGCAGCTGGACTTCATCTTCTTTCTATGTATTCGTATAGAAAGAGCAATCCGAAACGCTGGTATAGATTTTTGAAGTTCTGCAAGAAGGACGGAAGAATCAAGGTATACCGGAAGAACAATAAAATGGTGTACGAAGTACCTACATACTTTGAGGAGTAAAACATGGCTGGCAGGTATTATTGGTTAAAGCTCAACGAAAACTTCTTTGAAAGTGATGTCGTTGAGTGGCTAGAGGACCAGGAAAACGGCGAAAAATACGTACTCTTGTACCTTAAACTGTGCTTAAAGTCATTGAAAACTGACGGCGTACTTGTTCGGCAGGTCGGCAAAATGACTATTCAGCATACTGCTGAATCAATCGCTAAACAGACGCAATTTGATATTGAAATCGTCGAAAGTGCGCTTACTTTGTTTGAACAAATTGGCCTTATTGAGAAGAACGATAAAGGCGAAAGCTACTTGCCGGAGGTTGCTAACATGACCGGCAGCGGTAGTGCGTCAGAATCAGCGACGAAGAAAAAGACGCAACGTCAAAATAAAAAGGGACAAAATGTCCCCGAAAAGGGGGACAAAATGTCCCCAGAAAAAGGGACAAAATGTCCGACAGAGATTAGAGATAAGAGTATAGAGTATAGAGATAAAGAAAAGGATGATTATCATCATCCTAAAAGAAATGACGATGACAAGGCAAAAACACATACTGAAATTTTTGCCTTGTGGGAGAAAAACATGATGCCGCTTACTCCAATCGTCGGAGAAAAACTGCAAGCCTTGTTAGGTGAGGTTGGCGAAGCTGCCGTTGAGCAAGGAATACTAGCGGCGGTAGAGCACGGCGCAAGAAACTTTGCGTATGTGCAGACCGTAGCAAGAAACTATGCCAGCGGCAACAGCAAGAAGCAAGGCAGGAATGATTATACAGGCATGGACCTAGTGAACGAATTGTACGGAGGCGAAGAAGATGCTGCAACAGCAGAGAATAGCCCAAACGATTGTTAAACTGCAACAGGCAGGAAAACGGATGCCGCAGGATATACGCCCCGGCTTTGACCGCCTGGAAGAAGCGAAACGAATCTTGTCGGAAACAGTAAACCTTTGGGCAGGAATTTTTAATCAGCAAAATATAGGCCTTGACCGGTGGGAGAAGGCAGAGCAGATTGCGCTTACTTTGACCAGTGCGAACGGCCTTAACGTAAATATCATCAGCCCGGCGCTGATGCAGGCTGCTTTGAAGCAGGCAGAGGAAGCTCATGTGCAGGAGAATATAAACCGCTGCAACATGGAGAAGTTGAGCGACGGCAAGCCGCTTGCTGATAGGCTGAACAGTATGCTGCTCAAATGGACAACGGCAAAGCTGGCAGAACACCGGCTCATTATGCCGTATATGCCGCAGGATAAAGCCGTATTTGAATACGGCCGGCAAATTGGCTTGAATGATAACGCTATTGACAATCAATTCCGTATCCTGCAATGCTACATGAATGACTTCGCGTACAGCCGCAAGCATCATGAACCTTGTAAAAGTAAGTTGCTGAAATGTGGCGATGAGCTTACTTTGGAGGTGCTGGCGTGAGGAATTGGGCGGCATGGGTCGGCATGAAGTACGGCACGTTGACCATTGAAAAGTTTTTAGGTTATGAGGACGCACGAAACACTTATTTTTTAGTGCGGTGCGATTGCGGAAAGACAAAAAAAGTTAAAACCGGCGAATTCCTGCGAGGGAAAGCGAAATCTTGCGGCTTGCTGAATTGCAAACGCAAAGTCGCTAGACTGTTAGACTTGCCGCAACCGCCGAAAGGCGACCCGGAGCCGAATAGAGAAATAACAAGCGCGATTGAAGCGCGCATAAAACCTAAATACTTCTGCAAGGCAGTCACGCCGGACTGCACGATAAGCACTCTGCTGCACATCTGCTGTTGTGAATGCGACAGACCTTGCAAGCGGTGTGAGAATACGCCGCAGAAGTGCGGAGCGAGGGAGAGGGCGAAATGAACTTTGTAGATTTTTTCGCAGGAATAGGCGGTATTCGCTTAGGCTTAGAGCAAGCCGGGCATAAATGCGTCGGCTTCTGCGAGTTTGATAAATACGCCAGGACGGCGTATAAAGCTATGTACGATACGGAAGGAGAGTGGGAAAACCACGATGTACGAACAGTTAAGCCTTATGATGTTCCAGCCGCCGACCTCTGGTGCTTCGGCTTTCCGTGCCAAGACATCAGCGTCGCAGGCAAGCAAAAAGGCCTGCAAGAAGGTGAGCGAAGCGGATTGTTTTACGAAATTATGCGACTGCTTGCCGGACGCAGGCAAGAAGATAGACCCCGATGGCTACTCGTTGAAAATGTTAAAAATTTACTTAGCATTGGAAACGGATTTGATTTCGCGCGGCTGCTGTGTGAAGTGGGGGGGTACGGGTATTCTCTCCAATGGGACACTCTCAACAGCAAAGACTACGGTGTTCCCCAAAACAGGGAGCGCGTGTTCATTGTCGGACATCTTGGAAACATCCGTGGACGAGAAGTATTTCCTATCCGACCAGCAGACGGCGAGAATCCTTGCGAACTCAACGAGATAACACAGGGCGTTGCCGATGCTCAAAGAATCTATGACGGCGGCGGACTAGCAAGAACGCTTAAAGGTGAAAGCGGTGGGCAGGGCGGTAAAACAGGCTTGTATGCTGTCCGCTTTCGCTACACTGAACGTGGGGAGAAAAGCAGGGAAAAGGGACGTATGGAACTGATAGAGTGCGCCAACGCTTTAACGTCGAAACATTGCGGCGACCAAACCGTAGATTGCAGTAATGGCGTTGTTTGCATGAGCATCAGAGGACAGAAACTGCAAAAGCAGACTTGCTGTGCGGTGCTAACACCAGACCGAGAAGAGAAACGGCAGAATGGCAGACGTATAAAAGAGCCTGGCGAGCCTAGTTTCACGTTGACAGCACAGGATAGGCACGGTGTAGCGTTGCTTGATGAAAACGTCCGCATCCGTCGCTTGACTCCCCGTGAGTGCTGGCGATTACAAGGCTTTCCGGACGAATACTTTGATAAAGCGAAAGCTGCAGGCATAAGCGATACGCAGTTATACAAACAAGCTGGCAACGGCGTAACAGTGAATGTTGCTAGGGCGATAGGTGAAAGGTTAAGGGAGATTGAGAATGGCTTGTAAACATAAACTTAGGATTGATGAAAAACAATACAAGAATCAAACGATTTATCGTATGACCTGCACGGAATGCGGACTGAGAACCGTGTGGGCTGAAAGTCCCGAATTAGCAAGAAACCTCTTTTGGGCGAATGATGATATATTGCAGATAAAAGAAAGGAGTAATAAATGAAATTCATATCGTACGATGGCGACTGGCCTAATTTATGCCGTGGGACACTGGTTGTCGAAAAAGACGGCAACCAATATTCTATCTATGGAGCGCTGATTTCTGGAGGTTGGTGCGGATTTGACCCCGACGGAGAGGACCAGGTTGAAGAAGGCCCATGGATTATAGACCCGGACGAACTTCCCAATGAGCTAAAAAATGATAATGATATTGCCGAGCTGGAAGAGCTGGCTAACACCAACGTGCCGCATGGCTGCTGCGGTGGGTGTCTGTAAGGAGATTGGAAGGAGCAAAATATGATGACTAACGAAGAACGCATGAAGATTGTCAACAATATTGACGATATTTTAGGTGATTGGACGAACAGCGGCGATGATTTTTATTTGCAACAGGCAATAGCGGCTATTCGTGCAGCGATTGAAAAGGAGGTTGAACATGAATAGAGATTTAGACGGCGTGTATTTTCGCGTTAAGCGTGACGGCAGCTGGCAAAGCATCTGCTTTAGTGACTTGTCAGACGAAGAAATGGACAAGGTGCTTGAAGGGCATAGCGTAGAGTGGCTGAAGTCCGTTTGTAAAATCCTGGGAAGAACCATTAAGCGTATCGGTGATGAGCAAGACATTGTAGGCTGGCAAAAGGATGAGGAGGAAGAATAATGACTCCAGAACGTAAACAATGGTGGGATAGCCTGTCAACAAACGAAATGGATTTGCGTGTGGCCTTAGATGCTAATCGCAGAATGTTGAGACTTGCCAAAAGTTGCTTAACAGATTTTAAAGGTAGCGTTTGCCTTGCGGAAGCGGTGCGTAAACAAAAACTGATTATTAAGGCTATCAAGCATGAGCTTGACCGTACAACGGCGATTGTGTATGCGGGATATTATCAAGAGGCGTTCCCGACTTGTCGCTGCAAAAAGTGCGGCGGAATATTTTATTATGCTGGACAGTCGCACTGCTGCTGGTGTGGCAGAAGAATTATGGGGTGGGAATAATGACTAAAAAAAATTACACACCGACAGTCGAATATCACGGATACGTGAAAGAAATCAAGAGAAACGGCGAAACGTTTTATGTAGGGAAAACGTGCATAACCAGACGCAAGCCTTATTATGTTGTTTTTGGAGGAGACTATGACAGACAAAAAGAGCCTTGCTGTGGCAGAAAGATTAAGGAGTGGAAGTAATGAACGAGCCGATTATTAGCCCGTGGCTGATTTACTGGGCAGGTAGAATAGAGTTTATACAAATAATTTGCTGTGTAGTTGGCTTCGTAGTGACTGCATTTGCCGTGACGGCTACAATGGCAGTCTTGACAGATGATTATGAGCATGATGAATCCGCCATCAAGGCACTCAAAATACTTGTTTGTGCGGCTGTTATTTTAGATACGCTGGCAGTATTCCTTCCAACAAAAACGGAAATATTCGCTATGTATGCTGCTGAGCGTATAACGCCAGCCAACATCAAAGCAACAGGCGAATTTACCGGAAAGACAGTGGATGCGCTGATTGAGAAAATTTTAAAGGCAAGTAAAACTGTGAAGGAGTGATAACATGGCTAAAAATTTAATCCCGGAAATCGCAAAGATGCTTGGCGTAGAGCTGGGCGAAGAGTTTAAAATTAAGGGGTACGAGGAATGGTTCTACAAATTCGACAACGACAGGGTGCTAATGTTTAAGCATAACGATGATGTAAAAATGCCTGTTGCGCCTGTTTCGGTATATGTTGCTTTTCTTGCATTGCTGAGGGGAGAATGCGAAATAATCAAGTTGCCGTGGAAGCCGAAGAAAGGCGATGTTTATTTTACCTTTGAGCTTTTGGGTGGTAAGTGGGTTGTTCGCTCGTTTTGGTGGGGCGGTTTTCCGAATGAGTATGCTTTACTTGATAAAGGCTGGGTATATCGTACTCGTGCTGAAGCCGAAGCTGCACTCCCTAAGGTGGCTACCGAAATAGGCGTGAAGTATGAGCTTTAAAAGAGAAACCTGCAACATGTTGCAAAAATCTCTTGTAAAAAGGAGGCAATTATGAAAAGAACCATTGGCAATAAACTCAACGACTACAAACATTTGAAACCGCCCGGAAGTGAATTCTTGCCACGATTAGTAATGATTAGACGTGCCGTAAATGTTGTTTTTAGAAGAAATAGATATGCGTGGCTCAGTTTAAAAAAATTGTTTGTGCAAAGAATGAAAGCAAAGCACCCGGAAGCCGTCAAAAAATGGCCGAAAAATCGTAGACAGTAAGGAGGCAAATATGCTGATTAAGATTGGCGAAACGCAATGGATTAAAGCAAAGAAAATAAATGCACTAAAAACATGTCAAAGAGGCATCAAGAAACAGTGGGATGTTTACGTGCATACAGACAGAGAGAAATGTGTCTATGGCACTTATGATACTAAGGATGAGGCCTTGCACATTCTCGATTACTTGGCTTCAACTATAAACAGTAAAAATAAATAAATAGCCCTAGGGTGCGGCGGCTGGGTTGCCGAATGGCAGTAGATGTTAGTTGCGAATAGGAATTGATGAATATTCGTAGCGAAGCCGTATAGCTGATGTCAAGAATCCCCACGCCGCCGCTTTTTATAAAAGGAGGTAGAAAAATGATTGACCACGAGAAATTAAAACAAGCGGTAAAACTGCTGGAAGAAAGCGGCGCTGATTACGCGCTTGGCTATGACTGCGGTGGATACACAAGTTACAGCGCATCTATGATACCAGACCACTGCAACATTTTTGACAGCCTTATGAGAGAGGTCATCATGGGAGCAGCAAGAGTTGTCTATATAAGCGATGGCGGACTGGGCGCTCTGCGAAGCTTAGATAGAATGAGCAAAGCAATTACGCATGCTCGTCGTGAAACACGGTTTAGAGCAGGTGAAGAAAGGGTGGAAAGCGATGATTGATTATAAGAAAGCCGAGCAGGCGGATAAATTGTTGTTGGAAAGCGGTGTCCCGTTTATGCTTGCTTACGATGATACTGCTAAACATATGATTTGCCGGGCGTTCGGTAACTATCCGACACTTAAAGAGTTTATCGTGACGATGATGGTGCAGGCGGTAGTAAACGTGCAGAGCAAATACGGCGAAGAAGCAGCTATGAAGGAATTGATGGGCATGATGACAGAAGCAGCACAACAGTATTGCGAAGAAACAAAGAAAGCAGCAGAGAAACATGAGGTGCTGAATTAATGAAACGCTACCTTGTATGGTGGGAAAGTATAGCGTTCCCCGATATGGGAATGCCGGACGGCGTATACGCTGAATCACCGGAAGAAGCAAAAGCGAAAGCAGAAGCGGAAGCGCCAGAAGAATTTAAGGCGGTCTATTATGTTGACTATGTGAAGGAGGTACAGAAATATGAGTAAAGGTTTAAGCGAATTTATGTATGGCCAGCTTGACGAATTGGAGGAATTGTTTAAGACAAAGCATGAGCAGTATTCCTCCGGCGCAGATGAGCTTGCTAATTTCCGCCGTGGCGCGCTTCTTAACGGACGCGGCGACGATGCAGAGGGAATGTTTGAGGAACTGAAAGCGTATGCAGCAAAGCATATCGCTTTTGTTTATACCCATGATATTCACGGCGATAAAATTGCCGAAAGTCTGAAAGACATTGCCGTATATAGTCTGATTGGCTTATACATGGCGGAGCTGGCGAAGGCTGAGGACGAAGAAACATATAGCCTGGGGCCTTGCCTTGATAGTGCTTTAATCGCAGCTGCAAACAAAAGCATTAAAGCTTTTCACGATTTACAAAATGAGCTTAATTCTTGCAATTCAGTACAGAAAAGCAATGAGGATGCAGAAAAATGAAATTAACATTTACGATTCCAGGCGAACCGACGGCGCAGGGACGGCCTCGCTTTTCTACTCATGGCGGATTTGCAAAAGCATACGACCCGGAGAAAAGCCGTAACTATAAAGCCTACGTCAAACTGTTAGCTAGTGAAGCGATGCAAAATATAGGGCTGACGCTCACGGAATTGCCGTTGCGAGTAGAGATAATAGCTGACGTGGGTATTCCTGCCAGCAAGTCGAAAAAATTCAAGGAGCAGGCTTTAAACGGCTTGCAGCTGCCGATTAAAAAACCCGATGTTGACAACGTCGCAAAAATTATTCTTGATTCTATATCTGGCATTGTCTATAAGGATGATAAACAGATTGTTAAACTTACAGTTTCTAAAAAATATAGTGATACGCCAAAAGTTGAGGTGAAAATTTATAATGTTGAATAATTGTTTGATACTTGGCTGGGTGAAATTTGAACCGGATGCAAAAGTTATGAAGAACGGCAAAGAGGTGTGCACTTTGGAAATACAGTGTGCGCGCCAATATCGGGATAAAGATAATAAGCGCGTTTACGATTACATTTCTTGCCGCTGCTTTGTGCCTGGACTGATTAAATATATCAGCAATTTTGTTACAAAAGGCTCGCAAGTTATTGTGGGCGGCCGCTTTCAGACTGATTTATACGTGGATAGGAACGGCAAAAATTCTAAAGCAAGCTACTTGCTGATGGAGCATTTGGAATGTGTCCGGATTGCGGAAAACACAGCGCCGTATCCTCCGAAAGAGGAACGGAAAGACCCGCTCGATGATGTGGACTGGTAAAGAAAATGGATTACGCAGAAGCAGCAGACCACGCAGAGAGTTTGTTCTTTGCCAAAAATGCGATTGGTAAAGCGGTTGTTTCCGCCAGGATGCAGCAGAGGGCGGAACGCTTGGAATTTGATATGAGGACCGGCGGCGATTCTACGGCACGCCTTGCGATTCAAGCAGTAACGCCGCTTGCTGCGGTTCGGTGTATTTATCTTGGGCAGGCGTTTTTGGTTTACCAGCCGGAAAAATGGCTGGATGTTATGGAACGTTCGCTTCTTCTGTTTCGGCAGCGGTTTGGTGACAAGTCTTATAAGGCGATTCAGCACCGGTATGTATACCATTGGACGGTCCGCAAAATCTCCGTTATGGATGAGATTAGCCCGCAGGTGTACGCGCTCCGCCGCCGCTCATTCATTGACGGCCTGCTCATGCTGGCGATTCAAGAAGGGCTATTACGGATTGACATAAACGCCAACAGCTTCCAGAAGGCCAGGGCAGAACAGAAGCAAGAAAAGTAAAGGCAGGCGCGCGGCGCTGTCGCTTCCCTAAAGTATGCGCTGCACGCACGGAAAAGGGCCGCCACGCATTCCAATCATGGCAGCCCTAGTGATTATACCTGTAAAACATTTCAACTTCAAAAATATATAGCCTGCTCGCATTTGCAGGATACAGAAAAGCCCCGGGGCGTTTGCCCTGGGGCTTGTGTTTTTTTATAATGCTTCGTTAAAATACCGGGCGGCGGTACAATTCGGTAACTTTTGCCGCCAGCTCATCTCTTATCATCCAACGAATAAGCGGGGACGTTGAGTTTTTAAATTTTTTGCACGCTTCTGCAACCAATCCCGCGCGCAATGCGTCAACTTCCCAAACGTGCAGCGGCGTGCGTTCTTTCAACGTGCGCGCGGTCCAATTAGTGGGCGGGTTCCAAAGCTGTCTGTAGTTGTCCGGCAGCCCTACGCCTTGACGCTTCCAATGGTTCAGCAACGCCAGGCGAAAAGTTGCGGCTTTCCAATTAACAGTTTGGCGGCCGCGCTGGCGGCGTTTCGGCTTATTGTAACAAGGGCGTTTCCGGGCGGTACTTTAAAAACTCGCTGCCGTGCAGGTCGCGGATTTGGTCCATGCTCAACGTGCGGCGGACCTTCTTCACCCATTCCCCGGCGTGCCAATACCATAATTTTTTCTTGCTGGCCCATCTGCAGCCCGCTTCCTTCAAAACGTCCTTGGCGGCTTTCGTTTCGCCGCCAATCCATAACCAATTACCGCATATCTCGATTTCAAGGCCTTTCAAGCCCATGAGCACGGCCAGAATTTCGGCGAATTCCGCTTGTTCGGCCAGGATTTCGGCGGCTGTTTTATAAGTGCCGTCGGCTTTCTTGTTGCGCTGCCACTCCTGGCGGCTTTCGCTTTCGGCAAGTTCGGCGGCGCGCTTGTCGTGCGCTGCGCTCATTGCCTTAAATTCTGCGGCCGTGCCGCCTTTGTCCGGGTGGCAGCTCATGCAGGCCTTTTTAAACGCCTTTTTCAGTTCCTCGATTGTTTCGCAAGCGGCAAAAATCTTTTTCCAGTCCATTTTCTTTTCCTCCTTTTTAGGTTCCGGGTTGTATTTGGCTTTCAATTCGGCGAATTTCTCGCGGCTGACTTTGGCAACTAATTTTACAAAACGACGGCTGCTGTCCCATGTATCATAGATAACGCCGTTAACAACGGCTACGGCGTGCTTTGCTACAAAAACAACGTAGCTGGCGCCGGTGTCGCAATGCTTTGTAAAGCTGTTGACTGTTTCGCGGCTGGCGGCTTTAACCTCTATACCTAAATCAGCCAGGGCGGCGGTGATGTTCTTCACGGTGTTCCATGCAGCGCCGCTTTCAAATACCTTTGTTTCAAGCAGCTTTTTAGCCTGCTGGTAGGTTAACGGGGTAGCGGTACAGATAGCTCTAATTGAGCAATCACCGATATTTTTGTTTTCGGGGTTGGCGTTATACTTTTCAAAAGTCATGTTTTTATTCTCTCCTTTCGGCTGTTGGCTAGGGCTTCGGACCTTCTGCCTGGCAGCTTTACGGCCCCCAACGGGGCCGCCGTCAGCTTTAATATTTTTGTACGGTCAACCCGCCAAATTCGTTTTGATAGATGGTGTAAAAGTGGCCTTTGATTTCAACGTAGGCCCTTTCAAGATGCCAGGGGAAGTCCGGGGTTTCGACGCTTTCCAGAATTTCGATGTCCTTCAAGCACGGCTGGAAGCCGTATTCACGGTCAAGCGCCAGCTGAACCATTTTAGCGTTTTGTGTTTGTTCCATGCGTTTAGTCATTTTTAGTTCCTCCTTAAATGTAGCCGTGTTGGCTAGTTGTTTGTTTTCTATGTCTATGATTATAGCGTATATGACTATACTTGTCAATAGCCAAAACGGATATTTTTATATTTTTTTTGACTTGTTTTTTAGGCGCGGCGGCTATATAATGTAGATAAACAAGATTGGAGGGTAAAACATGAGCAAACAAGCAAGCCAAGCTATAAAGTATGCGCTGGATAGCGCGCGGGTTAAGCGGTCGGCTCTGGCGGCTGCGCTGGGCGTGGCCAACGCACAAAGCATTAATGATAAGTTGAGCCGCGGCCGCTGGTCCGCTGATGAGCTAGCGACGGCGGCGGAACTATGCGGATATAGCCTGGCTCTGGTTGACAAGGCCGGGCGCGTCGCTGTGTCTGTTCCGGCGTCAACGCCGCCAGCTGATAGCGACGGCAGCCCCGCAGATGATGCGCAAGCCAAATAACAACATTATAAGAGGATAGCAACGGCCGCACGCTGGCAGATGTTCAGCGGCGGCCGTTCTTCTTTATTCAGCAACATTTATAATATGTTAAGACGTTCACAAAAATATAATAATGTATCATTGACTTAATAGCATTTTTTAGGGTATATAATTCAAAACAAGATAATTAATATAATTTTATTGATGATTGACAGTTTTTATTTGTCAATCTTTTTTTATTGTTGGATTCTTGCAAATAAAGATTATTGATTGTATTTATATTATTGATGTTTACAAAATCTGTTGTGATTGATATTAATAATATATTATATAGGGGTTGTAACAAAAGTGTGATGTGATGTTTAAGATTAAAAGTTTATTAAGTAATACAAATACACCAACAAGAGGCAGACCTCCGGCAATAGTCACCCAGCCGCAGACGCTGGAAGAATGTGCGGCGTTGCTCAAACAGCAGGGCGCAGCTGTAGCCGTGCTGGCCGTGCAGGACCTGCAGGCCTATTGGCTCAAGATAATGTCAGACAACAAGGCCAGCAACAAGGATAAGCTAGCCGCGTCAAAGCTATATGCTGATAGTATAGGCGCGTTTGACAAGCAGACGCACGCTAACAAGGGCCCGGCTGTGTATCATTGGGGCGCGGCAGATGATGCAGTGATAGTAAACGATTGTTCAGAAGATGCTACCAAAACATAAACATAGATAGAGCTTTTAACATAATCTTTATTATCGGACGTAAAATATTATCCTGCTGCTGCTGATTAGCTGGCGGTTCCAGATGTTGACGGCCTGGCTGATGATGTTAGCGGCAGGCGTTCGCCTGGTGATGTGCTGCGGCCGTTCCTGCCTGGCTGATGCGGCAGGCCTACCACGTTTTTGTTTTTGGCTGGGCGTTGGTTCTGGCTTTTGTTTGGCGGCGCTGGCGTTGGTGATTTCCCTGGGTTTTCGCAAAAGTTGATTTTGGTTCTTGCCTTTCCCGCTGACATTGAGTGGGGGTGGGGCCCAAAAATTTCGCAGCCGCCGGGGGAGGTAAATACCAAAAATTACCAAAACGATTTTTTCAAGGGGGGTAAACATGGAAAACGTAATACAGATACCATATACTCCACGACCTGCATGGGCGAAGGTGCTGCATAAGGAATTAAGCAGACACCGCTTTGCAGTAATCGTAGCACACCGCCGCTTTGGTAAGACCATCGGAATGGTGAATCACCTTATAAGGGATGCTTTGCAGAGTGACTTAATCAGCCCGCAGTATGCTTTGGTAGGTCCGTTCAGCGCACAGATGGAAATTATCGCGTGGGGACCATTGAAGTATTACACGAGCGTCATAGAAGGCATAAAGGTGAACGAAACTAAAAAGTATGTTGAATTCCCTAGTAAAGTGCCTGGAGCGCAGGGAGCGAGGATATATATCGTTGGTGCAAATAATCCCGACGCATTGCGCGGTACATATTGGGACGGCGTAATACTTGACGAGTATTCGGATATGAAGCCGGAGATGTGGACGCAGATAATCCGACCTGCGATAGAGAACGGCGACAGAAAAGGCTATTGCTATTTCATTGGTACACCCAAGGGGCAGAACAACTTCTATGAGATGTACAAGAAGGCCAAGACGAACAAGCGTTATTTTGCGTATTTGTCGAACGTGTACGATAGCGGCATTATAGACGCAAAGAGCATAGAAGAGCTGAAAGAGGATATGCCGGAGGTAGAATTCAGACAAGAGTATTTGTGTGACTTTAGCGTATCGGCAATCAACGAGCTTTTCAGTCTGGAAGAACTAGATAAGGCTTTTAATAGAGAGCTGACAGAAAAGGATATTCCTTATGATATGCCGCTGGTGCAAGGTGCAGATATAGCGCGCTTTGGCGACGACAGAACGTGTATATGGCAGCGTAAGGGACTAATGGTGTACCCAAGGCCGAGAGTTTATAAGAAACTGAACACGATGCAGACGGCAGATTATATTGCTTTGGCAATGGATGAAAATAAAGCAGATATGACCTTTATAGACGTTGGCAACATGGGCGCTGGCGTAGTCGACAGATTGAAGCAGATGGGCTATAGAGCTTTACGAGAGATACCGTTCCAGGGAGCGGCTATTGAGAATAAGCGATATGAGAACATCAGAGCAGAGATGTATTTTAAGTTAAAAGAGTGGATAGAGGCTGGGGGAGCTTTGCCGGAAGAACCGGGACTAAGAGAAGAACTGGCAGTTATTCACTATAAGTATTCCAAGAATGGGCGTTTGATGTTAACGCCTAAAGAGGAAATAAAAGAAAAACTAGGACGTTCACCGGACCTTGCAGACGGCCTAGTATTAACCTTTGCAAGGAATGTTCCATTAAGGCAGTTAGGGCTTGACGATAGAAAGCCTAAGAAATTAATGTGCAACACAGAGTATTCGATTATGGAGGTAGTGTAAATGGGTGGCATTGCAAAATTATTCGGTGGCGGTAATACTCCGACTATTGAGAAGGTGGACCCGGCGCCGACAACTGTTGCAACCAGCAGCGAGATTGCGGCAGATACTAACAGTAACAAGAAGAAGCGTAGAGGCTTTGCGTCAACGCAGACAAGCACTATTGCTAGCGGTGGTGAGGGCGGCCGTAATACTTTAGGTTAAGAGGTAACAGTTTATGAACTTTCAAACGATAGCGGCGAGCAAGCCACAGGGAACACTTCCTAGTGACGGGGTGCCGCTGAAAAAGAACTTGCCAGACCGCCAACGTTTGGTGCGTAAGCTCAAAAGCATGTACGAGGACAGGCGAGACTGGGAGGACAGGTGGAAAGAGATAAGAGATTATCAGCTTCCGTTTGTCGGTGAGTTTGACAATACGGCAGACAAGACCAACCCTGCACGCAGACGTGACTTAAAGATTGTGCATGGCGTAGCGTGGAGGGCGGCGCAGGTATTTGCCGCCGGTGTTATGAGCGGACTTACACCGCCGAGCCGTCAGTGGTTCAGATTCGCATACAGACGTCCGGAGCTGAATACCAATGTTGAGGCTATGAAGGTATTAGATACAAGACAAGAGATTGTATCTAGCGTGCTTGCAAAGAGCAACTTCTATAACAGCATCCATACTGTATATCTGGAATTGCCTTTTGGACAGTGCCCGATGGCTATATTCTACGACGCAGAAAACGGCGTGAGGTTTCAGACAATGACAATCGGTACTTATGCACTTGAAGCAGACGGCTTCGGCAAGGTAACTACTTTTGCAAGAAAGTACGATATGACTTTGCAGCAGTTAGCGGACTGCTTCGGGACAGATGCTTTGCCGGACAATCTGAAAGGGCTGCTAGACAATCAAAGCAATCTCACTAAGAAGTATAAAGTCTGCTGGATGGTAGAGCCTAACAGTGATAAGCTGCCTGGCTACATGGACAGACTGAACATGCCGTATAGAAGCGTGTACTGGTTGGAAAAGTCAGAGAGTGACGAATACTTGTATGTTGGCGGCTTTGAAGAAGAAGCAGTACCGGTAGCGCGTTATCTTGTCAGCGGCAATGAGGCATACGCAAGAGGTCCTGCGTGGTTTGCAGAAGGCGACAGTAAAATGCTGCAACTGCTGAAAAAAGATTATCTCACAGCAATAGAGTTAAAGATAAAGCCGCCGATGCAAGGCAGTCCAAGCCTTATGAATAACGGCGGTATTAACTTGATGCCTGGCGGTCTAACAGCCGTAGATGACCAGACGCAAGATATGGTTAAGCCTTTGTTCGCGGTTGACCTTGACTTGAAGGACGCGCAGGAAGAAATTATTCGCGTTGAGGATGCTATAAAGAGAGCATACAGTGCTGATTTGTTCTTGATGTTAGATAACCTTGATAATAGCCGCATGACTGCTAGAGAGGTTATGGAGAGAACGCAGGAAAAACTGCAACAGCTAGGCCCCGTGGTTGAGCGATTGCAGGATGAATTCTTAACACTGATTCTTCAACGTGTATATAACATCATCGACAGAAGCGGTGGATTCCCACCGGTACCGGAAGAACTACAAGACATTTTGAGTGAAGAGGATGTAGAAGTGGACTATATTTCACCTTTGGCGCAGGCGCAGAAGATGAGCGGACTTGTGAATATCGAACAGGCGATAGCACAAACCGGACAGATGGCGCAAGTATGGCCAGAAGTTACGAAGAAGATTAACCCGTTGGGTGCTATTACAAAATACTTTGAAATGCTTGGCGTGCCTGCGATGGCATTGCGCAGTGATGAAGAAGTACAAGAAATGCTCAAACAAGAGCAGCAGGAAATGCAACGGCAGCAGGAAATGCAGGAAGGCTTGGCAATGGCACAGGCTGCGGCTCCTGCGGCAGAGGCGGCCAAAAATCTTACTGCGGCGGCGAATGATTCCAATCCGGCTATTACAAGCTGGCTAGGCGTGCCGGGAGGTTGGGAATAATGAGCGAGCAGTTTAAATATAAATCCAATACCGGCGAGGATAGAAAGCAAGCACTGCTGATAGAGTACATGGTAAGAGAGCAGGCAAGAAGGGATAAAGAGGCCCTACTTGACCTGCTGGGGAGTGAAAGCGGACGCTGGTTCTTGATGCGTATGCTTGATGTGACCAAAGTAAACTCTATGTGCTTTACCGGCAACAGCAAGACTTTCTATAACGAAGGCCGCCGCGACGTAGGCTTAGGCATTATCAAAAGCATTTTAGCACTTGGGCTGCAAGGCATAGAGCTTAAGCAGCAGGCTGAAATGGAGTATGCAGAATTCCAATTAAAGCTACAAGAGCTGGCAGTGGAATATGTAGATAATAACAAGGAGGAATAACTAATGGGCGAGAACGGCGAAAGTACAGTTGTAAACGGCGAAGGCGCACAGCAACAGGCTGAACCCAATACCGCGGCACAACAGCAGCAGACAGAACCGACTACTACTAATGCAACTAATAATACAAGTGCTTCCGGCACTATTGCAGGGAATGGAAGTAATGGGCAAGGCACACAGCAGCCCGGCACAGTGAATTATGACTTTGCAGGAGTAGAGATGCCAGAAGGCTATGAGCTTAGTGCTGATGAGCAAGGACGCTTTGTAGATGTCATTAAGGGCATGAACCTTAGCAACGACCAGGCAAGAGCACTTGCGAAGTACGGCACAGAGTATGCAAGCCGTGTAGTGCAAGGCGTGGAACAGCTCCGTGCGCAGGAAATCGCTAAATGGGGCGATGAGGCTAAGACGGCACTGGGCGCAGACTTGGGCAAAGTACAGGGCCTTTGTGATACTGCCTGCCGCAAATTGGAGGCAATGTATCCAGGCTTGAACGTGCGTGAAGCATTGGAAGTTACCGGCGCAGGCAATCAAATTGCTATCGTGAGAGCATTTGCGAAACTTGGCGAACTGCTTGGCGAGGACCCCGGCTTGGCTGCACAAAACGGCGCGCAAGGCTTAAACGCTGCACAAGGTGTTGTCGCCAACATGTACCCGAAAACCGACTGGAGCAGGTACAAATAATCTTTAATTTTTAATTAAAAAAACAGGAAGGATGATGAAATTATGGCTACTATTGGTTACTCCCAAACTATGAGTGACTTACGAAAGTACTTAACTCCGCAAGGCGCTATTGACCGCGTCATGGAAGTACTTAACGAATCTAATCCGATTATGGAAGATATTAAGTGGATGGAGGGCGATTTGCCGATTGGTACTAAAACTACTATTCGCGCTAGTTTGCCTTCTCCGTCTATCCGTCGTATTAACCGCGGTACTTCTCCGACTAAAGGCACTGTAAAGCAGCGCATTGATGTATGTATGCACTTGGAGGACCGTTCCTGCGTGGACGTTGAACTGCTTTCCGGTAAACCGAATCCGCAGGCGTTCCGCATGGCAGAGGATGATGCACACGTAGAAGGCATGGGCCAATACGTCGCACGTCAATTCTTGTACGGCAACTTGGACGAAGACCCGGACACTTTCAATGGTATTGCGGTACGCTACAATACTTTGACCGACGGCGGCAAAGGCACTCCGGGCCACCAGGTGATTTCCGCGGGTACTCCTGGTACTAACACTAATGCTTCTATCTACTTCGTAGATTGGGGCGACCGCCGCGTAATGGGTGTATATCCTAAAGGCACCCAGGCAGGCTTGAAAACTGAGGACTTGGGCGAAAGCGACGTATACGATGAGAACAACAAGCCGTTCCGTGCATTGCAGACTTTGTACTCTTGGAAGTGTGGCTTGGCGGTACAAAATGTTCGTTCTATTGTGCGCGTGTGCAACATTGATGTCCAAAAGCTTAACTCTTTGACTGACAGTGCGCAACGCGAACTGATGAATAAATTCATCTTCGCAAAGAACCGTCTGCAAGACCCGAAAGCGCCGGTTGCGTATGTATCTGACGGCGTATACTCTTGGCTGGAGTGCTATTTGAACAACAAGAACAATGTTCATGTTACCCGTCAAGACTTTATGGACGCACCGCCTAAACTGTACCTTGCAGGTATTCAGATTAAGAAACTTGACTGCCAAAGCGAAACCGAAGCGGCAGTCGTGTAACCGGAAGGAGTGAATAACAATGATTTTTGACCAGCAAAATATGTACATGGATAATTCCTTGACCAGCAATGTAATTGCGAACGTTGGCGGCGGTGATGCGGCTGACCCGTTATTTCTTGTTATTACTGCGCCGACCGCCTTAGCTACTAGCGGCACTATCACTGCGGCACTGGAAACTTCTGACAGCGAAAGCTTCGGCACTAAAACTGTTGTGGCGACTTATACTCTTGCTGCCAGCAAAAAGGGTATTTTGGTTGCAGCTAAACTGCCGTATGGCATGAAAGCTTTTTCCAGACTGACTGTAAGCGGCGCAAGCGGCGGCAAACTGACTGCTGGCTTGACTGAAACTGTTCCGAACTGGCCGGGCTGATTTGGTACTTTAAGGGGAGGGCGAAAGCTCTTCCCTTTTTTAATAATCAAGGAGGAATAGTTAAAATGCTTAACATTACCGATGTATGTAATATGGCGCTGGCTCATATCGCCAAAGGGCGTATAAGCAATATAGATGAGCAGTCGGAGCTAGCAAGACAGTGTAAACTGTTTTATGAGCCTACCCGCAAAGAGTTATTAAGAAGCTACACTTGGGGATTTGCAAAGCGCGTGAGCAAGCTTGCAGAACTTAGTATCGAATCTCCGTACTGGTCCCACGTTTACGCCTACCCCGAAAAGTGCCTTGCTGTGCGCAAGATATTTGACGCTGACACCGGCGCAATGATAAGGGCAGGCGAACAGCAGCAGGAAGAGTGGGACTTATATATGGCAAGTGACAACGTGCTTGGCATAGGCTGCAATATCCCTGCTGCGTGGCTTGAATATACCTATGATGTTGACGACGTGGAAATGTTTTCAAGTGATTTTTTGAGCGCGTTTACTCATATGTTGGCGTTTAATATCTGCGTACAACTGACCGGCAACAGCGGCTTGCAGCAGACGCAGTATCAGCTTGCAATGGCAGCATTACAGAAAGCGAAGTATACCACGGCAAGCGAAAAGAAAGAATTGCCGGACTATCCGAGCAAATATTTTGACGGGAGGGCGTAATTATGGCTAGTGGGTTAACACCTTATTATTTATTGCAGCCTGCGTTTACCGGCGGCGAAATCAGCGCCGAAGTTGCCAACCGCGTCGATTTAGATAAGTACCAATTTGCGGTACTGCAAGCCTATAACTGCCTTATCAAGCCGCACGGACCTATTTATCGCAGACCAGGTATGAAGTATATGGTGCGAACAAAATATAGCGATAAAGCGTGTATCCTGGTACCATTCAACGGCGCAGATAGCACTGACTATCTTTTGGAGATTGGCGAGAAATACATAAGAGTGCATAAGAACGGACTTTATATAAACATAGAGGTTATGACACCGTACACGGCAGATATGCTGCAAGATTTGAGATTTGTTCAAAGTGCAGATATTATGTTTATCGCCAGCGGCAAATATCCCGTGAAACAGCTTGCAAGATATTCGGACACCGACTGGCGTTTTGCTGACTTTGAAATTACTGATATGTATTTCGATGAATCGACCTCACTTGAAAATTATAGCGGCATAAGCTATACCGTGCCCGGTTCCTACACATTCCAACCAACTGTTACCGGTGAATACCAAATTGACATTTCGGGCGCAGGCGGCGGCGGCGGTGGTGCCGTTACATGGAGAAGGCACGGAGAACACCAAGTTTATAATTATGCCGCCAAAGGTGGCGACGGCGGCAGTGGTGAACGCATTATAAAAACTCTAACGCTGACCAAAGGCACAAGTTACACGATTACAGTCGGTAGTGGCGGCAGCGGTGGAGCTTATGCTTATAGTGCAGGCAACTACGAAGATACAACAGCTACTAGCGGCACTAAAGGTGCGGACAGTACGGCGTGTGGGCTGACCGGCAGAGGCGGCGGCGCAGGTGGTGGTGGCAGCCGTATGTATGGCGAGGACGGCTATTATTCTAATGCTGGCACGCAGGGCGTAACATATGGCGCAGGCGGCGGTGCGGCAGGCGGTGCCGGCGGTATAAAGGGTAGCCCAAACGGCAAAGCGGGCGCTAATGGCTGGGTAAAGATTTTATATACCGGCAATAAAGAATTGACACCTTCGGGAACGCAAGGTGATATTACCTTGACGAGCAACAAGAATATTTTCGCTAGCAGCAAGCCGGGCGCGTATATCAAACTTAAACAAGAGATTGCAAGCAAGACTGTATCCGCCAGCAACGGCACGACAGAAAGAGTACGTGTGGGCGAAAATTGGAAGGTTATCAGTCACGGAACCTGGGAAGGCAGTTTTACCATAGAAAAGAGTGACGATGGCGAAAGTTGGAAGGAATACAGAAAATATACATCTAAGAGTGACTATAATCCGTCTGAAAGCGGCAGTGTAACAGAGCCGGTATTTTTAAGGGCGGTATGCACTATAACTAGCGGTACTTGCACTGTTGATTTAACAGCAATGGCCTACAATGCGGAAGGCGTTGTAAAACTCACTGAAATCACTAGCGACAGTACAGCTAAAGCCCATGTTGAAAAAGAACTTGGCTCAACGGATATGACAACTAATTTCTTATGGGGCGCATGGAGTGAAGAATTTGGCTACCCTCAAACACTGTGCTTTTTCCAAGACAGACTATGTTTTGGCGGCACGAAGAAGCAGCCTTACATGGTATGGATGAGCAGAACCGGTGATTACGGCAATTTCAGTGTAGAGAAAGCCAGCGGCACTGTTACCGATGATAGCGCAGTAGCACTTGCGTTTGTAAGCCGCAAGCAGTTTAAGATTTTACACTTGATTGCAAGCACTGACTTAATCGTCTTGACTGCGGGTAACGAATGGACGGTAAGCGGCAGCGATACTGTAACCCCATCTAAAGCCGTTCCCAAAATGCAGACTACACGCGGATGCAGCACTGTTGAGCCGTTGATGATTGGCGGCAGAATCGTGTTTGTACAAGGACGTGGAAGCACTGTAAGGGATATGGCATATAGCTATGAAACAGACAGCTACGGCGGCAATGACTTAACCTTGCTGGCAAAGCATATCATAGAGAATGTACAGATTGTCGACAGTGCATATAAGCAGGAACCTGACAGCACTATATACTTTGTGAGAAGTGACGGAACTATGGCTTGCTTATCCTACATCATGGAACAAAAGGTATATGCCTGGTCGACGATAGAAACACAAGGCAAGATTGAAGCTGTGGCAGCAGTGCAGGAAGGCGATGAAGATATTATTTATCTTGTAGTACAGCGAGAGATAAACGGCGCAATAGTACGCAATATCGAATATCTGGCAAAGAATCCTGCAAAGAGCAATAACCCCGATGATTATATTATGCTTGATAATGCTATTGAGTATAGCACTGCTGAAAAGAGCAGTGGGGAAACAGAGATTGATGCAGCAGAGCTGGCAGGTGAAAAAGTTACTGTTATCGGTGACGGAAGAATGTATAGCGGACTGACAGTAAGCCAGGACGGCACTGTGACGCTCCCGGCGGCCGTACAACACGCTTTTATTGGCTTGCCCTATAGAAGTATCGTGGAACTGCCAAACGTCGAAATTAAGACGGGTGACGGCACTATGCAAGGACGCAAAAAGCAGATTAGTAATTGCATCCTGCGTTTAAGTAATTCTCTTGGCGGCATGGTCGGCCCGGATATAAATACTATGGACTTGATGAACTTTGATGAGCAGAACGCAGTGAGCGATATTAAATTATTTACCGGTGATAAGCATATGACTTTGCCTATTGGCGGCTTTAATAACGAAGGCAGAGTGATTATCGTTACGGATGAGCCATATCCTTTTAACTTGCTGGCGGTAGTGCGGGAGGTGTCTTTCGGTGGCTAAGAAGTGGACTGTTGAAATCCTTGATAATAAGTCAAAAGAAAATGTTGTGCCGTTGATTGAAGAACTTATGCAAGATATACGGCCACATGATAAGGAAGATTTGGAAGCAAGCAGTGACCCGGTATTTGTGCTCATTGGCAGTATCAAACTTGACGAAGAAACAAGGGTATACCGTGGTGAGGACGGAAAACTGCTTGCGATATTTGGCAAGGGTACCATGGAATGGGGCGCACCGGGACGCGGAATCTGGATGGTAGGCACGAACGAACTTTACAATGGTTACACAAAGAGCCTGCTTTTCAAGGAAGCGAAAAGAGTGCTGAATGAATGGGTACGCAAGCATGGACTGCTGCACAACATTGTTTATGAGAAGAACCGCACTAGCATTAACTATTTAAGACACTTGGGGGCGGTATTCTTGGTAGAGCCTAAAATAGGTTGGGACGGCAAAAAGTTTTATCAGTTTTATATTCCATATAGAGGGGAGTGAACGTAATGGGTACACTTGGCATTTTAATGGGCCTGCAAACTGTCATGCAGTTAAGTGGCCAACATCAGCAGGCCAAACAGCAGGAGCAGGCATATAAAGCGCAGGCGCAGGCTGCACAGCAGAACGCGGCTATTATGAGCCGCCAACGTGAGCAGCAGGCAGAAGCGTATGCGCAGAAGCAAAGCCAACTCAACGATAGAATGAGGCTTGCAAGAGGGCAGGCGCTGGCGGCGGCCGGCAGCAGCGGCCTAACCGACAGCGGCAGTGTTGCTGATATTCTTTCAAGCAGCGAGGACGCTTACAAAAAAGACAGTATGAATCTGTTGCAAAATCAGCGTAATGATGCGTGGAGCACTTATGTAAACGAGGTTAATTATCGCAACCAGGCAAGCGCATATAATGCGGCGGCGAAGAACGCTAAAGCCAACGGCAAAATGCAGATGTTTAGTACGCTTGTAGGTGCGGCGGCGAACGCTTACTCTAAAGGCATGATTGGCGGCAGCAAGGGAACAACTACGGTAAGCAGTGACGATTGGTACGATGCTAACAGTGATTTCAATCTTCCTGCTAGCAATATGAACGGCTTTAATCTTTACAACCAGGCAAAGAAGAATAACCCGTTCATGGACAATACAGGCTTTACTAAATGGAGCTGGTAAGGGAGGTACAGTATGAAGATTGCAGGTTATCAAGGCGGCGTCAATTTAGGTACAGGCGGCGCGACTGTCAAAGTATCAAGTGACCTTAACGCTTATGGCAGCGGCGGCAAAGGACTTGCCGCTATTGCCGGTGCCGCCAACAAATGGGCGGTAGCAGTAGAAGCGCAACAGGAAGATGAAGATAAGCAGTCTATCCTTAATGCTATGGACATATTCAATAAGAGCCGCTATAACATCATGTACAATGACGAAAGCGGCCTTATGAATACAAAGCTAGAAGGCACTGCCGGTGCAAGCAGCAGTTATACGGAACAGATAAATAAAGCAAGGCAGGATGTATTAAGTAATACCAAATTGCACAGCAAAAAGAACCAGCTTGCATTAGACCATTTAATGTATCAGAGCGCACAGCAAGGCTTCCAGACTGTCGACCAATACGAGCAGAAGCAAAAAGAAGCAGTCACTGATTTGCGCTATGACAATAATATTCAGAACTCCTGCGAGTTCGTACAGAAGAACTGGAACAACCCGCAGGCGCTGCAAGATGAAATTATTCGTACACAGTTGCTGACAAGTGCTATATATGGCAAGCGTGGCGCAGAGTTTATCGAATCTAAGAGCAGAGCCAACATTGGGCAGGTGGTAGCAAGTGCCGTCGGTGCAAGCATCACCAACGAAGATTATGGCACTATGCGTAACATCATGGATAAGTACGGTAGTTATCTGACTGCCAATCAGCGAGCTGCTTTTGAAAAGGTGGCATACGATAAAGAGAGCAGCGCTTTTGAAAGAAATACCGCTAAAGATTTGTATGCTAAATATGGCGACAATGAAGAAGCAGTACGCAAAGAACTTGAAGGCATGAAAGGATTTAGCGGCGGCGAAAGCGGTAATGATTTTGAGAATTTGCTAACTTCTTTCGGTATTCAAGAGAGCGGTGGCAATTATAACGCCAAGAATGGCCGCACCGGTGCAAGCGGCAAGTATCAGATTTTGCCGGATAACTGGCCTAGCTGGAGCCAAGAAGCAGGCTTGCCAGCAGGTGCAGAAATGACACCGGAAAATCAAGAGATTGTAGCACGCTTTAAGTTAAAACAATACTATGATAAATACGGTGCAGCAGGTGCAGCGGTAGCATGGTATAGCGGAGAAACTAATGCACAACGCTGGGTGAGCGGTAAAACAACGGATGTATGGGGGAATACCTGGGACACACCGCAGCATGGGAATGAGCCTAGTATCAAAGAATATGCAGAGAGTGTTACCAATAGGGCAGGGAACGTGCGCAGCACCCACAACATGAGCCAGGATGAGCAAGACCGCATTATGAAGCAGTACCGCACTATTAAAGCAGACCATGACAGAATAGAAACTTATAAGAAAAACAAACTTTTTGAAGGAATAAAGAATGAGATATTTGCTATGTTTAATAACGGTACAAGCTACAGTGAAGCTATGACGTGGGCTACTAGTCAAGCAGGCAGTGACCCCGATAAGTATGTAACATACAGAAATGCAGTGACGGCGATATATGGACCGCAAGGCAGAAGCGGAAGCAGTGGTGGCGGTAACGGAAAACTTGATGACGATGCAATAGGCGTACTGGAAGATATGCTGCAAGAAGGCAAGTTTTCTAGCATTGACCAATTCTTAGCATACGCTGCTAACAAAGGTGCATCGTCTGCACAGCGCGGGAAGTTAGAAAAAATATACAACGATTGGTATAGCGGTACAGGCGAATTTGCTTTTGATATGGAAGGCCTTGTACAACAAGTCGCAGGCAAAAATGCCGATGCACTGTATAAGAAAAAAATCCAAAACTACGGCCGGCAATGGGTACGCGCTTATCGCGTAAAAAATCACGGCATGAATCCGGGTGAAACGGAGTTGTTGGAAGCCTTGAGAAACTGCGTAACTACTAAGGTTTACGGCAGCTATGTTACCGAAAAACATTCATTCTGGTTTGACAGTACAGAAGATATAAAAGCAAGTGACGCAGATTTGATTGCACGTGGTATCGCAAGCGTAAACAAAACCGGTGATGATTGGTACGATGTTAAATGGCTGGATGGCACATCGGGCAAAATAAACGGTGCATATCTGGCAAAGTTACTGAAAGGAGATTACTAAATGGCTAATGAACCTTTAGACGAATTCGACCGCAGATTAAAGGCAAAAAAGGAATATGCTAATTATGGCTTTATTGCTGATATTGACAGCGGCTTGTCACCTGCTGAAACTCTAGGCTATTATGACCTGCAAAAAATGAGCGACGATGAGTACAATAAGTTTTCGCAGGCAGTACAGAGCAATAGCTCACCGACGATTGATACTAGCAGCATTATCAACGATGATAAACCAGGCATAGGCGCTGCCGTAATGAACGGCCTTAAAGGTTCGGTGCGTGGCTTATTCGGTGCGGCTAAAGCGACCGTTGACGCTAATATTGAAGCTCATAAGGGTGACAAGAATGTTGTTAAAGAGTATGACCAATCAGAGAACATCAGCAAGGCTTTAGGCTATGTCACCGATGAGATTTTGAAGCGCGAAGAAGTTAAGGCTGATACGGCGGCTGGGCAACTTGGTTATGATTTGGCTGAAAACGGTATTCAGCTTTTAGTGCAACTTGCGCTGACTAAAGGTGTAGGCGCTGCCGGTGCAACTGCAAAAACTGTACACGCTATCAGTATGCTTTACAATGGCGCCAACATCAGCGGCGAACAATACCTGCGACTGCGCAAAGAGGGCGTAAGCGCAAGCAGAGCAGCAGAGGCAGGCTTGATGAACGCAATTCCGCAAGCGGTATTAGAGGAACTGCCACTTGGCAGACTGCTTAAAAAGATGCCTGCCGGTAGCGGGCTGAAAGCTAAGATATGGGAAGTTACCAAACGTGGCCTTGAAGAAGGTGTTACCGAAGCATTACAGGAATTCCCGGAGCAAGCTACGGACTTATGGGCAAAGAACCCCGGCGCAAGCACTGCCAAACTTGCAGAGAAGTGGGGCGAGAACTGGCAGCAGAACTTGAAGGAAGCAGGATATAGCGGCCTTATCGGTGCTATTCTTGGCGGCAGTGTTAGCGGCGTAAGCGTTGCCGTTGACAGTGCTGTTGAGCACGTCGCTTTGAAAGCCAACGAAGAACGCAAGGCAAAGTTAGTAGCAGATGCTGAAAGAATCAGAGAAACAGGCATTAACCCGGAGCGTGCGGCGGCTGAAATTGAAGCGAACAATCCTAACTTTGAGGACGATACTGTTACTGTATCAGCACAGGACTTGGAAGGCTACAAGCAGACCAGCAGCAACAATAAACTTTTTGAGGAATTAGGAATTACCGAAGAAGAAGTCGGAGCGGCTGCGGAGCTTGGGCAGGATATAGACATTAGCCGTGGCAAGTTTACGGCGGCTATGGCTAAAGACAATGCACTGTTTGAAGCTACGAAAGACAATATGTACTTTGACAGCAATGGCGAATTGTCGGACGGCGGTGCAAAGACACGCAAAGAACTGCGAGAAGGGTACAACTTAACCAGGCAGGCAAGCGCGGAGCTTGACACAGAACTTGACGCTATTGTTGGCAGCGCTACTAAAGCAGGTATGAATAAATCTCATGCCGGCAATTTGCGCTTAGTGCTGGAGAGCCGCGCACTTATTGCAGACCCCGAAAATCCTGCTGCGTGGCTGCAAAAGAATAAGCTGCGCTTTGAAGATGGCGGCAAAGCTAAACAAAAGAATGGCTGGTTTAGCAAGGGAGGAGTGCTTAAAAAAGAGCAATTCTATACTACTAATATTACCGGAAATGAGATGGGACACTATTCAGATTTGAAGAGCTTGCAGAAAAAGGCTTTTGCATGGTATAGGGACAACTTGCAAGGCACGAGCGTTCATAATGGTGTATTGGGTGATATTAGAATAGATAAAGGGTATCAAGAAAATAATATTAAATTTGGCACAAGTGGCAGAAAGAAAATGGAACACACTTCCGCTAAAAAAGAAAAACTTTTTGCATTGCGCTATTTACGTGAAATTATGGAGAATGGTAATTTCGTTACAGAATCTGCGCCGCAAAAAGAAAAACATTCAGACGAGAATTTTTATTATATTCATTCTGCATTGAATGTTAATGGTGAAAAACGTTATGTAGTTGTTACAGTAAGAGAACATAATGATAAATCATTATCATATTATAATCATAATGTTTTTAACGAAAGTGAGTATAAAAAAATAGAGGACGCGTTCAAGCCCTCGGGTTCCGAGCAATTCAAGGCTCAGCCCAGTATCTCAAACAAAACGTCCTCTTTTGCTGATAGTGTATCACAAAAAGCAGATAATTACAAGCAACAAAAAATTGTCAATGGTACACTGAAAGATAAAGGCATGATTTCCCCAATGGATGATGGTACTTATGTTATCACGCTTTTTAAGGGCGCAGATGCAAGTACAGTTATCCACGAAACAGGACACTACTTTGCAGAAACTATGATTAACGAAGCACTTGCAGACCCCAGCAATGCAAGACTAAATGCTGATGCAAAAAAACTCATGGAGTATGCAGGCATTGATGCTGAAACATGGGCAAGCGGTGACGTTGAAGCAAAGAGAGCCGGGCATGAAAAACTGGCAGAAGCATTTGAAACCTACATCATGGAAGGCAAAGCGCCTAGTGTTGGCTTGCGCGGAGTGTTCCAGAGATTCGCTAATTGGTTATCAGCTATTTATAGCAAGATAGCAAGAAGCGACAATGCGGCAGAGCTGACACCGGAAGTGCGGCAAGTGTTTGACAGGATGCTGGCTTGCCGTGAAGAGATTGAAGTTATGGCACGCATGGAAGGTATGTTTGGTGGCTTGCCGGAGAATATAACATCCAAGTTATCAGACCAAAACAAAAAAGCCTTGCAAGATAAAATCTTGAAGGCTAAAGACAAGGCCGTGGATATTCTGACAAGACGTGCAATGGCTGATTTCAGCGCAAAACGCAGAGCTGAAAAGGCTGCTTTTATCGAAGAAATACGGCCGCAAATTGAAGAAGCAGTAGCATTGGAGCTTGTCAATCGTGCAAGACACCAGGTAGGTTATGAGTTTGGTAAGGAAGTTAAGGCTGTTGATTCGCACTTTATAGACGATGAGCACGGCATGGCTCATGCTAATAATTCAGATACTTTGTGGCGCAAAACAAAGCCTGCCAATCCTGCAATTATAGCAAGAAAGTACAGGCACGTTTTAGGAAGCGTACTGCCAAACTATAATGATATGCTGAACGATACCAACGCCAGCATTGACGATATACTTAATCCGATAGTTGAGTATCTTCAAGCGGAAGTCGACACATACGGCACACTTTCTAAAGAGCGTGTTGCAAACGCCGAAGATATGTTGATTGCTATATTCAGCAAGTCAAGACAGAAAACTGTTACCAATCCTACATTCGTTGTTGACGAGCACGGCATGGCTCATGCTAACTTCAAGCAGAAAATCAACGAATGGGAAACAATCGAAGCTAATCCGCGTAGGCTTGCAAGAAAATATATTTATGGTAATGAACGCATAAACTATAACGAACTATTAAAAGATACGAACGGAGCTATTGATGATATTTTAAATCCTATTGCTGACAGAATAGAAAGTGAGCTTGCGGAATACCAAGATACAGTCAAGAGTGAACGTGCGTTTTTTATTAATGGTAGATGGGGCTACTTTGCAACTACTGACAGGGTAGAAGGCAAATATGCAGATGAGCTTGCAGGCATACCAGACCAGAGTGCAGTCTTGGTTGACTTCGGCGAGATGGGCAAGGATGGAAAACGTCATTGGACTAAGCGAGCTTTAGAGCAGGCGGAAATTGAAGGCTTGGTATTCTATGAGGCAGGCGAAAGCATTAGCGGCGATAACTGGGTATCAAGATATGTTCATGAATATGGTGGCAGCGTAAGCAACTTGACCAGTAAAAAAGGACGCAGAAGAATTGCTGAAAAGATTGCTAGAGGCAAGGATATAGCGGATTATTGGAACTTGCGAATGTACGGATTAGATTATTCCGACGAGGCAGAGTGGTTCAAGAAAACTTCTGATGAGCTGGACAGACTGCAAGCGTTGAAGCATAGACTTGAAACAGACCCCGAAGGTGTCGACCTGGTAAAAGAAAGCAAGCGCAACCAATTATCGCAGGAACAGAAAGAACTGTTTGACCAGATAGCAGAGGAAAACGGCTATGCCAGCGGTTACGAAATGGCAAGGGAGATTGTCGAAGGATATACCGTCAATGAGAATGAGAGCAGCGATTTACAAGACAACTGGGCAAGAAACTATATTCGTAATGGCGGTGACAAGGCAAAACTAAAGAGCGAGGAAGGCTTGAAAGAAATTGCCGAAACTTTGGTTGAGGGCGAACAGCTTACAGAACTTAATGAGCTTAAAGCCTTGAAGCATGAGCTTGAAACTAACCCGGATAAAGTCGACCTTGTGGAGATGAGCAAGAAGCGTTCTCTCTCTAATGAGCAGCGAGAACTGTTTGACTGGGTGGCTGACAGTTTAGGCTATGACAGCGGTGACGCTATGGCGCAGGATATTTTAACTTCACCGAGCGAAAGAGCTATGGTACGTCAAGAGATTGACAAGGCTGTGAACCGCAGATTCCCAGACTTCATGCAGGAGCGTGAGCAGGCAAGAGAAGCGGCAAGGGAAGCACTCTACAATGACGAAAGCGGCGAAGTAGTTGCACTTGAACAGCAGCTTATTGATGAGGCACTCAATGAAATAAGCGACAAGGATATTAAGCAAAAAGAGCGTGAGAATATTGCTAAAGTGCGGAAGCAGAACGCAGATAATTTTGCTAAACGCTATATTCAGACTTTGCCAGCGGGCGAAGTTATGAAGCCGAGAAGATTTGCTATGGCAGAACGCAGAGCGGCAGCTAATGCAAACAAAGCTGCGAAAGCTGGTCTTTTGGAAGAAGCGGCTATGTATAAGCAACAGCAGATGATTAACCACGCTTTGTATCGTGAAGCAGTCAAGGCAAAACACCAGATTGAAAGCGCAAGGAAGTACGTCAAAAAGCAGATGCACAGCAAGAAAGAAGTATGGGGAACAGAGCAGCACTTCTTCCAGATGTGCGCATTGCTGGAGCGTATGGGCTATCACCGCAAGGACTTCAACACTAACGGCAGAGAAGTGCAGCCGCTTAGCGATTACATTGCAGAGATGCAGGCAAAGTATGGTGACAAAATTATTTCTATGCCGGAGTTTGTTTTGAACCCTAATAATGATTTGACCAATGCGCCGCAACTTAGCCTTGCAAATTACATGGACGTTATCGACGCACTGAAAAACATTCGTGCTATTGCAAAGCAGGATACGCAGATGAACAAAATCGCCGCCGGCGAAGCCTTTGAACAGGTTAAGGCTGATACGATAGCGCACTTGCAAGAGTTGCCGGTAGAGTATGAGGCGGAGATTGGTAGCGATAGTAAAAAGAGCCTGCGTAAGCGAATTGTTGAATGGCCTAAAAATATCATAGCTACACTGCGTAACGCTGATAACTTCTTCTTGATGATGGATAATTGGACGGAAGAAGGTTATTTTACTAGGGAGTTTTACAACAAAATCAACCATTGCGCAGATATGGAAAGCACGATGCTTGAAAGTTACCAGAACGAGCTTATAGATGCTTTGCAGAAATGGGAACCGGACAAGAAAACAGGCATTGCGCATGATACAAGAATTTATTACGAAGAGCTTGGCGGTAGCGCAGATAAGCATGCTTTGATTGCTATGCTGTGCAATCTGGGCAGCGACAGCAACGCCGCAAGGCTGTGTTCGCAAAAACCGGTAGGCGTAAAGAATTCTGATATATGGGTGGAAGAATCGGAGCTTATAGGCAGAGAAGAAGCGATGCTGCAAACCAAACAAAACCTTATAGAGTTTTTGTGTAAGCATCTGACTAAAGAAGATATTGCCTATGCGCAGGCACGTATCAATGCAGCAAGTAAATTCTGGCCTATGCTGGCAGAAGTCAATCGCAAGACAAAAGGCTTTGAGCCGCCGAAGATTGAAGCGTCACCGCTGGTGCTGAAGCTTGCAAGCGGCGAAAGCGTAGTATTTGACGGTGGCTACTTCCCGTTGGAACGTGATACACGCACCGGCAGTATGCCCAGAAAATTTGACAGAATCGACAGCACCGAAGAAGGCAACAGACCGCCACAACGGACTTTGACTACTAATACCGGGTCCAGTAAGTCACGTACTGGCGGCAAATATCCCGTAGACTTATCGCGTGGCAGTGAGGTTACGGCGGTAAAAAGCACTATTCACGATATTTGTTATCGTGAAACAATGCTTGATTTCAGAAAGATACTGAACGATGAGGATATTTACCGCAACATGGTTGAGCGTTTAGGCGATACAAACGTAAGACTTTTGAGAGAGTTTTTGCAGGCTTGCGCTAACCCATATGGCAATAAGACAGCATATATGGCTGAGAATCTGTTTACGAAAGCTGCCAACGCTTTACGTAATATTGCAACAAATACCGCTATTATGCTTAACTTCAAAACGGCAATGCAGAACTTTTCTAACATCCTGCTATACGGAAATAGCGTAGAAGGCTTTACTTATGCTGACGCTTTCAGAGCCTTGTACCGTGGCTTTACAGGTGAAGGCAGGGCAGAAGTAGATGCGATTTGCGCAAAAAGCGTGTTTATGCGTGAACGCATGGAAGTACCAGACGTTACATTGAGAGATATTCAGAATCGTTCCGACCTTAACTCAATTGAGAAAAAGACGCTGAAATATGGTGCAATGCTGTTAGGCTACACTGATATGATGACTGCAAAGCCGGTATTTGCAGAAGCATACATGAAGAAAATCAATGAAGGCAAGACGGAGCAGGAAGCACTAGACTTTGCGAACGCTGTTATTCGTCGCACGTTAGGCAGTAGCCGTATTCATGATGTGTCAAGCCTGCAACGTGGCAGTGGCCTATTCAGACTGTTTACGATGTTCCAGGGATTCTTCAATACGCAGTTTAACCAATGGGACAGAGAAGCTCATATTGCTAAAAGGTTATGGAATAGCGGTGAAAAAAAAGAAATGGCTGAACGGCTGATTGCTTTCGTTGCTGCTAAATGGTTAGGCGTATGCTTGTTGAACGTGGCTATCGGAGAACTTTCTTTGACCGCTCCTTTTGAGAAAGATAAAAAAGACGATTGGAATAATCTTGCAAAAGAGCTTATCAACTACCCGTTGTCTATGGGCGGCCCCGTAGGGCAGGCAGCGAATGTTGGCGTACAGAACTTGCTAGGCATGAGAAACTACGGCTACAGACTGACTGCGGCGCAAGGCTTGATTGACAGAGGCTTTACTGTTGCAAGACGTATAAACGATGTTGTGGAAGGTAAGAAAGAGCCTAGCGAATTGGCAGAGCAGGTGGCATATGTCGGCGGCGCATGGCTTGGTATTCCTAGCGGCATCTTCAATATCATATTCAACGGTATAGATATTGCTGCTGGTGATATGGTTTTTGAACTGCAAGATATTTACAAGCGCAGACCAAAAAGCGAACGTAAAAAAGATTGACAAAAATTTCACAAAGTAGCATAGATATGAATCTCCAAAAATAGGTATATAATTAGTTAAAGTGAATTTATTAAGCGTAGATATAAAAATATATCTACGCTTTTCTTTTGGCAAAAACAATAAAAGGAGGGGAGCTATTATGATTGCTCATGTCGATAACAGAATCACATATAACGGCAATGGGAATGCAACAGAGTTTGCGTATCAGTTTAAAATTTTAGACCGGACGGACATAAAAGTTTTATTGACTGACGCAGACGGCAAAGAAAAGCTGCTGACTAAAGATTATTACGTTGATGTTGAAAAGAATGTTGTACGTTATCCAGGTTATGCAGTCGGCGCAGAAGTGCCGGAGAGTGAACGGCCGCCGGTGTTGCCGACAGGTTGGAAACTGACGATTTATAGGGAAGTGCCGGTAACGCAGGAAACGGATTTGCCAGACCAATATCCTTTTAACCAGGTTGAAGATATTGGCGATAAACTGACGATGATTGCGCAACAGCTTACCGACGTTACCGGTAGAAGTTTGAAAATCGGTGTAAGTACAAGCGCTGATATTGATACTACAATTCCGTGGGAGAACGGCAAAAGCTTTAGAATTAGTGACGATGGAAAAACTCTTGAATTGTCGGAAGACCCGGCAAAGGTTTTGCCATTGGCGCAAGGTGTTTACGCGCAGACTCAAGCACAAGCACAGAGTGCCGCTGCAAGCGCAACTGCGGCAGCAAAGAGTGAAGATAGTGCATTCGAATCAGCAGGCGTAGCAGGTAACAGCGCACAGTATGCGAGTGCATCTGCTGCAAGCGCTGCTGAAAATGCGGAGCTGACGAGTGGTTATAAGCAGGAGGCATTAACCGCCAAGGCTGACGCTACGGCATCTGCAACCAACGCAAAGGCAAGCGAAGCCAATGCCAAAATTAGCGAAAACAACGCAGAAGCCAGCAAGGAAGCGGCACAGTCTGCTGCTACTACTGCTAGTAACTTTGCAAACGCTTCAAGAAGTAGTGCAAACGAAGCACGAACTTACAGGGACAATGCTAAGAATTATAGTGAAAATGTTAATGTATTTATTCCTAGTGTGTCCTCTGCTGGTGTGTTAAGCTGGACGAATAAAGCTGGTCTGACCAATCCTGCAAGTGTGAACATCAAGGGTGCAAAAGGTGATACAGGTACTGCTGCGTCTATCACGATTGGTAGCGTGACTACAGGGGCAGCAGGTAGTAATGCAAGCGTTACCAATAGTGGTACTGCTAGTAATGCTGTGTTGAACTTTATGTTGCCCAGAGGTAAAGATGGCAAAGATGGTGGCATTACTGTTGATGCAGCACTTAGCGATACCTCTATCAACCCTGTGCAGAATAAAGTTGTAAAAGCTGCTATTGATTCCGTTGCTGCTAGTGTGCCTACTAAAGTATCTGACCTGCCAAACGATGCAGGTTATTTGACACAGCATCAATCGCTTGCTGATTACGCTAAAACGTCGGTGGCTAACACTTGGACAGCAGCGCAGACGTTAAACTTTTTGTCGGTATATTACGAAAAGTATCCTATATACATCGTAACAGGTACGAATGATACGCCGATTATATCTGCAATGATGTATAAGGCAACTAATAATTTCACACTTGATTTAGGTGCTTTGGCAATGAAAGTTGATAAGTCACAAATCTCTGTATTTAGTGCGTACTTTACAGCGGATGCAGACTATGCATTGACTATCACTAACTGTGGAACTGTTAAGTATATAGGGTCTGCATCTGATGTAGCTATTACAAGCTCCGGTTTGCTTTTAAACATTATGATGGTAAAAGATGCCAGCAATAATCTGACCAGCATCGTGCAAGCTAATAAGTTATCGTAGAGGTGGTAATATGGGCTTAAACAGAATGATGATGAAAAATGGTGAGGTAAAGGTTGAAGATGGTAGCAAGTATTGGACTTGGAATGACGCAAATAATAAAACAATTTCTTTTACTGTTCCACCGGGGATTAAGAGAATCAAAGTAACATCGTCTATTGATGGGGGTGAGGGTGACCCCGATTTAGCCAACTATGCTAACATAAAGAATACATCAACCAATAAAGTTTGGGGTGAGGGTTGGTTTTATACTACCTCTGAGGGTGAAGTCGACGATGCCGCAGATATTGATTCCATTGTAGGTGTAACACCCAATAAAACTTATAGATTGCTGTTTAATTGCTATTATACAAGTGGTGTGACTTTTTCATGGGGCAAAGCAATAAATGACATGAAACCTACAGTTGAAGATTATTAAGCAAAGGAGGAACAAAATGCAGACAAAATATAAATACAAAGACAAAACATATACTCACACCTATCCTCTTTCCGAAGCCTTAGGTAAAGAAGGTATCTTTATCCCTCTGTCTATCTCCGAAGATGCACTTAAAGACTTAGGTGTCGAAGTGGTACACGAGGAAGAAAGCATTGAAAGTATCAAAGAACATAAGATTCTTACTCTTAAAATTCAGCGTGACAATGCAGAGGTAGAGCCTATTGAGTACAAAGGTTATCTCTATGATTACGATGAGAAAGCAAGGGACAGAATCAATGCAGCTATTATTGCGTTGGAACTGCAAGGCGAAGGAGCCACAATAGAGTGGACCACGGCCGATAATGCTGATACGCCAGTAACGGCTAATGATTTAAAGATGATTATTGCTGCCGTAGCGGTGCGCTCAAACAAACTGCATACTGCATATCGTGTAGCAAAAGAAAAAGTTGAGGCAGCGACTACGGCGGCAGAAGTAGAAGCTGTGACAATGGAAGTATGACAATAGGGGTGTAATGAAATGATAGAACAGTCTTTAGATACGGCGTTAAACTCTGTGATTAACGTTATATCCGGCGGCGTAATAACGCTGCTCATCACTATGTACCGCCAGAAGAAAAAAGAAAATGACGCTCTAAAGGCTGGAGTGCAAGCTCTTCTGCGTGACCGGATTATACAGGCGTATAATCACTATGTCCAGGATAAGGGGTGGATACCGATTTACGCAAAAGAAAGCATTGATGCCTGCTACAAAAGTTATGAAGCGTTAGGCGATAACGGCGTGATTGACAATTTGATGGAGCAAATTAACGAATTACAGAACTATCCACCAAAAGATAAAAGAATGAGAGGTGAAGATAATGCGTAAGTTCTTGAACATGTTAAAGAAGGATGATAACACGTTGAGTATCGGCAGACTGTGTGCCGTGCTTGCGTTTATCTTGTTTTGCGTGATTTCTCTTTACCTTGCGTTTTTTGTTAAAACGTGGGGCAACTACGAAGCCTTTGCTATGGCTTGCGTATCGTTTATGTTGGCACAGCTTGGCAACAAGTATGTTGAAACTAAAGCAATGAAAGTGAAGAATGACGAGTAAATTTTGAGTAACGCCACTTGACTTTTTTACAAAAATGCACTTGACTAATTTTCGCTAAAAACGCTGAAAGCTAGATATAGCAATGGTTTCAAGGCGTAATAATGTTGCTTCAAAAAGTCAAGTGACACATATTTGACACACATTTTAGAAGATAAGTAACAACTTAACAAGTGAAATGTGAAATTAAGAAGTTAAATTAAAGGAGTGATAATAATGATTATTACAGGTATGGCGCATTTTGAATCGGTGTGCAAAAACAAATTAGTAGAGTGGTATAACCAATCTAACAACATCCATCATGGCCCGAATGATGTTCAGCCTATTACATTAGAAAACGTCTATGTTGTATGGGCGTGCAAAACATTGCAAAATTATAAGGCGTTGCTGTCTACGACCGTAAGCGGTGATGGTATCTATGCGGAATATACATACAACGGCGATAAGCAAGAAATGTACGAAGACGTGTACAAGAAGGCGTCCAATCGCTGCTTAAAAAGTGAGTGAGGTGATAGCTATGGACTGGAACAAAAGCCTTGCGAGAGAAATCGCAAAAGGCATTATCTCAACAGGCGTTGAAGGCGGCTATGACAGCGTAGCAAAGTCTACCGCCTATGCGTATCCGTCAATCGGTGTCAGCCAATGGGAGGGCAACAGAGCTGATGAGCTTTTGAGAGCTATTCCCGGCGGTGAAGAATTTGTCGGCAGAACCTACATTGATATTAAGGCAAGTGGCGAATTGCCGATGCTGAAAGAGCTTTTGAGAAGCGACGCAGGACAGCAGGCGCAGTTAGAACAGTTGTCACGTGACTGCCTGCAATATGTCGAGGTGCTTCAACAGGTGCCAACGTTGGATGATACACGCTGCCTTATTTATGCTGGCATGTGGTGTCCGACTAGCACTTATGTTGTAAAGCGTTTCCTGGAGAATCGTTTTGAGCGCGTCAACCTGCGTAGTCTGGAGGCGCTTTACAAGCTGTTTAAGAATTACTATTGGATTGCTGCCGATGTTGGTGAGATGTATAGAGCAGGTTACGCCAATAGAGCGGAAGCTACGTATCAGTATGTTGCTGGCATTGACTTAACAACACCGTATGGCGTACCTGCGTATGGCTTTGCTGGTAATGGAAGATAAGGAGGTGAAATCATGGAAGAATTAAAAGCTTTTGTTGCTGACAAGAAATTTTTAGTAGGCCTTGTTTTAGGCTTTACTCTCGGTGCGTTGCATCATTACTTTGCTCTCTAATCTGAATATCTAACTACAAGAAGGCGCAAATTGCACAAAAATACTTCGCCTATGAGTGCTTTGAAATTAGCACCGCTTACGATTTATCCTGCGGCGAGCTAAAGCCGCTTGTAGGCGAAGTTTGTGCGTCTGACGCGATTTATAATGTTTTGCAAATATAGGTATTTATATGAGGTAATAATGAAAGATGAAACAAGACGTAAGATTGATAAAGCTGTTAAGATTAGTCTTATTGTTGCTGGTCTTTTGCTTATCTGTAATGACGTGTACTGGCGTTGGCACGGCGGAAGCGGCACCCAAGCAAATAACGCTGTCAATCGAACAGTGGAATCAATTCAAAAATCAAACAAATCTGCTGGAAGCGAAATTGAATCTAGCAGACGAGAAATTGAAACAGCAGAAAAACACGTCAACAGAACTGCTGACGCAATTAAGCGAAGCGAAGAAACAGCTCGCTCTAACGCAAGAAGCACTGACGAACTCCAAGCGCTCATTGATGAGTGCAAAGGAATCGTTGAAGCGCAGCGAGGAATTATACGAGACGTTGATAGAGCAAATGGAATATGACCGGAAGCAGACAAACAGAATTAAAAATCAACGGAATATTTATGCAGCCGCCGCATTAATCTTTCTGCTTTGGGCAGCTGCAAAATAAAATTATTGGATGGTGTTACGATGGATGAAAAGGAACAATTACCGGCAGGCATTATTACAATGTTATTAAAAGGTTATGTAGAAACTATTGCTTTCCAAAGAAAGATAATCTGTGCCGCTTTGTTTGGATGGGCGGCAACAGCTATAGCTTTTATTTATTTAGGTAGGTGACAAGAAATGAACATACTGCTGAAGAACACGCGGGATTGGTTCCAAGCTTCAACGCGCCGTTCTTTCAGCGCGGTATTAGAAGAAGCAAAGATAACACCACGGCAGGTAGAAATTTGCGAACTGAAATTTGTAAAAGGTATGACTAATTATCAAATTGCAGCGGAGCTGAATGTATCTGTTAAAACGGTAGATAAGGAATTGAATACTGCGTACAAGCAAATAACAAATGTATTATCATTCCTTTAAATGCAGGAGCCGCCTTTTAGGGCGGTTCTTTTTTTGTGGGGAATTTGTAGGGATTGTTTTGCTAAAAATCAGTTAAACTATAAGTGAGGTGATAAGTATGTACGGACAATATAACCCTTATATGGGCGCAACACCGCAGATGCAGCAACGGCTGAATTATTTGCAGCAACAACAGCAGCAGATGTACCAACCAACCATGCAGCAGCCTATGCCTATGGCATTAAAAGGCAGAATTGTTACCGGCATGGATGAAGCAAAGGCAGCTCAAATTGACCTGGACGGAACGAGCACCTTCTTCCCGTGTCCTGCGGAAGGTAAGATTTATGAAAAACTTATAGGCTTGGACGGCTTACCAATTTTCAGAGTATACCAAATTAACAATTCGCAGAAGCAGCCTGCATATGCTGAACAAAATATTGTAGATAGATTAGTAGAACGTGTGGACAGATTGGAAAAGCAGATTGGAGGAATGAACCATGAACCCGATGCAGATAATGGCAATGTTACAGAACAGCGGTAATCCTATGATGATGCTTACGCAATTAGCACAGCAGAATCCTATGATGAGCCGTGCTATGCAAATGGGACAAGGAAAGAATGAAATGCAGTTAAAAGAAACTGTACGTAACCTTGCAAGGCAACGCGGCATGAGTGACGAACAGTTTACTCAGTTTTTAAGTCAATTCGGTTTAAAGCTCTAATAGCGCGCAATGAGCTTTACATATAATTCCTGGAGGTGAAATTTTATCATGGAAGGTGCAAACATTGTTCCGGTAATGGACATGAATCGAAACAACAATTACGGTGACTGCTGGGGCGGCGGTATGTGGTTTATGTGGATTATTGTCCTGTTTGCTCTTATGGGCGGCTGGGGAGGTAATTGGAACAACCGCGGCAATATGGGTGCAGAAATTTTCGCTAATGGCAGTATGACGCGCGACCAAATCGCAGACCAATTTTCTATGCAGGATATTAAAGAAGGTATTCGTGGCGTTCAGAACGGCTTGTGTGATGGCTTCTACGCTCAGAACAGCACTATGCTGAATGGTTTTAACGGTGTGCAACGTGACATTATGCAGACCGGTTATCAGTTAGGCAGTCAGCTTTCCGAAAATCGTTTTGCTCAACAGCAATGCTGCTGCGAGACGAATCGAAATATTGACGCAGTGCGCTATGAGAACGCGCGTAATACCTGCGATATTGTCAACGCGGTAAAAGAGGACGGCGAAAAGACCAGGGCAGTTCTGATTGCCAACCAAATTCAAGACCTGCGCGACAAGCTGGCAGACCGTGACCGCGACTTACAGACCGCTAACTTCCAATTAAGTCAGCAGGCACAGAGCGCAACCCTTATCGGCACACTTAGACCTTATCCGCAACCTGCCTATATTACGAATAGCCCATATCAGAGCATTGCTGCTAACGTAGCCGGTGCTTGTGGCTGTACTTATAACGCAGGCTAAAACAATAAGTTATGTGCATTAACTGCACTGCTAGGGACGGTGCAAGCCGTCCCTATTGCTTTAAAAACGAGGTGAAAATAAATGATTTGCAATCAGAAATCCGCATTAACAACAGTTGCAACGGCGGCGCAGACTGTAACAGCGAACGGCTTTGTGAGCTTTCCGACGAACAATCTTCTGACCGGTGTATCTATTAAGCATCCGGCAGGAAGTACAAGCGTTAACCTTATACAGGGGCTTTACCTTGTGACTTTGAATGCTGATATTACGCCGACTGCGGCAGGTGATATTGGTTTACAGCTTCTTCGTAATGGCGTAGCTGTACCGGGAGCAGAAGCAACAGTGACAGGTGCAACAGGCGATACTTATAATATTTCCTTTGCTACATTGCTTAGAGTATTACCTAGCTGCTGCGTGATTGATAACAATGCTGCATTGCAGGTGCAGGCTACGGCAGCAGGCACTATCAGCAATGCTTCCTTGAGCGTTGTAAAAATGGCGTAAGGAGGTGACGTTATGCACAAACTAAAGAAATATTGGGAGCAGGTAAGCGCCGACCCAGTAAAGATAGAAGAGATGGAAGAAATAGTTTGTGAAGCGTTAGAAGAAGTGCGTGGCCGTTGCCCTCGGTTATTTTGGGATACTGCATATAAACTGCATTGTGTAGCTTATGGCCCGCATTTTGACGAGCATTTAGCAAAGAAAGCTGTTGCCGGGATGAAGAATGTTGATGGCACGTGTGGTGAGCATTGGACATATGAGCAGACAAGTCAGCTCGCAGACCAGCAAGGCATAACACAAAAAGCTGATTGGTACTATGTCATGAATATGCTCTACTCCGACTACTCCGAGATTTACGGCAGCGACATCAATATGTATATCCGTGTAGCAAAAGCCTATATGCGTGACCCTGACGCACCGGAAGGCAAGGTCTTTGACTTGTGGCTTGCGCAGATGGAAGCCTAACTGTAAGCCTTAAAGCGATATGAGCACATATAAAGTACATATAGTATGTAACGGGTATGTAACAAATAGCGTAAATAATGGCTCGAAATAAGGGTATTCAATTTACCAAACGTTAATTTTTGGTTTACTGTCAAGCACCAATCACAAACACAAATCGCACAAATTACTCCGCAACTGTTTCGGTTGCGGAGTTTTTGTATTGTCTGTGTTGGTGGGGGTTCTATTTGTGAAACACCGTTTTGGCTGGCATTTTGTTATTGCAATCAAAGCCGGTGTGAATAGTACAGCTTATGATGCTTTAATTTCGGTATTTCAAAGGAATTTACGGTTTATGCATACGATTTGCCTCCTCAAACACTATAATCAGATATTTTGGAATTGTGCTTTGCTTAAATGTTAATAAGTTTCCACAAAGAAATGCTCGTGGTTAAAATTATATAAAAATGTAATTTTCGCTTGTCAAAAACCTATGAAACATATATACTAAAACAAATCGGTCTATTTTCGGACTGAAATAGTATATATGTTTTGAAAGGGGTATTGTTTTGTTTACAAGTATGTTTTTTTATTTATTCATCTGCCTGTTGCTTTTTGGCATTGGTGATGTGTTGGGTGTTGCAACAAAAGCAAAGGTATCTGCTGTATTTGTCAGCCTGATGCTTTTCCTTGTTGGTTTTATGACAGGTGTTCTGCCGCCGGATATTATTAAGCTTGCCGGTCTTACCGACATTGGTAAATGGTCTTTGATTTTCGTAGTATTCAGCATGGGTACCAGCCTGAATATTAAGCAGCTGATTGCTGAATGGCGCACAGTTGCAGTTGCTGTTTTATCCATGATTGTTTTGATTGCCGGCAGCGTTGTGCTGATTCCCGTAATCGGCTATCAGGAAACTATTGTCAGCATTCCTATTATCAACGGCGGTATCGTTGCTACTCAGATTATGACCAGCGCTGCTATGGATAAAGGCTTTGCTATGGCTGCTGCTTTGGGTACTGTTTTGTACGCTGTGCAAAAATTCTTTGGTACTCCTGTTGCTTCTTACTTTGGCCTGCGTGCTGCTAAGGAAGCATTGGCGGAATTCCGTCGTACCGGTGTTAATCCTTATGCACCGAAGGAAGATGTGCATGGCGGTGCAGCTCCTAAAGAAACCTTCTTTGAAAAACACAAAAAATTCTATGGTCCTTTTGCTTCTCTGACTATCGCAGCCTTCTTCAGTTGGCTGGCATTCGTTATCGGAAAATATACCGGTCTGAGCGCTACTATTTGGTCTTTGATTTTAGGTGCAGTAATTGGCAGCACCGGCCTTGTTCCGCCGAAAATCCTGGATCATGCAAAATCCTCCGGTATCTTTAACGTTGGTGTATTTGCGGTAATTATTCCTTCTCTGGCAAAAATTAAAGTCAGTGATTTGATTGTATTGAGCTTTAATACCATTATGGTATTTATCGTGGTATTTGCTGTACTTTTCCTGTTCTTCTATATTCTGCCGCTGTGGAAAATCCTGGGCAACAGAAACCTGGCTATGGGCGTAGCCGTAATGCAGCTTTTGGGCTTCCCGGCAACCTATCTGGTAGCAAACGAAATTGCGATCGCTACAGGTGAAACGGAAGAGGAAAGGCAGGTTGTAAACGATGCCATTATGCCGAAATATCTTGTAGGCGGTTTTGCTACCGTTACTACCTTCTCGGTAATTACTGCCGGTATTTTAGAGAAATTCCTGTAAGTTGGTAAAGGAGAATAGCAATGAAATTTGATGCACAAAATTATCCGTATGCTTCTAAACGTAGTGTTGTTTATGCTAAAAACGGTATGGTATGCGTAGGTAATCCTACCGCTGCTTCCGCAGGCCTGCAAACCTTGCTTAAGGGCGGTAACGCAATTGATGCCGCTATTACTGTTGCAACCTGTCAGCCTGTAGTTGAGCCTACCGGTAATGGCCTGGGCAGTGACTGCTTTGCACTTATCTGGTATAAGGGCAAGCTGTATGGTATTAACGGCAGCGGCCCGGCACCGATGGCTGCTTCTATCGCAGCCCTGAAGGAACGTGGGTTTGATAAAATTCCTCCCTATGGTGTTGAGCCGATTAACGTTCCGGGTGCTGTAGGCGCATGGATGGAAATTCATAAAAAGTTTGGCAAGCTGCCTATCAAAACTGTTATGGAACCCTCCATCAACTATGCGGAAAACGGCTATCCTGTTTCTCCGAACATGAGCCGTCTGTGGGAAGAGGCTGACGGCTTCTATACCAAATATAAAGATAGACCGGAATTCAAAGGCTGGTTTGATACCTTTGAGCCTAACGGACATTGGCTGCAGCCTGGCGAAGTATTCAAGAATCCTGATATGGCAAAAAGCCTGCGCCTGATTGCCGAAACCTATGGTGATGCTTTCTATAAAGGTGAATTGGCAGATAAGATTGACGCTTTTATGCAAGAACATAACGGCTTCCTGCGCAAGAGCGACCTTGAAGCCTATAAGCCGGAATGGGTTGAACCGCTGAGCGTTAACTATCGCGGCTACGATATCTGGGAGCTGCCTCCTAACGGTCATGGTATTACCGTACTTATGGCGCTGAATATTCTCAAGGGCTATAACTTTACCGAACGCGATACTGTAGAAACAATGCACAAGCAAATCGAAGCTATGAAGCTGAGCTTTGTTGATACTAAAGAATATGTTGCCGAGCCTTCCTACATGAAGGTTACTGCCGAGCAGCTTTTGAGCGAGCGCTATGCCGCAGACCGCCGTGCTCTGATTAATGATAAAGCACTGGAGCCGGTTGTAGGCGACCCGCGCTACAGCAGCACTGTTTACTTCTGCACCGCTGATGCCGAAGGTAATATGGTCAGCATGATTCAGAGTAATTATCGTGGCTTCGGCAGCGGTATCGTTGTACCCGGTACTTCTATTTCCTTTAATGACCGTGCCGAGAACTTCTCCTTTGATGAAAATCATCCGAATGCTTTGCAGGGTGGCAAGCGTCCGTACCACACCATTATTCCTGCCTTCATGACCAAAGATGGTCAGGCTGTGAGTGCCTTTGGTATTATGGGTGGCTTTATGCAGCCGCAGGCTCATGTTCAGGTTGCTATGAACATGATTGATTTCGGCCTGAATCCGCAGCAGGCGTTGGATGCGCCGAGATGGCAGTGGATTGGCGGTAAAACTGTAGAAGTTGAGCAGGATACTCCTAACCACATTATCCGTCAGCTGCAGAGTATGGGCCATAACGTTGTGGTTCAGCCCGACCCGTATCATATGGGCCGCGGACAGATTATTATCCGTGATGAGGATGGCGTGCTGTGCGGTGCAACCGAAAAGCGTACAGACGGACAGATTGCCTGCTTCTGATTTAACAGCAGCTTAATAAAAAAATATTTCCCCGGTATTGCGTGCTGATGCAATGCCGGGGATTTTTGCAATGATGAAGAAGTTAAGCTTGCCGATATCTGTGGTAAAAGAAGAATCTCTTTAAATTTTGCAATATCTTTGTGAAAAACAAAAATAAAAAAAGGATTTTGGATATACTTGCAAGAATTAATAATAGTTACGAAGCTGTGTGAAGGAGTGAAAGCAAATGATAGTAGGCATAGGCTGTGATATTATCGAAATAGAACGTATTGCCCGGGCAATAAAGAGCGAATCTTTTATCCGGCGAGTGTTTACTGCTGAGGAAGCTGCCTATTGTCAAAGAAGAGGACAGCAGGCGGCAGCAAGCTTTGCAGCACGCTTTGCTGCTAAAGAAGCAGTGCTGAAAGCATTGGGAACCGGTCTGCGCGAAGGCTCGCTGCAGGAAATAGCCGTAGACAATGATGGGCTGGGCAAGCCTTTAGTACAGCTTAGCGGTCACTTTGCGATGCTGGCAAAACAGCTTGGAGTAAAAAATATACAAATCAGCTTAAGCCATAGCAGAGAACTTGCTACGGCGTATGTAATAATGGAGGATGGAAAATGAAATTAGTAAACGTACAGGAAATGAAACAGCTTGATCAACTGGCGACAGCGGAATATGCTGTACCGGGAATCTTATTGATGGATAATGCAGCGCAGGCTGTTGCCGATGCTGTCAATGATAGCTTGGATGAGCTGGATGGCGAAAGCGTAGTTGTTTTTTGCGGTGGCGGCAATAATGGCGGTGATGGCTTCGGTGCTGCCCGTTGGCTGCAAAATTACGGTGCAAGAGTGCGCGTTTTTGTCGTAGGCAAGGCACTCGAGGCTGTGACTGGTGATGCTGCGGCAGAGCTTGCAATGCTGCAAAAAACTGATGCTAAGGTAGAGGCTATTGCCGGCGAGGATGACTGGGTGGTAGCTGAGCTTGCTGCTGCGAAGGCTGATATTTTGGTTGATGCTTTAGCAGGAACCGGCTTTCATGGCGAGCTTGAGGGCGATTTGTTGCGTGCCTGCAGACTGATAAATGACAGCGAAAAATATATTGTAGCAGTTGACGTACCAACAGGTGTAAATGCAGACAACGGCGCTGCTTCTGAAAATGCTGTACGTGCGGATAAAACCGTGACGATGGCTTTGTTAAAAACCGGTCTTTTGCTCTATCCCGGCCGTGAGTATTGCGGTGATATTGAGCTGGCAGATATAGGTATGCCTGCAAAAATGGTAGAGGAATGTGCCAGCAAAAAATATCGTCTGACAGACGATATTGTGCGCGAGCTGCTGCCGTTGCGTAAAGCAGATGCGCATAAGGGCGATGCAGGACGTGCTGTTATCTGTGCCGGCAGCCCTGGCTTCACAGGTGCTGCTGCTTTGAGCAGCTACGCCGCAGTTAAGGCCGGTGCAGGCCTGGTAGCGCTTTATACTCCGCTCAGCAGCCGTGATGTGCTTGCAGGCAAGCTTACTGAGGTTATGGTACACGGACTGCTGGAGCGTATGCCCGGTATCCTTGGCGGCGGCGCAACAGGCGATGTAGTTAAAAATGCTAATGCTGCCGATGTACTGGCAATCGGCCCAGGCTTAGGCACAAGCGAAAGCACACAGCAGGTGGTGCGTGATATCCTGCTGCAGGTGCAGGTACCTATTGTTATTGATGCGGACGCATTAACAGCATTACAGGGACATACAGAAATTTTGAGCGAGATGCAGGCAGCAAAGGTGCTGACTCCGCATCCCGGTGAAATGGCACGTCTTATCGGCAAGGAAATCAGCGAAATTAATGCTGACCGTATCAATATTGCAGCACAATATGCTAAAGAATGGAATGCTGTGCTGGTGCTCAAGGGAGCGCCGACCGTTATTGCCTGTCCAGACGGCACTGTTTATGTAAACAGCACCGGCTCCAGTGCTTTGGCTACAGGTGGCAGCGGCGATGTGCTGACAGGTATTATTGCCGGTCTGGCAGCGCAGGAGATTACTCTGCAGGAGGCTGCTGTTTGCGGCGTTTACCTGCACGGAAAGGCTGCAGATATCAGCGGCATTGATATCGGGCTGGCAGCAGGTGAGCTGGCGCAGCTTTTGCCGGAGGCTCGCTGTGAGGTTTTGAAGGGTAATTAATGCTTTACCGGTAATTTTGTTTACAGACTTCTGTAATTAGTGTTAAAATAAATTGTTGAAGTAAAATCTTCGGTAAGAGTGTGTAAGTTTGCGAGGTGGAACTATTGCGCAAGATTTTCCTGCTGACGCTGCTGGCCTGCTGTATGCTTTTAGGCGCAGTTGCTCAGGCGGCGCAGATAACAGATGTAAAATGGGGTGTCAATAAAGCAGACGTTCTGCGTATTGTTGTTGATGTAACGGATACTGCAGGCTATGCTGTTGATATGGAAGGCGATACGCTGAATCTGACGGTGAATGCTGATAAGGGAGCGCAGGTGCCGCATAGTAAGGCTGTAAAAAGCTCTTTGGCTGATTCCTTGAAAATTGTGGATAAAGGCAGCTATACGGTTGTGCGTGTACCGTTGAAACAGCGCCTGCTGGAAAAAAGCTATAAGGCTTTCGTCTTAAAGAAGGATCCTGCAACAGGCCGTCCATTCCGTGTAGTGCTTGATGTTACGCCGCGCCAGGCTTCCTACAGCGGTTACGGTGCTGCAACTACTGTTGTAAGCAACAGACCGGTAGTAAGCAATCGTCCAACAAAGACTAACAGCAGTATCAAGAAAAATACCGTTATAAAAACAAGTACCGCAGCGGATAAGAAAGCGGATAAAAAGAAGAGCAGCAGTAAAAAGAAAAACGATAATAAGAAAAATACTGCTGCTGCCAAAACAGAAACAACAGTAAATAAACCGGTTAATAAATCTGATACTGATAAGCTTGCGGTAATCAAAGGAAACGGCAGGTTCCGCACAAGCGGCGGTCTTGACGGTAAAATTATTACCTTAGATGCAGGCCATGGCGGCAGCGATCCAGGCGCTATCGGCAGTGATGGCACTAAAGAAAAAAATATCACCTTGGCTATTACAAAAATAGTTAAGGAAATTCTGGAAGATAAGGGTGCCAAGGTTTATATGACGCGTACTACCGATGTTGATGTGTTCGGACCTAATGCCAGTGATGCAGAGGAACTGCAGGCACGTGTAAACGTTGGCGAAAAATATAATTCGGATATGTTCGTCAGCCTGCATATTAATTCTTCGGTCAATAAAAATGTTGGTGGTTTTTCTACATACTACTATCCGAAAACCGATAATGATTTGCGCTTAGCCCAAAATATCCAAAATAAGCTGGCAGCTAATTTTGGTGTAGATGATTTGGGTGTACGTCAGGCAAACTTTTATGTTATCAAGCGTATCAGTATGCCGGCAGTTTTGGTAGAAATGTGCTTTATCAGTAATGAAAAGGAGCTGACCTTGATGAAGGGACAATGGTTCCAGAAGAAGACAGCTCGTCTGATTGCTGAAGGCATTGAAAAATATTTTGCATAATACGGAGGCGGCAAGAATGAGAAAGCTAATTTTATTGATGCTGCTTTTGTGTGCAGTAATAGCAAGCGGTTGCAGTGAAAATGTTCCGCAGAAAGAGGATGCTAAGAATGCGGCCACTGCTGCAGTGCAGGAAAAAAAGGATATCAGCTTTATTGTTTATCGTGCAGCTTCCGATGGCAGCGAAAAGCTGTTACCGGAAAAAATTACGATGAAGGATAACGGCAAAAGTTTGCCGGAAAATGCTTTGATTGCTTTGGTGACTACTAAACCGCAGGACGCGAAGATGGATGATGTTGTACCTATCGGTACTAAGGTGCGCAGTCTTAAAGTTGAGCAGGACGGCACTGCCTATGCTGATTTTACGCGCGAGCTGGCAAAGAAGGGACAAGGATCCTATGGTGAGATGATGCTTTGCTACGCTATTACCAATACCTTGACAGAGTTTCCGGAAATTAAACGGGTACAGATTCTGATAGAAGGTAAAAAGGCTATTACCTTGAGTGGTCATATGGATATTGAGGATCCGCTGACGCGTAATACAACTTTATTGTAAAAAACAAAGAAGCGGTACTGGTAAGTCTGGTGCCGCTTTTTCAAATTATTGATTACTATGGCAAGTGCTTTTGCCAAATGTGAGGAGAGTTGGTTATGGAAATTTATTTGCAGGACAGCGCTGCAACAGAAGCCTTGGGAAGACTTTTGGGCAAGCATGCGGCAAGCGGTGACGTTTTCTGCCTGAGCGGTGACCTGGGCGCAGGCAAAACACTGCTCAGCCGTGGTGTTGCTGTGGCCTTGGGTGCTGAGGCTGAGGATGTCAACAGTCCGACCTTTGCTATCATGAATGTCTATCAGGGGCGTGAGCTGGAAATAAGGCATTTTGATTTATATCGCCTCAACCGTCCGGAGGAGCTGGAGGACATCGGCTTTGAGGAATATGCCGGAGGCGATGGTGTAACACTGATTGAATGGGCTGAGCTGTTCAAGGAGGAACTGCCGGAGGAATATCTGCAGATTACTTTGCTGCATGATGGTGAAGGCCGCCGTGCTGTGCTGCAGGCCCAAGGTGAAAGATATGAAAAACTGCTGCAGGAGGTAGAAGAAGATGCTGACTTTGGCAATTGATACGGCCACTAAGGTGTGCACGATTGCTTTATGCCGTGATAAGGAAATTTTAGCTGAATATACGATAAACATGGGGATGACACATAGTGAAGGCTTGCTGCCGCAATTAGACCAGCTGCTGCAGCGTACCGGTGTACAAAAGCAGGACATCGAGCTTTTGGCTGTCAGCATGGGCCCCGGTTCCTTTACAGGTTTACGTATCGGTTTGGCAACTGCGGAGGCTATGGCCTACAGCTGGCAGTGCTGTCTGCACGGAGTTGATACTTTAAAGGCTATGGCTTATAATATTCAGCTTGAAGGCAGGGTTCTGTCACCGGTGCTGGATGCGCAAAAGGGCAATTTTTATCAGGCCTTATATGAATGGCGCAACGGTGAGCTTGTAGAGCTTGCACCTGTTGAGGTTGTCAGTGCGGAAAAAGCATTAGAAAGAATTGCGTTGCAGGGAACCCCTGCGTTGCTTTTGGGAGAGTGCAGCAAGCTTGCGAAAAACGGTCTGCCTGATTTTATCAGCGTGGCACCCGAAGCATTGCGTATGCCTAAAGGCAGCTCTGTTGCTTTGGCTGCCTTGGCAGAATTTGATGCAGAAAACGATAAGAAAATTTTTGGCCTGGAGCCATACTATATCAGAAGATCGGAGGCTGAGGAATTGTGGGAGAAGAAGCACAAGCAACAATAAGCTTCAGAGCAATGACGGAAGCGGATATTCCGGCTTTGGTTGCTATAGAGGCACAATCATTTTATGATGCCTGGAATGAAAATATGCTGCGTAATGAAATAGCCAACGAGCTGACTACCTATCTGGTAATGGAATGTGCCGGCAAGCTTGTCGGTTATGCAGGCTTCTGGCTGGTGGCAGGCGAAGCGCAGATTACCCGTGTGGCTGTTGCCGATGAAGAACGCGGCCAGGGCTATGGTACGCGCCTGACGGCAGCCTTAGTCAACAAGGCCTGGGAGCTTGGCGCTACGGCTATGACGCTGGAGGTGCGCGAGGGAAATATTGCCGCGCAGAAGGTTTATCTGACCTGTGGCTTTGCCAGCGAAGGCATTCGTCCGAATTATTACGAAGACAATCATGAAAATGCAGTTATAATGTGGCTGTATAAAGAAGGAGCAGGCCATGAATAAAGAGCAGAAGGATGTATATATTTTAGGTATTGAAAGCAGCTGTGATGAAACCGCGGCTGCCGTAGTAAAGAACGGCCGTGAGGTACTGAGCAATATTATTTCCTCACAAATCGTTATTCACCGTAAATTCGGCGGCGTAGTGCCGGAAATTGCTTCCCGTAAGCATATCGAGAATATTTTGCCTGTTATTGACGAGGCTTTGTCACAGGCAGGCGTCGGCATGGAGCAGATAGATGCTGTTGCCGTTACCTACGGACCTGGTCTGGTCGGCGCGCTGCTTGTCGGCCTTTCGGCTGCCAAGGCACTGGCCTGGGCAACGGATAAACCGTTGATAGGTGTCAACCATCTTGAAGGCCATGTATTTGCCAACTTTTTGGCAGACAGCGAGCTGAAGCCGCCGTTCATGGCGCTGGTTGTCAGCGGCGGACACACGGCATTGCTGAAGGTTACCGGCTATAACAGCTTTGAGCTTTTGGGGCAAACACGTGATGACGCAGCAGGTGAAGCCTTCGATAAGATTGCCCGCGTTATGGGATTGCCTTATCCCGGCGGTCCGGAAATAGAGCGTCTGGCATTGGGCGGCAATGACCATGCTATTGATTTTCCAGTAGCACGTCTGGATAGGCCTTACGAATTCAGCTTCAGCGGTCTGAAATCCGCCGTAATCAATTATCTGCATAATCAGCAGCAGGCAGGACGTGAGGTGAACCGCAGCGATGTTGCGGCATCCTTCCAGAGAGCTGTTGTTGATGCATTGGTTAAGGAAGCGGTGCATGCAATGCAGTATACAGGCTACAATAAAATTGTGCTGGCCGGCGGCGTTTCTGCCAATAAAACTTTGCAAAACACACTGGCAAAGGCTATGGAGGAGATTGGTGCCCAGCTGGTGCATCCGACACCGATTTTGTGTACCGATAATGCTGTAATGATTGCCTGCCGCGGTTATTTTATGTATCAGGCCGGTAGCTTCAGTCCATTGGACTTGAACGCTAATCCATCATTGAAATTAGGCTAAACAAGTGTCTTTTATAGTGCATAAGCCTGTGGATATTGTGGATAAACGGGAAATATCCACATATAAGCGCATTGCTGGTGTGGAAAAGCCTGTGGATATAGTGGATAAAATAGTGGATTAATCAGATAAAGCTGTGGAAAGGACAACAGCAGGAAGAAGAGGGGAAACATGCTGAGTAATTTAACAGCAGAACAAAGAAACAGTTTACAAGCTATGCCACAGGTACTCGGTCTGGCGGCAGATATAGCGCATGCTGCTGTGACTATTTATCTGCCGGGAGAGAATAAAAAGTTTTTTAATGTTTATAAGCAGGAGCAGCCGATGACACAAGTCGGCAATGTGCGCCCGGATATGACGGGCCGGCGTGTACGTGCGGTTGAAGAGCCGCTCGTTGCGCGTGTGCTGCAAAAAAATGTGCCTGTTAACGGCAAGCGTGAATGGGCTTTGGGCATGTTCAACAGTCTGAAGGTTTTTCCGCTGCGTGACAGCCGCGGACATTGCTACGGTGCCGTCAGCTTTGAAAGTGCTGCTCCCGATGATATTATTATTGCTCAGTCGCTGGAGCTTTTGTGTAATCTGCGCCAGGATGTGAGCAATAACAGCAACTATCGGCGACTGCTGCCTTCTGACGGCATTATGGTAGTAGATGCCAACAGAGTGATTGTTGCTGCCAACAACCGTGCGCGTCATATGTTTGATGTTATGGATATTTCTCATCTTGTCGGCTGCCGTACCAATGATGTTGCTATCAACTGGCCGTTGGTCGGTATGGTTATGGAAACAGGCACGGCGGAAAGCAAGGAATTTACGATGCATGGCATTTTGCTTTCCATACGTATTCTGCCGGTAATTCCCAGGCCTAAGGCCGGTTGTGCTATTGTCATTTTGCAGGATATTACCGAGCTGCGCAAAAAGGACGAGGAGCTGCTGATAAAATCTGTTGTAATTAAAGAGATTCATCATCGTGTAAAGAACAATTTGCAGACCATCGCCAGTCTGCTGCGTCTGCAGGAGCGTCGCGCGCAGTGTGACGAAACCAAAATAGTTTTGCGTGACTGCGTCAACAGGGTCAACAGCATTGCTATTGTGCATGAGTATCTTTCGCAGCAGGATACCGGTCTGATTGATGTCGGTAAGGTGGCCAAGGGAATTTATCAGGCGATTATCAGCAGTATGCTGCATCCGGAATTTATCCTGCATGCCGATTTCAAAGCAGATCCTGTACAGCTGCCGTCTGATAAGGCAACAAGCATCGCTTTGATTCTCAACGAATTATTGCAGAATACTATAGAACATGCTTACGAAGGACGCATGAGTGGCAGCCTTAAGGTGCGCTTTGCGGAAGAAAGCAAGCGTTATGTTTTATCGATTGCCGATGACGGTGTAGGTCTTCCAGAAGGATTTTCTTTAAACAGCAGCCGTCAAAGCTTAGGATTGAAAATTATCAAGACTATGGCGGAAGCAGACCTGCAGGGGAGCTTTAGCTTGACGAATCGTGATGATGGCGGTACACTTGCTTTAGTAACAATTCCAAAGGGGGGACTGGAAGATGTTAAATAAACTGAGAATATTATTGGCAGATGACGAAGCTATTTTGCGTCTTGATTTACGCGAAATGCTGGCAGATGCCGGTCATGACATAGTAGGCGAGGCAGCCAACGGACAGGAAGCAGTAAAGCTGGCTAAAGAATTGAAGCCTGATTTTATTATTATGGATGTTAAAATGCCGATTATGGATGGCATTACGGCGGCAAAAATTATTGCTGCCGATAATATTGCGCCGGTATTGCTGCTTACAGCTTACAGTCAGCAGGATATTGTTGAGCAGGCATCGGATGCAGGCGTTATTGCTTATCTGGTTAAGCCTGTACGCGAGGAACAGCTTTTCCCGGCGATGGAGATTGCGGCCAAACGCTTTCAGGAAATGCATAAGCTTAATCTGGAGCTTGATAAGCTGAAGGAAAGCCTGGAGACACGTAAGCTGCTGGACCGTGCCAAGGGTATCCTCATGGCAGCGCACGGAATGACAGAGCAGGAAGCATATCGTAAGATGCAGCAGTTCAGTATGGCTAAACGCATAAGCTTAAAGGAGCTGGCGGAAAGCATTATTGCAGCTGCGGCTAAAAGACAACAATAAGCTGAAAGGGCAGTGTGAACTGCTCTTTTTTTGTGCCCAAGCGAAAATTTGGGCCTGTGAAGCAAAAAAATGGAGTGCGGAAGCCGATTTTAGAGGACGTGAAACAGAAATTGCGACAAATTTGTAAAAAACAGCGAAAAAGTACTTGCAATTTTTCCTAATATGGATATAATAAGAATTGTGGTTAGCACTCAGAGTAAATGAGTGCTAATAACCAAGAAGCAAATTACTCTCACGTAAGTAAGAATACTCGAAAGGGGTTATAAAAATGTTAAAACCATTAGCTGATCACGTAATTGTAGAAGTTGTAGAAGTAGAAGAAAAAACTGCCAGCGGCATTTTCCTGCCGGATACCGCAGTAAAAGAAAAACCGCAACAGGGCAAGGTTCTGGCCGTAGGCAGAGGCAAATACAGCGACAACGGCACTCTGATTAAACCCGAAGTAAAAGTTGGCGATGAAGTTATCTTCGCAAAATACAGCGGAACTCCTGTTAAACATCAAGGTAAGGATTACCTGATTCTCAGCGAACGCGATATCTTAGCTACAATTGAGAAGTAACATAAAAACTGTAATTAATTTGTAATTGAATTTTCAAAGGAGCGATATAAAATGGCTAAACAAATTCTGTTTAATGAAGAAGCTCGTCGTAGCCTGGAGCGTGGCGTAAATGCTCTGGCTGACGCTGTAAAAGTAACCCTCGGTCCTAAAGGCCGTAACGTTGTTCTGGAAAAGAAATTCGGCGCACCGACCATCACCAATGACGGTGTAACCATTGCCCGCGACATCGAACTGGAAGATCCGTTTGAAAACATGGGCGCACAGCTGGTTAAAGAAGTATCCATCAAAACCAACGATGTTGCCGGCGACGGCACCACCACTGCTACCGTTCTGGCACAGGCTATGATTAACGAAGGTATGCGCAACGTTGCTGCCGGCGCTAACCCGATGGTTCTGAAAAAAGGTATCAAAAAAGCAGTTGACGTACTGGTTGACGAACTGAAAAATGTTTCCCAAAAGGTTGAAACCAAGGCTGCAAAAGCACAAGTTGCTTCCATCTCCGCAGCTGATGATGAAATCGGTAACCTGATTGCCGACGCTATGGAAAAAGTTGGCGACGACGGTGTTATCACTGTTGAAGAATCCAAGACCATGGAAACTCATCTGGAAACCGTTGAAGGCATGCAATTCGACCGTGGCTACATTTCCCCGTACATGGCAACCGATGCTGACAAAATGGAAGCTGTACTGAGCAATCCGTATGTATTCATTACCGACAGAAAAATCACCATGATTGCTGACATTATGCCGGTTCTGGAAAAGGTTGTTCAAAATGGCGGTGAACTCTTAATTATCGCTGAAGATGTTGAAGGCGAAGCACTGGCAACTCTGGTTGTCAACAAGCTGCGTGGTACCTTCAAGGCTGTTGCTGTTAAAGCCCCCGGCTTCGGCGACCGTCGTAAAGCAATGCTGCAGGATATCGCTACTCTGACCGGTGCAACCGTTATCAGTGAAGAAGTTGGCCGTAAACTGGACAGCGCAAGCATGGCAGACCTTGGCCGCGCAGGTCAGGTTCGTGTAACCAAAGAATTGACTACTATCGTTGACGGCCTGGGTGATAAAGATGCTATTGCTGCACGTGTTGCTCAAATCCGTGCACAAATTCCGGAAACCACTTCTGATTTCGATAAAGAAAAACTGCAAGAACGTCTGGCTAAACTGGCCGGTGGCGTAGCTGTTATCAAAGTCGGCGCTGCTACCGAAGTTGAGCTGAAAGATAAAAAACTGCGAATTGAAGATGCTCTGAACGCTACCCGCGCTGCTGTTGCTGAAGGCATTGTTGCCGGCGGTGGTACTGCTCTGCTGCAAGTACAGCCTGCTCTGGCAAAAATCAAAGCTACCGGCGATGAGAAGACCGGCGTAGAAATCGTTAAACGCGCTATTGAAGAGCCTGTTCGTCAAATCGCTTACAACGCTGGCCTGGAAGGCGCTGTTATCGTTGATACCATTAAACGTAGCCGCAAAGGCTATGGCTTCAACGCTCTGACCGAAGAGTATGTTGACATGATCGAAGCAGGTATCGTTGACCCGACTAAGGTTACCAGAAGCGCACTGCAAAATGCTGCAAGCATCGCTTCTATGGTTCTGACCACTGAATCCATCGTAGCTGACAAACCTGCTAAGGAAGGCGCTGCTATGCCGGCAATGCCTCCGATGGGCGGCGGCATGCCCGGTATGATGTAAGCTGCAGACCGGATGTCAAAACTGTATAATATAGCTTGAGTAGGCTATAGATAGCACACCCTGTTACTAATTTGGTAGCAGGGTGTGCTTTTTTGTTACAAAAAAGCTGATGTGAAAAATTTTCTAGGTATTAGTGTAGTCTAATTATGTTTTTTTGCCGGCAAATATGCTATAATAATTTCATTCTATAGACAGAAGGAGCTGTTGATAATGGGTGAAGCTGCAGCCGAAAAAGATTTTTACTGGAAGCTGTTCAAATCAACCTTTATAATTAGTGCCTTTACTATCGGCGGTGGTTTTGTAATCATTCCGCTGTTGAAGGCCAAATTTGTTGATGAGTATAAATGGATGGATGATAAGGAAGCACTGAACCTTGTGGCGATTGCGCAGTCTGCGCCGGGTGTTGTGGCAGCCAATGCGGCAATCAGCATGGGCTACAAGCTTGGCGGTATCCGCGGTACGCTTACTGCTTTGCTGGCAACTATTTTGCCGCCGCTGATTACCCTGAGCGTTATTTCCTATGCTTATGATGCCTTTGCGCATAACCAATATATTCAGCTGGTTTTGAAGGGCATGCAGTGCGGTGCGACGGCTATTATTATTAACGTTGCAATCGACCTGCTCAAAAAAGAGCTGAAGAAAAAATTTGCACTGCCGCTTTTGATTATTGTCGGTACCTTCATTGCCAATTATTTCTTTAATGTAAATCTGATGTATGCAGTAATTGTGGATGCTGTTATCGGCTTCTTCCTGCTGCGTGACAAAAAGTACGCGTAAGGAGGTAGCGAGATGTATATTTATTGGGAGCTTTTCTGGAGCTTTGTCAAGGTTGGTGCCTTTTGCGTGGGCGGTGGTTATGCTTCGATGCCGTTGATTCAGGCGGAGGTTATTGAAAATCATGCTTGGATGACTATGCCGCAGTTTATTGATATTTTTACTATTTCGCAGATGACACCGGGTCCTATCGGTATCAATGCAGCGACGTTCGTCGGTACAAAGGTTGCAGGCTTGCCCGGTGCTATTGCTGCAACTGTGGGGTTTGTTTTTCCGTCGGTGTTCATTGTACTGGCACTCGCAAAATTATTCTTTAAATATGGCGATATCGGTCCGATTCGCGGTATTCTGAACGGCCTGCGTCCTGCGGTTGTGGCACTCATCTGCTCTGCCGGATTGAGCTTTGTAATGCTGGCGCTGTGGAATACGGAAACACTGCCGAAGGATTTTACCAAGGTGGATTTGCTTGGCTGTATTGTTTTGCCGATTTCCCTGTGGTGTATCCGTCATAAGGTGAGCGTTATCCGTACACTGTGCATGAGCGGTGTTTTGGGCTTGATTTTGGGTATTGCGGGTATTCGCTGATAATTAATGTAATAGCGCGCTGCGCTGTGAGCTTCGGCTTGCGGCATGGCGTGCTTTTTGTTACACTCATGTTAACTTAAGTAAATTAACGATTGACGCAAGCGGAATTCTGCTATATAATAGATACAGTTAACCAATGAATAGTGTCGGTTAACTACTAAGGTTAGGGATGTGAATTACAATGCAAAAGATTATTGCACTGGCCGAGAAGGTTTTGAACGGTCAGGATATTACTAAAGAAGAAGCTGAATTTTTGATTAACGTGAGCGATGATGACACCATGCTGCTTTTGGCCATGGCTGACAAGATTCGCCAAAAATATGCCGGCGATGCTGTTGACTGCTGTGCAATCATCAACGGTCGTAGCGGTAAATGCAGCGAGAACTGCAAGTTCTGCGCACAATCCGCACATTATCATACCGGTGTTAAGGAATACGGTCTGCTGAGCGAAGAGGAAATCTTCAATGCAGCAAAAAAAGCTAAGGAAGCAGGCGCTGTACGCTTCTCCATCGTTACCAGCGGTCGCGGACAGAGCAAGGCCGATGACTTTGAAAATATCTGCCGTACCCTGAAACGTATTAAAGAAGAACTGCATATTGAAGTTTGCGCTTCTTTGGGCATTTTGACTGTAGAGCAGGCAAAAGAGCTGCGCAAAGCCGGTGTAACCCGCTATCATTCCAATCTGGAAACCGCAGGCAGCAATTTCCCGAATATCTGCACTACTCATACCTATGCTGATAAATTTGTTACCATCAAAAATGCACAGGCTGCCGGCCTGCGTGTTTGCAGCGGTGGTATTTTAGGACTTGGCGAAACACGTGAGCAGCGTGTAGAATGGGCCTTCACTCTGAAGGAGCTTGGTATTGACAGCGTACCTCTGAATATGCTGACTCCGATTCCGGGCACTCCGTTTGAAAACAACAAACCGCTGCCGCCGCTGGAAATCCTGCGTGCGTTCGCTGTTTTCCGTTTTGTTCTGCCGAAGGCACAAATCCGTACCGCAGGCGGTCGAGAAGTAAACCTGCGTGACCTGCAGGCACTGGCACTCAATGGCGGTGCAAGCGGCATTATGATCGGCGGTTATCTGACTACTGCCGGCCGCGGTACTGACCGCGATATGCAGATGCTCAAGGATCTTGATCGTCCGCGCAGCATGCCGAATCTTGATTAATTAGTTTTCCATGAATTTTTAATACAATCTTACACCTTAAAATCTCAAAAAGATAAGCAGACTGTTATTGCGAGCAGTCTGCTTATTTTTTTAGGTTCTATAATAAGTGTTGGGGTATTGACCTAGATTAGGTCAATACTTCCAGCA